>Ga0209050_1002107_pt1 | contig 18168 bp, 14 predicted proteins | sample Araplavi_mTSA_r2_FD_184276 | JGI IMG/M metagenome (GOLD analysis project Ga0209050, IMG submission 184276) | Arabidopsis root microbial communities from North Carolina, USA - plate scrape MF_Cvi_mTSA_r2 (SPAdes) (version 2) | ecosystem: Host-associated > Plants > Roots > Endosphere | place: USA... | reverse complement strand
AGAAGTGAAACGATGCATCGCCGATGGTAGTGTGGGGTTTCCCCATGTGAGAGTAGGTCATCGTCAAGATTAAATTCCGAAACCCCAATTGCGAAAGCAGTTGGGGTTTTGTTTTTGGCGTAGAAAAAGCGCGCTCAATCGAGCACAAATTGGCGCAGTTATTTTTGTCCCGGGACACTAGAATAGGTCCAACTTTTTCAGAGTCAGAGCGCTTATGCCGGATTCGGTTGACGCCAACGAGCTGTCAGAATTACCACTGGAAGATCTGGTTGCCTGCCATGAGTGCGACTTGCTCATGCGCAAACCAGCACTCGCCCATGGCGAAAAGGCCCTGTGCCCGCGCTGTGGCTACGAGCTTTATGCCAATCGGTACAACGTCGTACAGCGCAGTCTCGCCCTGGTCATAGCCGCCTTGTTGTTGTTTATTCCGGCGAACTTTTTACCCATCATGCAGCTCAATCTACTCGGGCAGTCTTCGCAAGACACTGTCTGGAGCGGCGTTGTCGCCCTTTTTGATACGGGCATGCAAAGCGTTTCAGTGATTGTATTCCTGTGCAGCATGGGGATCCCGCTGCTCAAGCTGCTGTGCCAACTGGCCGTATTGTTGAGTATTCGTTTTGATGTCGGGCGCAGCTACGGTTTGTTGCTCTATCGCATTTATCACCATATTCGCGAATGGGGGATGCTCGAGGTTTACTTCATGGGCGTGCTGGTGGCGATCGTCAAACTGGCAGATATGGCAGCCATCACCGTCGGCCTCGGCCTGGCGTGCTTCATTGGTTTATTGCTGATTCAAGTCTGGTTGGAGGTCGTAATGTCGCCTCACCAGATCTGGCAAGCGTTATCAGGAGAGGATGCCCATGCGGGCGATTGATGCAGGCATTCTGATTTGCAAGGAATGTCATGAATTGAACAGGCAGGAAGCTGATACCGACGAGCAGGTCTGTACACGCTGCGGAGCGTTGGTGCATGCACGCAGCCCGAATAGCCTGGTGCGCACCTGGGCATTGCTGATTACCGCCGCCATTCTTTACATACCGGCCAATTTGTTGCCGATCATGACCGTGAACTCCCTCGGCAAAGGATCGCCCAGCACGATCATGGCGGGTGTGGTCGAGTTGGTGCACTACGGCATGTTCCCCATTGCGGCCGTGGTGTTTATCGCCAGTATCGTGGTGCCCACGTTCAAGCTGGTGGGCATTGCTCTGCTGCTGTTTTCCGTGCAACGCCGTCAGCCCCTTTCGGCTCGCCAGCGTATCTGGATGTACCGTTTCATTGAATTCATCGGCCGCTGGTCGATGCTCGATATCTTTGTGATTGCCATTCTCGTGGCGGTCGTGAATTTTGGGCGGCTTGCCAGCATCGAAGCCAATCTTGGCGCCATCGCCTTCGCCTCGGTGGTGATTCTGACGATGCTTGCCGCAGTAACTTTTGATCCCCGACTGATTTGGGATAACACGGAGTCGGACGACGACCATGACTGATTTGCCTGTAGCGAAAACCCGACCGGCTTCGAACTGGTCTGCCATTTGGGTGTTGCCCCTGATCGCCCTGATCATCGGCGGCTGGCTCGGCTGGCGTGCCTATAACGAGACCGGTATCGAGATTCAGGTACGCTTTGAAAGCGGCGAAGGCATTCAGGCCAACAAGACCGAAGTTGTCTATAAAGGCATGCCGGTCGGCAAGGTAAAAAGCCTCAAGCTCGATGACGAAGGCAGTTCCAAAGGCGTGATCGCCAGCATCGAAATGAACAAGGACGTGGAGCAATACCTGCGCACCAGCACGCGTTTCTGGCTGGTCAAGCCGAGCGTGACGTTGGCAGGGATTACCGGTCTTGAGACGCTGGTTTCGGGCAACTACGTTGCGATCAGTCCGGGCGAGGGTGAACCGGTTCGCAAGTTCAAAGCCCTGGCCCAGGAACCGCCGCTATCCGATGCCCAGCCCGGTCTGCACCTGACCATCAAGGCTGACCGCCTGGGCTCGCTGAACCGTGGCAGTCCGGTGTTTTACAAACAGATCAAAGTGGGCCAGATCAAAAGCTATGTGTTGTCCGAAGACCAGAGCACCGTCGAGCTCAAGGTCTTCATCGAGCCGACTTACGCCAAACTGGTGCGCAAACACACACGTTTCTGGAATGCCAGCGGCATCAGCATCGACGCCAATCTGTCGGGTGTGAAAGTTCGCAGTGAATCCCTGGCCAGTATCGTCGCCGGTGGTATTGCGTTCGCTACACCCGAAAACCGTAAGGAAAGCCCGCCTACCGACCCAAGCCTGCCGTTCAGACTCTATGAAGACTTCGATGCCGCGGCGGCCGGTATCCGGGTCAAGGTCAAGCTCAGCGACTTCGAAGGCTTGCAGGCCGGTCGTACGCCGGTGATGTACAAAGGCATTCAGGTCGGCAATCTCAAGGCGCTGAAGGTCGATCCTGACCTGTCCGGGGCCACCGCCGAGTTGACGATGGACCCGTTGGCCGAAGATTACCTGGTCGACGGTACGCAGTTCTGGGTGGTCAAGCCGTCGATTTCTCTCGCCGGGATTACCGGGCTCGAGGCGCTCGTCAAAGGTAACTACATCGCTGTGCGTCCTGGCGACAAGGGTGCCGCACCGCAACGCGAATTCGTGGCGCGGCCCAAGGCTCCACCCCTGGACCTGCGTGCGCCGGGCCTGCACCTGGTGTTGTTCACTGAAAACCTTGGCTCGCTGGAAGTCGGCAGCCCGGTTCTCTACAAGCAGGTCAAAGTCGGTTCGGTACAGAGCTATCAGTTCTCGCGCACCAAAAAGCAATTGATCATCGGCGTGCATATCGAGAAGGAATACGAGGACCTGGTCAACGCCTCGACGCGCTTCTGGAATGCCAGCGGCATCACGCTCTCGGGTGGACTGACCGGTGGCATTCAAGTCAAGAGTGAATCGCTGCAAAGCCTGATGGCCGGCGGTATCGCCTTTGAAACCCCGGAAGCCAAGGCACCGCTACAAAAGCGCATTCCACGTTTCCGCTTGTTCGCCAGCCATGACGACGCCACGCAAAAGGGCGAGGTGATTACCATCAAGGTCGATCGCGCCGATGGCTTGCGTACGGGCACGCCGATTCGCTTCAAGGGCCTGGATGTCGGCAAGATCGAGGACGTTGACCTGAGTGACGACCTGCAATCGGTGCTGCTGACCGCGCGGATTACCGAAGTGCCGGAGCGCATCGCCCGGGTCGGCAGTCAGTTCTGGGTGGTCAAGCCTGAACTGGGGCTGATCAAGACATCGAACCTTGAAACCCTGGTGACCGGGCAATACATCGAAGTGCTGCCAGCTGCCAAGAATCTGGGACCGCAGAAAAGCTTCATGGCACTGGCCAGTCCACCTGAAGCTGTAAAGCGTGAAGACGGTTTGAGTCTGGTGTTGAGCGCCGCTCGTCGCGGTTCGCTGAAGGCCGGTGTGCCGGTGACGTATCGCGAAATCACGGTGGGCAAGGTAACGGGTTATGAACTGGGGCAGACCGCTGATCGTGTCCTGATCCATATCCTGATCGAGCCGAAGTACGCGCCACTGGTGCGTAGCGGCACACGGTTCTGGAACACCAGCGGTTTCGACTTCGATGTTGGACTGTTCAGGGGGGCAACGGTGCGCACTGAATCCCTGGAGACGATGATTCAGGGCGGTGTTGCCTTCGCTACACCGGACGGCGAGCGCATGGGCAGCCCGGCGCGACCGGAGCAGACGTTCGCTTTGTTCGACAAGTTCGAAGAGGAATGGCTGGGCTGGGCGCCGAAGATTTCGCTCGGCAAGTAGTTTTCTGGTGTCAGTGATGACGCCTTCGCGGGCAAGCCCGCTCCCACAGGGGGCTGGGTTGTTCCTGAAGAAATGCGATCAAGTGTGGGAGCGGGCTTGCCCGCGAAGAGGCCCTGGAGTTCGCTGCAAAGTTAACTGACACACCTATGAAAAAGGCCGCGATCCATTGGACCGCGGCCTTTTTTATTGCCTTCGATTCAAGCGTCAGACCGCATCCAGCTCCGGTTCATCCGCTTGTTCATTGACCGTCGCCTTCACCTGATCGTGACGACGGATGTACTTCCAGTCCGCCTCGTCGATGTAGATGCCGGCCGGGCCGCTGCCGCCTTCCAGGTCGATGGCGACACTGGCGCAGACCTGCGGCTTCACGCTCGCCAGGATCGGCACGAAGCCCAGTTGCAGGCTGGTTTCCAGCAATGCGGCCTGGTTCTTCTCATCGATGTCCGCCGCCTCGTCGAGGTAGTACGGCAGGCGTACACGACCGGCCTGGTCACGGTCCATCAAGTGCAGCAACAAGTACATGTTGGTCAGCGCCTTGATGGTCATGGTGGTGCCGTTGGACGCGGCGCCGTCGATGTCGGTGTGGATCACCGGTTGGCCGTTGACCTTGGTGATCTCGAACGCCAGCTCGAACAAGTCCTTGAGGCCGAGCTGGTTGTGGTTCGCCGCCACCAGTCGCGCGAGGTATTCCTTGGCCTCTTCGTTCTTGTTGTCCTGCTCTGCACTTTGGCTGAGGTCGAAGACCGACAGGGTTTCGCCTTCCTCGTACTGACCGGCGCTGTGGATGATCTGGTCGATGTGCTTGAGCGCTTCCTTGTTCGGCGCGAGCACGATGCGGAAGCTTTGCAGGTTGGAGACCTGGCGTTTGTTGATTTCGCGGTTGAACAGCGCCAACTGGTGTTCGAGGCTGTCGTAGTCGCTGCGGATGTTGCGCAGGGTCCGGGCGATGTCCGTCACGGCGGCACGGCGAGCCTTGCCCAGGGTCAGGGCTTCGTCGGTGCGGTGCGCATAGGCGTTGATCAATAGTTGCAGGCGACGCTCCATATCGTCTTCGCTGTCGAACTTGGCCACGCCCTTGAGGCGCACCTGAGCGTACAGCGCTTCGATCTGGCCGTCGGCCCGCAGCAGACCTTGCCAGCTGTCCTGATAGTCGTTGAGCAGCGGCAGCAGGTTGTCCATGGAGTCGTCGATCGGGTCCATGAACGGCGTGCCGAACGGCAGGTCCGCCGGCAGCAACTGACGGCGGCGCAGGGCGTCGTCGAGGGTGCGTTGCTTGGCTTCCATGTCGCCGATCTGCCGGCCGACCAATTGCAGCTTGGCCGACAGTTGCTGGACGCGCTCGGTAAAGGCATCGCTGGAACGCTTCAATTCGTCCTGTGCGGCTTCCATCTGAGCCATCTGTTCCAGCTTGTCGCCTTCCTCGGCGCTCAGGGTTTGCGCGCGACGGAAATCTTCCAGGGCTTTCTGCGCATCCAGCACTTGCTGGTACAGCACTTCGGTCTGGGTCTTGCTCGCGGCGCGGTCGGCAGCCACGGCTTGCTGGGTTTTCAGTTGCTTGAGTTCTTTTTCCAGGCGTTCTTTCTGGTCGCGCAGGGCTGCACGGTCAGCCAGGGCCTGCAAGGCCGGTGGTTCGATGTGCGAGACGTCGATGGACAGGCCCGGCACTTCGAAGCGTTCGCCTTTGAAGCCGTCGAGGATCAGCTCCACGGATTTCACCCAGTCGCCGTTTTCGTCGAGGGTGATGCCATGTTCGCCCAGCGGCAGGCTGAACAGCGCGCTGTTGAACAGGCGCATCAGGCGCTCGACGTCCTGCTGCGAGAATTCTTCGCGCAGGCGGGCGTAGCTGTTGTTGTCGGCGTGATCGAGTTGCTGCTTGACTGACTTCAGGCGTTTTTCCAGGTCGCGCAAACGCTCGTCGAGGTCTTCGGCGCTGAACTGACGAGACTGCGCCAAGGCGCCGGCCAGTTCATCGTGGGCGTCCTTGGCGGCCAGCAGTTGTTGCTCCAGCACCTTGACGTCATCGACCAGGGCAAAGCGATGCTTGAGCACCGACAATTCGCCGAGCCAGCGCTGGATGCCGGTGATTTCCCGTTCCAGGCGCATCAGTTCCTGAGTGCCACCGCGCTGATCGTTCTGCAGGGCGTCCTGCTCGTTGCGGTAGTGCTCGGCCTGAATGGTCAGCTCTTCCTTGCGCGCACTGGCGTAGTCCGACCAGGTGCCCAGCAACGAATCGAGCAGCGGCGAGATGCGGTGCAGTTTGCCGCGCAGGATGTCGCGTTGCTTCACGCCGTTGGCCAGCGCTTCGACCAACGGACCGGCCGCGACCAGCGAGTTGTAGTCCTGCTCCATGCGTCGTACATCGCGGAAGGCTTCTTCGCACGCGGCAATGTAATCGACGCTGCCGGATCGCAGACTGTGTTCGAAGGCATCGAGGAACAGCTGCTTGAGTTTGGCCGCGGTGATTTCGCGCATGTGCAGCAGGTTGATGAACAGTGCGCGGAAGGTCTTCAGGCTCTGCTCGCTGGTGGAGCGCAGCGGGATCAGCGTCAGGTCCAGCGGGATCGAGGTGTGGCCACCGACCAGCAAGCGGCGCAGTTCGTCCGGCTTGAGTTCGTAGGCTTTCAGGCCTTCGCGCTCAAGGTTGGTGAACAGCTCTTTCTGACGCAGGCAGGTGTCGTTTTTCTGATAGTGGGCCAGGTCCAGCTTGCCGGCGTAGGCAAAGAACTGGTGACCGAAACCACCACCGGGGCCGCGACCGACCACGCCGATCACATGCGGACCGTGGGGCAGGTTGACTTCGACCAGGATGTAGCTGGTGTCCGAGGCGAAGTAGAAGCGCCGGGATTGTTCCAGGCTGTACTTGCCGAAGCTCATGTCCGACATGCGCGCCAGGATCGGGAACTGCAAGGCGTTGATCGAGGCGGATTTACCGAGGTTGTTCGCGCCGTACACAGACAGCGGCTCTTCCAGCGGGAACAGGCCGAGGCTGTAGCCGGCGGTGTTCAAAAGGGCAAAGCGGCGGATGCCGTAACGTTCCTTGCTCATGCGTCGAGCTCCTGTTCTTCGGCAATGGCCCGGGCCAGGGCGTCTTCTTCGCTTTCACTTTCGAATTCGCTCAAGTCGAGCGGGTCGTCGGTCTGCAGCAGTTTTTCGTCGCTGTCTTCGTCGATCAGCACCGGCACCGGCAATGGCAGGACGCTGTGCAGGCTGGCGGCCAGATCGCGGTCCTGCTGCACCGACAGGCACACATCGAGGAAACGGTGCATCGGCGGCAGGAAACGGTAGACGCCGTTTTCTTCACTGGCAAAACCGAGCTGGGTCATGCGGCGCATGATCTTTTCTTCCAGCTCGTCCTGGGTCTGCACTTCGGCCTGGATGAACAGGTCGCGGTATTTTTCCAGCAGCGACGGCAGCTCATCGCGGCCGAGGCTGCCGCCGTCGAGCACGGAGATCGGGTCGCGGCCCTGGTCGGCCAGGTGCTCGACGAGGATGAAGGTGAACAGCGCCAGGCGCTGGGCGGTCTTGTTCACCGCCGCTGCCGCGAGGTCCGGCACGAAGTAGTAGAAGCCGCGGGTGTCGCAGACCAGTTCAAAGCCCAGTGCCTTGAACAGCGTGCGGTATTGGTCCTGAAAGTTCGATAACTGTGCGTACAGCTCCGGATCGCGGCGGCTGACGTGGTAACCCTTGAACAGCTCGCGAAAGATCGGCGCCAGATGGGACAGTTCGGATAGATCAAGATGCATAAGGAGTGCTCGCAGAATTCTCGGTGGCGTCATCGCTGACCGAGAGCAGGGCGAAGGAGCGCAGGCTGACCTGGTGCTCGTGAGTATGGTATTCGCGACGTTCCAGACGCTCGCGCTTGAAGCGTTTTTCCCGCGACAGGCGCGAGAACCAGTACAGCAATTCGTCGGTGGCGCCGTCCGGTTCCTGCTCCAGCAACCAGGTCATCAGGTCCGGCATCGGTAGGGCGTCTTCGCAGCGCTCGAGCATTTCCCGAACCGTGCGAGGCGCGCGTGGTGCATCGCCGCCCTTGTGGGTCTTGTGCGCCTTGGGGAAACGCGCCGGTTTCGGTTCGAAACGCGCCAGCGCGTAGACGTAGGCTTCAACCTGACTGGCGCTGCCGAGGAACGTGCTTTGCGGCCGGGTGAACAGCGGCATCGCCGCTTGTGGTACGGCGTCGATGCCCTTGCGACGGATGGCGGCCAGGGCCAGTGCCGCGCCACGGGTCACGGCGTTGTGCCGGCGGGCTTCTTCACGCAACGGCAGCAGCAGCTCGCGGGCATGACGCAGGGTCAGTTGGGCGCTGGTCTGCATTTCGAGGATGCGCGCGTGGGTGCGCAGCAGCATGTCGTCGTCGACCAGGTGGCCGAGGCGCTGCTGTTCGCTGAGCATCTTCAGCAGCACGGTTTCGACCTTGCGCACGCCTTGTTCGAAGGCGCCGTCGGCGTTCACCAGATCAATCATCGGCTCGACGTATTCGTCCCAGGTCGCCAGCACTTCCGCATAACGCTGGCGTAACGGAATCTGCCGGTCGCTGGTTTTCGCCCGTTCGGCGACGGCCACCAGTGCCTGTTCGTCGTTATCGAGTTTTTTCAGCACGTCACGCACGCGCATGTCGAGCAGGCGCAACTGGCGGGCCAGGTCATTACCGTCGCGGATGTCGAATGCGTCCTGGATATAGCCGGCCAGGCGCTCGAGGTGGCGCAGGTAGGCTTCGATCTCCAGGCACAGGCCCAGGCGGTGTTCACGGCGCAGATAGGCGAGGAAGTCGTGAATCTGCGCATTGAGCTCGAAACGGTTCGGGCTTTTGGCCACGGGAACCAGGATATCGAGGCGAATCCACACGTCGAGCAGGCTGGTAATGTCCTGCGGCGTGCTGTCGAGTTGCTGGGCGGCCAGTTGCGTGCGCAGTTCGTTGAGGCTCAGTGTGCCTTGGTCGAAGTGCTCGCACAGTGGCTCCAGAAGTGCCCAGTGTTCAGCGAGGGCGCGCAAGACGCGCTTGGGTTCGATCATCGGAATGGCCGGCTGGTTGGCGATTAAAAGCAGCGATTGTACTGCATCGGGGGCAATGCGATTCACTCTCGGGACGGGCTGTTGTTTTTTCTGTCCGTGAAGTCTATCGATCAACAGCGCGCGATCTTGTGCGAACGGCGGTAGAATCAGCGCACTTTAGTTATCCACAAGTGGCCGACCTTTGCTTATCGAGTCCCGTCGTCGCGCTTATTTGAACGCCATGCAGGTGGTCAACTGGCTGCCGCGCACCGAATTGCCCTTTGCTGCGCCGTCACGGCCCGAGCTGCTGGAGATACCCGAGCCGGTCGTGGTCGCGCCTGTCGTGCCGGCTGTCGTGGCTGAGACGCCCGTGGCGCCTGTGGTCAAACCGGCCGAGCGGGTGAAGATCGAGGTGCCGCGACCATCGCTGGCGAGCACCCGCACCGGTGCCAAACCGGTGGAAGAGGCCGAAGAGGCACCCGTCGTGGTCAAGGCACCGGTCGTGCCGCCGCCGCGTTTCGCCCTGCAGTTGCTGCGGGCCGGGCGCTGCCTGCTGCTGGTGGAGTTACCCACAGGCGAATCCTTCCAGACCCGTGACCCTGCTTATCTGCTGCTCAAGGACATGCTGCGCGCCGCCGGTCTGCCGGACAGCCCGCAGATCGTCGGCGAGCCGGTGCGCTGGCCGCTGCTGGTGCGTGGCACGATGGACCAGGGCCCGGAAGCGGCCCGCGACTTCGTGCAAGGTTTTCTCTCGGTGCGCATGGAAGAAACACCCTGCGCCTGCCTGTGGCTGATCGGCCTGCCCGCCGTGCGTTTTGCCGGCGAAGCGGATGCCGAGGCGTTCAATCGCGAGTTGCAGATCGAAGGCCTGGGCTCGGCCTGGGCGGTACCGGGCCTGGAATTATTAATGGAAGAGCCACAGCGTAAGGCTGATGTCTGGCAAGCCATGCGTCGGCTGATGGCGCGCTGGAAAGAATCGAATGAGTGACGCTGTATCGTTTCGCCCGATGACCGAGGCGGACCTGGAAACCGTGCTGAAAATCGAGTACGCGGCCTATAGCCATCCCTGGACCCGCGGGATTTTCCTCGACGGCCTGGGCAAGTACCAGATCTGGCTGATGTTCGAAGGCCAGCAACAGGTGGGCCACGGTGTGGTGCAGATCATCCTCGACGAGGCGCACCTGCTGAACATCACGGTCAAGCCGGAAAACCAGGGCCGCGGCCTGGGGCTGACATTGCTGGAGCATTTGATGTCGATTGCCTACAAGGCCGACGCCCGGGAGTGTTTCCTGGAAGTGCGCGACAGCAATACCGCGGCGTTCAAACTGTACGAGCGTTATGGTTTCAACGAAATCGGCCGGCGCCGGGATTACTACCCGGCGGTGGGCGGTCGCGAAGATGCGGTGGTCATGGCCTGCACATTGGTCGATTGAGCTTAAAAGCTTCGTCGGATCGCCGCCCGGAGCAAGCCCGCTCCCACATTTTGAATGCATTCCCCCTGTGGGAGCGGGCTTGCTCGCGAAGGCGGCTGAACAGGCACTTAAAAACTATCGCTTGCCGTCCATCGGATCGCGCCGCGCCATTTCCGCCTCATCCAGGCCATTGCCACCGCCAATGTCATCCTCATCGACGATGCTCAGGTCCCAATCCGCGCGATTATCATTGCCCGCCTCCTGGGCATCCCGGGCGCCGTCTTCACGGATCAGGGTTTCCGGGCTCAGGTCGTCGTCGGTAGGTTGATGATCGCCGGTCGAGGCGCCCGTCAGGCCTGCTTCACGTCCGCGGCGGGGCGGCATCAGTTGTTCGCGCTCGTTTTCCGGCAGTTCGTCACCAATCCTGGCGCTGGGTTCTTCGGTGTCGAAATCCAGCTCACGCACCGAACCCATGCGGTCTTCGTTATCATCGACGGGTTCCGGTTGCACCGCATCGTACGGACGTCGTGAATCATTCATGGCAATTCCTCATACTGTAGGCCTTACTACGGTTGACCCACGTGGCTACCGAGAATTCCACCGGCATGGAGCCCCGAGTACCGGATCAGGAGAGTATCCGCATTTCGCGCGTGACCCCGACGGACGGTTGTCAGTCAAAGCTGCGCATCATTCTTGAGGCTTCAAAGCATGAACGAATTACAAGATCTGATTGATAACAACGAGCGTTGGGCCGCTGCGATCAAGGAGGAAGATCCTGACTTCTTCGCCAAGCTAGCCCGTCAACAGACCCCGGAGTTCCTGTGGATCGGTTGTTCCGATGCCCGGGTGCCGGCCAACGAGATCGTTGGCATGCTGCCGGGCGATCTGTTCGTACACCGTAATGTGGCCAACGTCGTGCTGCACACCGACCTCAACTGCCTGTCGGTGATTCAGTACGCGGTCGACGTACTCAAGGTCAAGCATATCCTCGTCACCGGCCACTATGGCTGCGGCGGCGTGCGCGCCTCGATGCAGGATCGCCAGTTCGGCCTGATCGACGGCTGGCTGCGCTCGATTCGCGACCTGTATTACGAAAAGCGCGAAGAACTCGCCAAACTGGCTACCGAAGAAGAGCGGGTCGACCGTCTCTGCGAACTCAACGTGATCCAGCAGGTGGCCAACGTCGGGCACACCAGCATTGTGCAAAACGCCTGGCACCGTGGGCAGAGCCTGTCGATCCATGGCTGCATCTACGGTATCAAGGACGGTCGCTGGAAGAGCCTGAACGCTACCATCAGCGGCTTCGAGCAATTGCCGCCGCAGTACCGCCTGCGTCCGTTCGAACCCCTGTAAAACCCTTCAGCGCGGACTTTGCCGACGCCACTGTTGCAAAAACAGCTGGCCGTCGGCGTTCGGCGCTTCATCGAAGCCGGTGATCCAGCCCCGGCAGTTGTACGAACCGCAGCGGCAGGCGAACTGGCGCAGCAGTTGGTCTTCCGTGGCGGCGTAATCCATCGACAGCCGGTCACCTTTCTGAATGTCTTTGAGCGCCCACAACCACAGCTCACTCATGTCGAGAAATACGTTCGGGTCGCAAGAGTGGCGCAGCAGCCCACAGAAATGCGGGTCATGGACATGAATATCGCGGGCCAGTTGTCGGGTATGTCGGCCACGACAGGGCAGCAGATGCCCCGATACCCGGCAGATCCGGCTTATGCGGGGGAACTCGCGCAACGCTGCCGCGGCCATGGGCGTGCCCTGGTCGTTCGAAAGAATCTCGAAATCGGCCTGGGATGGATATCCGAGGTGCAGGGGTAGCTCCACAAATGGGTAAATACCCTGCGGCGGTGACGCGAGAGACTTGCGCAGTGCATCGGCTTTCATAACGATCCCTGTCGGCTGGGTGCTGCGACATCCATCCGCTGACGGTCCAGTCAGCGCTGCAGCACATGGGTACAGCCCAAGCCTCTCGCAGATATCGCGGGCGGTCTACTGTCATAACTGACAGGTTGACTGCCGATAGTCGGTTTACAGCGGTGGCGCGGGCAGGGCGGTGGCCGGTGCGGGTGCCTTGAGCTGTTTGAGCTGCAACTGGATCGCTGCTGTCGAGCATTTGGCCGCCGCCTGTCCCGGCGTCAGGTTGCGAATCGAGGTGTAGAACAGCGCACAGGTTTTTTCCTTCTCGGCCACTTGCCAGGTTTGTGTGCAGGTTTTCAGCTCGATATCGGCATTGCTGTCCGGTTGGCGGCCCATGACGGCCTGCCAGCAGGCGGCACTCAAATCCTGGCCCATGACTTTCAGCCCCGCCGCATCGGCCTTGGCCTTGGCATCGTTGCCGGTGTAGCTTGCCGGATCGGCGGCATACCAGATGTAGCTTGGGTGGTTAGAGCCCAGCACCCGCACTTTCACCCCGTCACTCGGGCTGATCGTCGCCAGCCCCAGCACATTCACGGTCGCCCCGTATTGTTGCTTGATCCAGTCACGCACCGGTGAGCCGAAGGCGACCATCGGCAATGTTTCACCGCTGGCGTGCAGGCTGAGGTTCCTGACCATGGTGGTCTGGTACTCGTTGAAGTAGCTGTAGACGCCCTCCAGGTCCTTGCCGGCGTTGGAGGGGGCGGCAATAGGGGCGATGTCGATGATGGTCTGAAAGGCCGGCGTCTGCTCGGCCGGGATGCCATTGACGGTGAGCAGCGATGCCCAGCGATCCGTGGTGGCGGATTTCAGGTAATCCTGGGCCTGGGTCAACGAATAGTCGGGCGGGAAGTGCAGCAGCTCGACACTTTTGCGGTTCTCCAGGGCCATGCCCAGTGGCAGGAACAGGTACCAGCTATACGCCCACTTGCCGTCGGCATTCAGTTTGCTGGCGCCGTTATAGGCCAGGTCACCGGCATCGAGCAGTGCTGCCAAAGGTTTTTCATAGCTATTGGGCACGCCGATGATCTGCGCGTGGAGCTGACCGTTATCGGTTTTGACCAGAACCTTCGCATCGCCGTAGCCATCGCGCTGCACGCTCTGGGTCAGGTAATGCTCGACGGTTTGCTCGAGCGTCCAGTTGCGAAAGCAGATCACGTTGCAATTGTTGGGGTAGGCGAAGAGGCGGGTAACGCGTTCGGTCGTGCCCAGCTTCAAATTGACATCGGCGTGGGCGGTGGTGCTCAGGGTGAAGGCTGCGAGGGTGAGTGCCGCAAGTTTGAACATGCTCAGATCCTTTTCAGCGTATTAGACCAGCAGATACTGAAACCGACGGGCGGAACAACAAGGGGCCGATCAATACCGTAATGCTGTTCACTTAAGAGATAGAGCGAACAATAAGCAACCTGTGGCGAGGGAGCTTGCTCCCGCTGGACTGCGCAGCAGTCCCATTTTCAGGGCCGCTTCGCGCCCCAACGGGAGCAAGCTCCCTCGCCACGGATACAGTGTTCGTCCTTACGTGAGCAGCATTACGATCAATACCGGCCCTTTTTTTTGGTTACGGCATGACTGGCGGCAAATACGCCAGCGTCGTCCCCAGTGCCCATAACAACACTAGCACCAGTGGCGTGTGTACCAGCAACTGCACGAACGAGAAACCGATCAGGTCCCGCGCCTTCAGCCCCAGCACGCCCAGCAATGGCAGCATGTAGAAGGGGTTGATCAGGTTCGGCAAGGCTTCGGCGGCGTTGTAGATCTGTACCGCCCATCCCAGGTGATAGTTCAGGTCATTGGCCACCTGCATCACGTACGGCGCTTCGATGATCCACTTGCCGCCACCGGACGGAATGAAGAAACCGAGGATCGCCGAGTACACGCCCATCAGCAGGGCATAGGTGTCGTGGGAGGCAATGCTGACGAAGAAGGTCGAGATGTGATGCGCCAGGGTCTGCGCATCGGCGCCCTTGACCGTGGTCATCAGTGCCGCGATCGAGCCATACAGCGGGAACTGGATCAACACCCCGGTGGTGGTCGGCACCGCACGGGACACGGCATCCAGAAAGCTGCGAGGGCGCCAGTGCAGCAGGGCACCGAGCATGATGAACAGGAAGTTGTAGGTGTTCAGCCCGGAAATCGCACTGATGGCCGGTTTGGTCGAAAACTCATGGAACAACCACCCGGCAGCCAGCAACACCAGCAGAATCGTCAGCAGCGGGCTGTGTTCCAGCCATTCGCCTGGGCGGGTGCGCGGTTGCAGCGGTGGCAGGTTGAAACTCGGGTCGACACCACAGGCCTTGGCGTCACGCGCCGAATTCGGGCCGGGGGCGGTGGCGTAGGCGATGATCAGCGAAATCACGATCAGGGCCAGCAACATCACGCCGGACTGCCAGAGAAAGATCGTCTGGGTGAATGGAATCACCCCGGTGATCGACAGAATCGAGGGTGGCAGGCTGGCCGGGTTGGCCTGCAATTGAGCGGCCGATGACGACAGGCCCAGGGCCCACACGGCACCGAGCCCCAGGTAGGCGGCGGCACCGGCGGCACGGTAATCCATTTTCAGATCGGTGCGGCGGGCGAGGGCGCGCACCAGCAATCCGCCGAACACCAGGGACAAGCCCCAGTTGAGCAACGAGGCGACCATCGAGATCAGCGCGACCCAGGCCACGGCAGAACGGCCGTTTTTCGGGATTTTCGCCAGGCGGTCGATCAGTTTTACCGCCGGCGGTGAACTGGCAACCACATAACCGCCGATCACCACGAAAGCCATCTGCATGGTGAAGGGGATCAGGCTCCAGAAGCCATCGCCGAACGCCATGGCGGCGTCGGTGGGCTTGGCGCCCATGGCCATGGTGGCCACCGCCACGATAATCACCGCCAGGGCAGCAAACACCCAGGAGTCGGGGAACCAGCGTTCGGCAAAACTTGAACAGCGCAGGGCAAAGCGGGCGGAGCGGCTATCTTCGATATCAGCGGCCACGGGGGTACCTCGAATTTTTATGTTTGTAGTGGTCTTCGGGGCGGGTAACCGCCCGTCTGGACAGACGCCAACATTAATTCAAGCCGTGGATTTTTGCGGGGCTGATTCGTGGCTATGGGACTTTGGTCTAACGGGTTGTCCGCCAGCGCGTTTGCGTAGACCATGGGCGCCTTGGTTTTTGCCTGTGCCAGAGTTCTTTACATGACTGCCAACACCGATTCGCGCCCGGCGCCGTTCAGCCGCTCGGACTACAAGACCCTGGGGCTTGCCGCCCTCGGCGGGGCGCTGGAAATCTACGACTTCATCATTTTCGTGTTTTTCGCCCTTACCCTCAGCCAGTTGTTCTTCCCGCCGGAAATGCCCGAGTGGCTGCGCCTGCTGCAAAGCTTCGGGATTTTCGTCACCGGTTACCTGGCGCGACCTTTGGGCGGCATCCTGATGGCGCACTTCGCCGATCGCCTGGGGCGCAAGAAAGTCTTCAGCCTGAGCATCCTGATGATGGCATTGCCCTGCCTGCTGATCGGGATCATGCCGACCTATGCGCAAATCGGTTATTTCGCCCCCTTGTTGCTACTGGTTCTGCGTGTTCTCCAGGGTGCGGCGGTGGGCGGCGAAGTGCCGAGTGCCTGGGTTTTCGTCGCCGAGCATGCGCCGATCGGTCACCGGGGTTATGCCCTGGGGTTCCTGCAGGCGGGGCTGACTTTCGGCTATCTGATCGGTGCGTTGACCGCGACCTTCCTGGCGCAGGCCTTCACTCAGGCGGAAATTCTCGATTACGCCTGGCGTTACCCGTTCCTGCTCGGCGGCGTGTTTGGCGTGATCGGCGTCTGGCTGCGTCGCTGGCTCAGCGAAACCCCGGTGTTCATGGCCATGCAGGCGCAGCGCGAGGCGGCCGGCGAACTGCCGCTGCGCACAGTCTTGCGCGAGCATCGGCTGGCCATTTTGCCAGCGATGATTCTCACCTGTGTGCTGACCTCGGCCGTGGTGGTATTCGTGGTCATTACCCCGACCATGATGCAGAAAACCTTCGGCATGACCGCCAGCCATACCTTCGCCTTGAGCGCACTGGGTATCGTGTTCCTGAACATCGGCTGCGTGCTCGCGGGGCTGCTGGTCGACCGCATTGGCGCCTGGCGCACGGTGATGCTCTATAGCTTGCTGCTGCCGCTGGGCATCGGTGTGCTATACAGCTGCCTGATCATGGGCGGCGACTGGATCGGCCTGGCCTACGCCGTGGCAGGGCTGGCCTGCGGGGTGGTCGGTGCGGTGCCATCGGTGATGGTCAGCCTGTTCCCGGCGCGGATTCGCGTCTCGGGCATCTCGTTCACCTACAACATTGCCTACGCCGCCTGGGCGAGCATCACACCGTTGTTGCTGATCGGCCTGATGCCGTGGAGTCCGTGGATCTGCGTGATGTTCAGTGCGGTAATGGGCGCGGTGGGCGTGGGCAGTGCGGCGTACTTCGGTGTGCGGATGCCGAGAATCGCAGGCTGTTCTGCCGCTGGCGCGCATTGATCGGGCGCGTCATCACTATTTTTGTAGGACAAACCTGAAACACGCTTAAGTAAATGTTTCCAAGGCCGATGGTTAGGCTGCATATCGCTTTCCATCCCTGTCCATCGGTGCTTTCCCATGTTCAATAAACGCTTGAAGCAGGAGCTGTCGGCTCTTCGTGAAGAACTCTCCAGCCTCCAGCAAGTAAAGGAAAGCCTGGAAAGCGAGATGCTGGTGCTGACCCTCGACAGTGATGGACGTGTTCAGTCGGTCAATCAAAACTTCCTTGCTGAAATGCATTACAAGAGCGCCGACTTGATCGGCCGGCACATCGACGACCTTGTCCCGGAACACGTGAAATTCGACGAATTCCAGCAGCGCTTCAAGAACGCGCTGACCCGTGGCGAACACTTCGCCGGTGCGGTACGCCTGTTGCGCGGCACGGGGCAGGAAGCCTGGTTGCGTTCGATCCTGCAGCCAGTGCGCTCGGCGGACGGTCGGATCAAGTGTTTCTCGATCTTCTCCAGCGACCTGACCCGCACCATCGAGGCCTCCCGCGAACACGAGAACCTGATCGGTGCGCTGGTGCGCTCCACGGCGGTGATCGAGTTCGACCTCAACGGCAACGTGCTGACCGCCAACGACCGCTTCCTCAGTGGCATGGGTTACAGCCTGGCGCAGATCAAAGGCAAACATCACCGCACCTTCTGCCAGCCGGAGGAATACAACAGTGCCGAGTACCAGAACTTCTGGCGTCGCCTGAACGCGGGTGAGTACGTGGCCGGCCGTTTCAAACGTGTCGACAGCCATGGTCGTACCGTCTGGCTTGAGGCGTCCTACAACCCGGTGACCGATGCCAACAATAATCTCTACAAAGTGGTGAAGTTCGCCACGGTGATTACCGATCAGGTCAATCAGGAACAGGCCGTCGCCGAGGCCGCCAACATTGCCTACAGCACCTCGCAGCAAACCGACCAAAGCGCCCAGCGCGGTAACGCCGTGGTGACCCAGGCCGTGGACGTGATGCGTGACCTGGCCAAACACATGCAAACCGCCGGCGACGGCATCGAAGCCTTGAACGAGCAGTCGCTGGTGATCGGCACCATCGTCAAAACCATCAGCGGCATTGCCGAACAGACCAACCTGCTGGCGCTCAACGCGGCCATCGAAGCGGCGCGTGCAGGCGAGCAGGGTCGCGGCTTCGCCGTGGTGGCGGATGAAGTCCGGCAACTGGCGTCGCGCACCAGCCAGGCCACCGACGAAATCGTCCTCGTGGTGCGGCAGAATCAGGACATGGCGCGCAACGCCGTGGCCTTGATGACCGATGGCAAACTCCAGGCCGAACAGGGCCTGGCACTGGCGGCGGAAGCGGGCACGGTGATTGTCGAGATCCAGGACGGCGCCCAGAAAGTGGTCAATGCGGTGGGGCAGTTTGCCAATCAACTCACTAACTGACCTGTGATCAGCTCTTGGTGGGAGATTCTATGGTTGAGGGGAAGCCCTCAACCGGCTTTGGGTTGATATTCGCTCTGTCCTTTCAGCAGGGCGAATACGATCCGAGCAAGCTTGCGAGCCAGTATCACCAGCGCCTGAGTGGTG
>Ga0209050_1002105_pt1 | contig 18175 bp, 14 predicted proteins | sample Araplavi_mTSA_r2_FD_184276 | JGI IMG/M metagenome (GOLD analysis project Ga0209050, IMG submission 184276) | Arabidopsis root microbial communities from North Carolina, USA - plate scrape MF_Cvi_mTSA_r2 (SPAdes) (version 2) | ecosystem: Host-associated > Plants > Roots > Endosphere | place: USA... | reverse complement strand
AAAGAATGGGGCGTGCCGGTCCACGACGACAACGTCCATTTTGAATTTCTCATCCTCGAAGGCGCCCAGGCCGGGTTGAGTTGGTCTACCATTCTTAAGAAACGCGAAGGCTATCGCAAAGCTTTTGCCAACTTCGATCCCAAAAAAGTGGCCCGTTTCACGGAAGCCAAATTGGAAAAATTATTGCTCGACCCCGGCATCGTGCGCAACCGCCTCAAAGTATATGCAGCCGTGAACAACGCCAAGCGTTTCCTGGAAGTGCAAAAGGAGTTCGGCACGTTCGACAAGTACATCTGGGAGTTTGTAGGAGGCAAGCCTATCGTGAACAAGGTGAAGACCCTGAAAGAAATTAAACCCACCTCCCCGGAGTCGGACGCACTGAGCAAAGACCTTATCAAACGGGGATTCAAATTCGTGGGCAGCACCGTGATCTATGCGCACATGCAGGCTTGTGGATTGGTGAACGACCACTTGGTGGATTGCTTCCGCTACCACGCCGTGCCGAAGCGCTGAGTTCAACCGCTATTTTCGCGGCATCAAACCCTCGCGGTTTGCGGCACCCATGGCAAACGTGGCCAGCATGACGGCGTTTTGTTTCAAGTCGGCTTCCACCGCGCGTTCGTACATATCCATACTGGAATGCCAGCTGCGGGCGAAATATTCAATGGGATCGGTAATGAATTGAAATCCCGGCAAACCCACGTTGTCGAAGGGAATGTGGTCCGTGCTGCCGGTGTTGCTCAGGCTTAGGGTGGACGTTCCTTCTTTTTCAAACGGCTTCAACCACTCGCGAAAAATCGGGCGCACGTTTTCGTTGCCCTGTAAATACACACCGCGCCACCGGCCACCGCCGTTGTCGGTGTTGAAGTACACGGAGAACTTCTCCCCTTCCGTCGTCAGCTTCACACTATCGGCCACACGTTCGCCGAGATGCTTTTTTACATAGGCTGTCGATCCCAGCAAGCCCTGTTCCTCGCCACCCCACAGACCGATGCGGATGGTACGGGAGGGCTGCACGCCGGCAGCTTTCAAAAGGCGCATGGCTTCCATGCAGATGGCCACGCCCACCGCGTTGTCGGTAGTGCCTGTTCCGCTGTGCCACGAGTCCAGGTGGGCGCCAAACATCACCACCTCTTCTTTTTTATCCGTTCCCGGAATTTCACCAATCACGTTGAAACCATCTTCGGGTTTGGTGAATTCTGTTTCCATGGCAAGCTCGAGCTTCACCTCCAACCCTTGTTGAAGCTGCCGCACCAGCCGGTTGTAGTGCTCGGCAGCGACCACGATTTGCGGGAGGATCTCTGGCGCGTTGGCGGCTTGTGCACTGATGCGCGTACCCGACCCCGCGGGGTCGTTGGGAACAGTGGCCGCGCTGGCATAAAACGTTCCATAACTTCCACGGCTGCCTTCCAACACAGCCAACGCACCTTCGCTTTCACAGAGCCGCCATTTTTTGTATGTCAACATTTCCGGTGCGCCGGCCGCGAACCGCCTCCGCGAACCGGAGCGGCTGGATGCCGCCGCGTTGGCCATCTTCAGCAACGTCGAATCGGTGAGTCGTGTAGCGTCTGGCTTGAACGCCGGCTTGGGCATGATCGGAAAGTCGAAGAGCACGATCTTTCCCTTCAACTTACCTTTATATTTCTCGAGGTCTTCTTCACGCCTCACATCCAGGTAGATCGCTTCGGCTTTGCGTGTTCCTTTCACGCCGGGCGACCAGGCTTTGGGATAGCCGATCACGGAAAAATAGACCGGCGCCATCACCTGGAGACTGAATTTTTTTACAAACCACCCACGCCCAAAAGGACCAAACGAATCGAAATGTACATTGCCGACACCCCAACCTTCCAGCGCAGATTTCGCATAGTTCGCCGCGTTCTTATAGCCGGGCGAGTTGGTGAGGCGCGGACCGTTCACGTCGGTGAGCATGCTGAGGATCTCCATCACCTTGGAATTCTTCAACCCTTCTTTTCTGAACTTCGACACCAGCGCCGTGTCCACCGCATCGCGCTGTTGCCCGAATAACGCGGGGGCAAAGAAGCTGAGCAAGGCAAAACATAGAACGCAACGGAATTTTTTCATGGTTGGAATGACAATTTGAATGGGTAAATTAGAACGCGCAACGCTGGGTCGGGCTACCGCTCATTTATTTTTTTTGGAAACATAGATTCTTCCAACCGAAAAGGCTCTGGCCCGGAGAGGCTAAAAAATTATGGGAACAAAATCCTGGCAAGTGTACGCCACGAATCCTTCACCCAAACCGGGCAGCATGTCGCTAATGTTTTTTGCTGAGCGAAAGAATGACATCTTTCTTGGCCCGGTAAATATTCCAGACGCCGTCTACATTCACGGCGCCATCCGGCAGTGGTGAAACGAGGGGTCGCGAATACAACACGGAATCATAATCTTCTTGCTTGCCCTCCTTGTAGATTTTCTGGATGTTGTCTTGTGTCGACCCCGTTTCTGCGCCGATCACATAGGCCTCGATGAGCTGGCGCTCCACTTCCATGGCGTTGCCCGAACCGGGCACGATCCATCGCGCCCGGGCATGGTAGCGACGGGCAATGGAATCGGTTTTTGCCGGATCGAAATGCACGGTTTCCAGCGCCTTGAAGATCTCCCGTCCCTGGTCCAGGGCACCGGTCATGATCTCGGCATCCGACAACTTCACGATTTGGTGCTGCTCCATGTCCTCGTGCATTTTCCGGCGTTGTTCGTCGGTTAGTTTCCCGCCACACGCCGCCAGGGCAAAAAGTCCCGCAAATACGATTTTTCTCATGCGCCAAAGGTCCTACGGGCTGCATGAAAATCCAAGGGGAAGGCCCATATTTAGCATCCACCCACAGGCTATGTTTTCCAGGGAAACAACAATATTCCCTGGACCCTTTACGTCTTTCTTTTTGTTACCTTTGCGGGTTCAATATTGGGTATGATCGAAAAACTGGAAGAAATCAAGCTGCGTTTTGAGGAGGTGGGCCAATTGCTGGCACAACCGGAGACCGTGAGGGATATGAAGAAATTCTCACAGCTCAGCAAGGAGTACCGGGACCTGGAAAAGATCGTGATCAAATACAATCAATTCAAGGACGCCCGCAATCATTTGCAGCAGGCGAAAGAGGTGCTTCAGAAGGAAAAAGATGAAGAGCTTCGCGAATTGGCCAAAATGGAGATCGACGAACTGGAGCCCAAAATAGAGAAACTGGACAGCGACATTAAGGAACTGCTCATCCCCAAAGACCCCAACGACGACAAGAACGTGATGCTGGAAATTCGCGCCGGAACAGGTGGCGACGAAGCCGCGATTTTTGCGGGCGACCTCTGGCGCATGTATCAGCGTTTCTGCGAACGCCGCGGCCTGAAAATGTCTGTGCTCGACGTCACGGAAGGCACGGCCGGTGGCTACAAAGAAGTGATCTGCAGCGTCAGCGGCGAGTCCGTTTATGGGTTGCTGAAATTTGAATCGGGTGTCCACCGCGTGCAGCGCGTGCCGGCGACCGAACAAATGGGTCGCGTCCACACGTCGGCGGCCTCTGTGGTAGTGATGCCGGAGGTGGAAGACGTCTCCATCGAGATCAACCCGGCCGACCTGGAATATCAAACCGCGCGCTCCAGTGGTGCCGGCGGCCAGAACGTGAACAAGGTGGAAACAAAAGTGCAACTCACCCACAAGCCTTCGGGCATTGTCATCACGTGCCAGGTCGAACGCTCACAGCATGGCAACCGCGAGCGCGCCTTGCAAATGCTGAAGACGAAATTGTACGAGATCGAATTGGAAAAACAACAGTCGGAAATCGGTGCCACCCGCAAGTCGATCGTGCGCACGGGTGACCGTTCTGAAAAAATACGGACCTATAATTATCCACAGAGCCGCGTCACCGACCATCGCATCGGTTACACGCAACACAATTTACCCGCCGTGATGAACGGCGACCTCGATGGCTTCGTTGAACAACTGCGCATCGCCGATAGCGCTGAGCGCATGATGGAAAACGCTACCCAATAAAGCATCGTAAATATTTTATTAACTTGAATAGATTTCATTTCCGTAAATTCGTTTCAAACTAAAAAAGCAATATGAGCAAAGGATTATTGATAACCCTGATTGTAGTCGGGGTGGTTGTTCTTTCAGTCTTCGGATTTATTTCCTGGGGTAGCGGTGTCTACGACACTGCCGTGAAATTCCAGGAAGGAGTAAATGCCGAGTGGGGCGATGTGCAAGCCGCCTATCAACGCCGTGCAGACCTGGTGCCCAATTTGGTGGCCACCGTGAAAGGCGCTGCCGAAAATGAAAAAAGCATATTGGTGCAGGTGACACAAGCCCGCGCCGGCATCGTGAATGCAAAAACTCCGGAGGACCTGGAGATTGCCGGTCGCAAAATCAACACTGCCATTAACCTGGCCTTCGAGGCGTATCCGCAAATCCGCTCCACCGAAAATTTCCAGGATCTCCAATCCCAATTGGAGGGCACGGAGAACCGCATCAACGTGGCGCGTCAACGCTATAATGAATCCATCAAAGGATACAATACGTTCATCCGTGGCTTCTGGAAAAGAAAAGCCCTGAGCTGGTTCGGTGGCGACGAAGACTTCAGCATCCGAAAAGGGTTCGAAGCTTCACAGAGCGCCCAAGACGCACCGCAAGTGAAATTCTGATCACACGATCTTACCTCTCCGCTTGCACGAAGAGGGGCCCCGCCAGAGTTGGTGGGGCTTTTTTTATTTTATGCGCAATCGACCCACCTTTCAAATAAGAAATAAACTCCGGCGTAGAGAAATTTGGTAGATTCGTAGACCTACATAACACTACGCCTATGCTACGACCTCTTCTTCTTGTAACGCTGCTCGCATGTGGCTTCACGGCCCGGGCACAATACCAAGCCAATTGGAATTCCATCGACAGTCGTCCGGTGCCCACGTGGTTTCAGGATGCCAAGTTCGGCATCTTCATTCACTGGGGTGTGTTCTCGGTGCCCGCCTGGGGTCCTACCAAGTCCGCCGTCTATGAACAATACGCAGAGTGGTATTGGTGGCGCCTGCTCGATCCCAAGGCAGCGACCTACAAGGAGTTCAACGACTTTCACAACCGCACCTACGGCAAAGATTTCAAATACCAGGATTTTGTAAAGGGATTCACTTGCGAGATGTTCGAGCCTGCCGATTGGGCCACCATGCTCGAACAATCCGGTGCACGCTATGTCGTGCTCACCTCCAAACACCACGAAGGCTTTACCCTTTGGCCCAGCGCCCAGTCCTGGAACTGGAACGCCGTTGATGTAGGCCCGCATCGCGACCTGGCCGGCGACCTCACGCAAGCCGTAAAAGCAAAAGGCCTCCACATGGGCTTCTACTATTCCCTCTATGAGTGGTTCAATCCCCTCTACAAATCAGACGTAAACAAATACGTTGACGATCACATGATCCCCCAAATGAAAGACCTCGTGACGCGCTACAAACCCGATGTGGTGTGGACCGATGGCGAATGGGACCACCCCAGCGAAACCTGGAAAAGCACGTCGTTTCTGGCGTGGCTCTACAACGAATCGCCGGTCAAAGAAACCGTGGTGGTGAACGACCGCTGGGGAAAAGAAACGAGAAGCAAACACGGTGGCATTTACACTACCGAATACGACCTCGTGCACGATCAAACCTCCGTTGGAAAAAAGATCGAACACCCCTGGGAAGAATGCCGGGGCATCGGCGGTTCATTTGGCTACAACCGGAACGAACAACTCGCGGACTATTCGACGTCCGAAAAACTCGTACACATTCTGATCGACAAAGTCGCACGCGGAGGCAACTTGCTGTTGAACATTGGCCCCACAGCCGATGGACGCATACCCGTGATCATGCAACAACGTCTCGCCGATATGGGTGCCTGGCTGCGGGTGAATGGCGAAGCCATCTATGGCACGCGTTCGTGGGATAAAGCTCCCGCGGTGACGGCCGATACCAAAGTGTATTACACCCGGAAAGGAAACGACCTCTATGTGATCTGCACAACGTTTCCAGAACAATCGCTCACGATAAAAGGCGTAAGCAAAAACGCGAAAGTCTCTCTGTTGGGATATTCAGGTAAAGTGGCCCAAGGCGCCAGCGGAAGTGATCTCAAAATCACCCCTCCATCGCTAAATCCGGCAACCAACCCTTGTCCGTATGCCTGGGTGTTTAAAGTGGCGAACGCCCTGTAATATCTAACCGCAAAAGCGCAAAGCGCGCAAAGTTAAAGGCAAAGTCCCCTCTGCAATTTAGCTTTGCGCTCTTTGCGTCTCTGCGGTTCTAAATGATCTTCGAAAGATTAGCAAAACTCGTCGTCACACTCTCCATCGACGGCGCCATGTCCTGCTCATAAAAGAAATGCTTCATCCCCGAAAGCTTAGCATTCTCAAACACCGGCTTAAACTGCACCACACCATTTCCAATCTCGGTGATGGTGTTCAGGTCGCTGCCGATATCCTTCACATGCCACAACGGGAAGCGACCCGGATATTGCTTAAACAAATCCACAGGATTCTGCTTCGCCTTCGTGGCCCACGCCAAATCAAGCTCCATCTTCACCAGTTCCTTGTCGGTCTGCGACATGATCAAATCATAGGGCCGCTTTCCCTCCACCAGGTCGAACTCCGTGGCATGATTGTGATAAGCAAACTGAATCTTTGCCTTCCTGGAAGCCTCTCCGGTCTTGCTAAAAATATCGATTGAGCCTTTGATCTCATCCAGCGTACCCACCGGAGCACTTGCACACACGAGATAGGGCAATCCACCTTCCGCCGCTTCATCCACAAGCTGCTGATGATTGTCGCGAAGATTTGGCAGCGAGGCGATGAAGGCATACTCCGGTGGCAATGCACGGCCGTCGGGCATTTTAAACGGGGCGCCCATCACATGGTGGCTGCGCCATTTCATGCCCGCGTCTTCGATCATGGTCTTGAGTTCTTTCGGCTTCAGACCGTAGTAATATCCCTTGGGACTGAATGCCGTCTCAATATCCTTGAACCCGATGTCGGCAAGCTTCTTGAAAGTGCCCTTCACATCGTCGCCCATCAGCCTCAGCAAGGTGAACATCTGGATGCCGATGGGTTTGGCCCCGCCCTTCAGAAAAGACGAAAACGCTTCCGCTCTTCCGGGTATCATAAGGCTTCCCAATGCCAACGCACCCGAGCCCTTCAAAAAATCTCTGCGATTGATCATGTCCCTGTCTGTTAATGAATTTTTACTTTTTACTTATTTCGAATACGACAACCCAAAACCGAATTTGTAGAGCGGATCTTTCGAGTCATACGGCACATCTTCTTTTTGATTGCGCACAGCTTCCATCGAAGAGGGCAATTCAAACGGCAGCTTGCCTTCGGGTTTTGCTTTCCCAAAGATCACATCCAGCAGCGCTGCATCGCTGGCACCATAGTTGGCCACGAGCGCTTTTGCTTTGGCGCTGATCTCGGGGATCACCGCGGGCCGGTCAAGGTAGATGTCCACGATGGTGGGCACCGTGTTGAGCAACGTGAGGATGTCGTCTTTCTCCTTGCCTTTAAAATCCAGGTCGCCATGGTGAAACATCTTGGCCATAAAGTTTTCGGTTTCCACAGGTACCCACGGTGTCTTCAAGCGAATGATGGCCAGATCGGCAGCCTGCGGGGTGTCGACCACTTCGCCGTATTGCGCTGCTACCGTCTTGTCGATGTTCTGAACGTAGATCTTTTTCTTGCCCGAGAGGGGCAGGGTTTTCGCATCGTTCTTTAGCAACGTGATGGCACGGCGCTGGGCCATCTCGCCGGCTTTCTTGAATTCTTCCTTGCCTACGATCTGGGTGGCTTTGTCGACATCCACATAGGGGTTGTCGAACAATCCCAATTCAAACTTCTGGCGGAGCAACCGTCTCACCGATTCATCGACACGCTTCTCGCTCAGCTGGCCTTCCTTCACCAGGGCCACAACATAATCCGGCACACTCTCGCCACCAAATTGATCCACCCCGGCATTGATCACCTTCAACACGCGCTCCTTCTCGCTTAACTTCTCAACACCCCAGGCGCGGGCCGGCCACACGACGTTGCCCATTTTGGAGTCGGTGATAAGACCCCAGTCGGTGCAAACCACGCCATCGTATTTGTATTTCTCGCGCAGCAGTTTCGTGATGATATCCTTGTTGAAACCGAACGCCACGTTCTCGGTGGTTTGGTCCGTGGGCACACCATAGTAGGGCATGATGGCCGCTGTCTTCGCCGCAAAGGCCGCTTCAAACGGGATAAGATGATAATTGAAATTTTTACCTGGGTACACTTGTCCCCTTTGGAACTCGAAATGGGGGTCAAGCCCTTCTTTCTGGGGACCTCCGCCCGAGAAATGTTTCGTCATGCAAGCCACGCCGTTCTTGTCGAGCGTGGTCCCCTGGAAGCCGAGCACATAGGCCTTGATCATTTTAGCCGACAGGTTCGCATCTTCCCCAAAGGTTCCGCTCACGCGAGGCCAGCGCGGCTCGGTGGCCAGGTCGGCCATGGGATGCAAGGCTTCACGGATACCCACCGCCAGATATTCCTGACGGGCAATGTCTGCGAACTTGCGGGTGAGTGCTTCATCGCCAATGGCGGCAAAGCCAAGTTGCTCCGGCCACTGCGAAAAGGTCTCCGCCGACATCGCGAAGATGTTGTTACTAAAATAATGACGCGGGTCCGACGCTAGCGTGATGGGAATGCCCAGCCGGCTTTCTTCCGCCATTTTCTGGATGTTGTTATACCATGTGGCCAGTGCCTTCGTGCCCGGTGCCGCCCAGATGTTGAGGTGGTTCATTTTTTTGTCGCGGATCAGCGTGGGAGCCGTTGGCGCAAAGGCAAACATGCCCGTGCCTGGCCGTTCCTCAAGACTGCCGTCGTCGTTGAGGCGCACCCCATTGATGAACATCATGCCGGCTTTCTCCTCCAGGGTCATCTGCGACAAGAGATCACCGACCCGCTCCGCCACAGGCTTCGATGTGTCCTCATACACGTCCAACTTGCCGTTTTTATTGAGGTCGCGGTAGGCCGGGCGGCTGGCAAACGACAGGCCCAGGATTGCAGCCAGTGGGAGTACCAGTAACGCCATTCGGAAAGAAATCTTCATTTTTATTGTGTTTGTGGTACACAATGATACAAATTTTCAATGTGTCTAAAGTACGCATTGGAAAATTTTTTATGCACCCCGCGGTTTCTCTATATTAGCGGAATGGGAAAAAAACCAGCGCAGAAGCTTAGTCGGCGCGAATTCTTTGAGAAGGGTCACCTGTATTATCTCACACACCTTTCCATCGACAATGTGATCTTCGGCTTTCACGACAACCAGCTCAAGGTATTGCTGCTGGAGTGGAAGGATACGCGCCGCTGGTGCCTGCCCGGCGGATTCATTCTCAAGGGTGAGCACATCGAGGAAGCGGCGATCCGGGTGCTCCACCAACGGACAGGACTCAACAACATTTACCTGCAACAGTTCTATGCCTTTGGCGATCCAAACCGCGAACGGTCAAAGCATGGCATCGAGCCGCCCCTGGAAGTGAAGAACAAATCCTGGCTAACCGAACGCTTTGTCTCCATCGGCTATTGGGCCCTGGTGGAATTCTCCAAAGTGGTGCCCAAACCCGACGAATTTTCGGAAACGTGTCAGTGGTGGGACATCGATAAAGTGCCAACGCTCATCCTGGATCATAACAACATCCTGGAAAAAGCCCTGGAATCCTTGCGCCGGAATCTCAACGACTACCCGGTAGGAAGGGATCTGTTGACTCCAAAATTCACCATGCCGGAGCTGCAGCGGATGTACGAAACCATCCTCGGCAAACAACTCGACCGTCGTAATTTCCAAAAGAAAATGCTCGCCCTCGATATCCTGGAGCGTCTCAATGAACGCAAACAAGGCGGCGCCCACAAAGCACCTTTCCTCTACCGCTTCGATCAACGCAAGTACGAAAAGGCGATGAAGCAAGGATTGAAATTTGGTCTTCAATAAAAAAACCCTGACCGGTTCGATCAGGGTTTCTTCTTTATTTTTTGATTTCGCTTTCTAGCGATCGAAAAAGAGTCTTACAAGGTTCTCTTCACTTCGCGTTGCTCGTAGCTTTCGATCACATCGCCCACTTGCATGTCGTTGAATCCGTCGATACCGATACCGCAGTCGAAGCCTGTCTTCACTTCGCTTGCATCGTCTTTGTGACGCTTCAATGAACCCAGCTTGCCGGCATACACCACGATACCATCGCGGATGAGGCGGATCGGGTTGCTGCGTTTGATGGAGCCGTCAGTGACCATACAGCCGGCGATCGTTCCGATCTTGGAGATCTTGAACACTTCGCGTACTTCGGCATTGCCCACGATCACTTCCTCGGTTTCCGGTGCCAACATACCTTCCATGGCGGCCTTCACATCGTTGATGGCGTCATAGATGATGGAGTACAGACGGATTTCGATCTCTTCGTTGTCTGCCACACGGCGCGCTGCTGCGGAAGGCCTTACCTGGAAGCCCAGGATAATGGCATCCGATGCCGACGCCAACAACACATCCGATTCTGAGATCTGGCCCACACCTTTGTGGATGATGGCCACTTGTATTTCTTGTGTCGAAAGTTTCAACAGGGAATCGGTAAGGGCTTCCACCGATCCGTCCACGTCGCCTTTCACGATCACGTTCAATTGCTTGAAGTTACCGATCGCCAAACGACGGCCGATCTCATCCAGCGTAATGTGTTTCTTCGTGCGGATACTTTGCTCGCGCATGATCTGTCCGCGTTTCGTGGCCACCTCGCGTGCCTCACGATCCGTTTCCATGACCATTACTTTTTCACCGGCTTGAGGCGCGCCGTCAAGACCCAGCACCACTACAGGTGTGGAAGGTCCGGCTTCAGCAACTTTTTTTCCGGTGTCGTCGAACATGGCTTTCACGCGTCCGTAATTTGCGCCGGCCAGCAAGATGTCGCCTACGCGCAAGGTTCCGGTTTGCACCATAATCGTGGCCACGTAGCCGCGGCCCTTATCCAACGATGCTTCGATAACCGAACCCGTGGCCCGGCGATTGGGATTGGCCTTCAGGTTCAACAATTCTGCTTCGAGCAATACTTTCTCCAGCAGGGAGTCGATACCCTTTCCGGTCTTCGCAGAGATCTCGGAGCTTTGATATTTACCACCCCACTCTTCCACAAGAATATTGATCTTGGAAAGACCTTCGCGAATCCGTTCGGGGTTGGCCGAGGGCTTGTCAATTTTGTTGATGGCAATAACGATGGGTACCCCAGCCACTTGTGCGTGGTTGATGGCTTCTTTCGTTTGCGGCATCACATCGTCGTCGGCAGCCACCACGATAATGGCAATGTCCGTCAGCTTGGCTCCGCGTGCACGCATAGCGGTAAACGCTTCGTGACCCGGTGTATCGAGGAAGGCGATCTTGTGACCGCTCTTGGTCATTACGTCGTATGCACCTACGTGCTGCGTGATACCGCCGGCCTCGGATGCTGTTACTTTGGTATTGCGGATATAATCCAGCAATGAAGTTTTACCGTGGTCGACGTGACCCATAATGGTCACGATCGGTGCGCGCGGTTGCAAGGCGTCTTCGTCCTCAACTTCCTCTTGCATGTCCAACTCTTCTTCGGCAGAGGTGAATTGCACAGCATAGCCAAACTCGTCGGCAATGACGGTGATGGCCTCTGCATCGAGGCGTTGGTTGATGGATACGAACATTCCCAAGCTAAGGCAAGTGGAGATGACGTCATTCACGGAAACGTTCATCATCGAAGCCAAGTCGTTGGCGGAGATAAATTCCGTGACTTTCAGTGTCTTGGATGCTTCCTGGTCTTGCAGCATTTGCTGCTCCTGGGCATCGGAGTTCGCCTGACGTTTTTCTCTTCTGTATTTGGCTCCGCCTTTCTTGTTTCCGCCGCCGCTTAACTTGGCCAACGTGGCGCGGATCTGGTCTTGAATTTCTTTCTCGGTGGGCTCGGCCTTTTGCACGCGGGGAGGCTGAGGGCCTCGGCCACGCTGCGGCGGCGCTTGCGGGCGCGGACCACGCGGCGGTCCTCCACCAGGTTGTTGCTGCGTGGGGGCATTGCCACCGGGTTGATCGGTGGGGATGCGTTTGCGGGGACGCTTGCCCTTGTTGTCTTTCTGTGTATCGGAAGAAGCCACCGGAGCATCTTTTTTCTTCTCCGGAAGCTGGATCTTATCCACAACTTTTAAGCCCTGCAAACGATCTGCGCGACCTTTGATCAACTCCTGTTCGGGTTGTTTCTCAGCCACGGGTTCTTCCTTGACCGGCGGAGGTGCTACCACCACGGGGGGCTCAACCACCTTTTTAGGTTCGACTACAGCGACGGGCTCTTCGACTTTCTTAATTTCTTTCGGCGCTTCTTTTTCTACCTTCTTCTCCGGTTCGACAACTTTGGCGACGGGCTTTTCTTCTTCTACGGCGGCCTTCTTTTCCAGTTCGATCTTGCCCACCACTTTGATGCCTTCCAGTTTCGGCTTCTCGCGCTCCACTTTTTCCGCCTTGGGCTCCTCTTTGGCCTTGAGGTCCTTGGAGCCCAGGTTCTTGATCATGATGCTGCTTTCTTCATCATCGACCCGTTTTTTAGCCGTTTCTTTTTCTGTTTCCAGCACAACATTGTCAGCGTGTTTCACGCCGATGGAAAGCCCGGAGGCTTCCAGTTTCTCGGTGGCGGAAGAAGCAAACTCTTTCGACAAAAGAGTTACTTGCTCAGGAGTGAGCTTGGCATTGGGGTTATTTTCTACCTCAAAGCCCTTCTTCGCCAGAAAATCCAAGATGGTGCCATGGCCCACATTGAGCTTCCTTGCTGCCTGACTCAACCTGATCAATTTTTCTTCTGCCATACTCAAATATGCCTGTTTTTTAAACACTTTAAAACCTATATCGCCGATGCCGCGAAATTTAACGTTGTATTCATGCTTGCATCACAGCCTTACCAACTTCTCCTATCCAAACTTGCGGCGAACAAATAGGTTCGCCCCTTACTCAAATTCCTTCTTCAATATGCCCAACACGCCATCGACGGTTTCTTCTTCGAGGTCCGTGCGGCGCACCAATTCTTCTTTCGACAATGCCAATACACTCTTGGCGGTATCCAAACCGATGCGGTTCAATTCGTCGATCACCCAGCTTTCGATCTCGTCGGAGAATTCGCTCAGATCCACATCCTCTTCCGATTGTCCTTCGGCCAATTCGCGGAATACATCGATTTCATAACCCACTAAACGGCTGGCCAACTTAATATTTAAACCACCTTTACCGATGGCGAGCGATACCTGATCGGGCTTCAGGTAAACAGAAACGCGCCCGTTGTCTTTGTCTATCTTAATGGAAACAATTTTCGCAGGACTTAGTGCCCGCTGAATGTAAAGTTCCAGGTTTTCCGTGTAGTTGATCACGTCGATGTTCTCGTTCTGCAACTCACGCACGATGGCGTGAATGCGCGATCCTTTCATACCCACGCAAGCACCCACTGGGTCGATGCGGTCGTCATAGGATTCTACAGCCACCTTGGCACGCTCGCCGGGCTCGCGCACCACTTTCTTGATGGTGATCAAACCGTCGTATACTTCCGGCACCTCTTGTTCGAACAATCGCTCCAGGAAAACGGGCGACGTGCGCGACAGGATGATCTTGGGATTGCCGTTCACCATCTCCACCTTGTGCACGATGGCGCGAACGTTTTCGCCTTTGCGATAGCGATCCTTCTGAATTTGCTCGTTGCGCGGAATGGCGACTTCGTTGCCTTCGGCATCCGTCAGCAGCACTTCGCGGCTCAACACCTGGTATACTTCGCCGGCGATGATCTCGCCCACGAGGTCTTTATATTTTTGGAAAAGGATGTCCTTCTCCAGGTCTTTCACTTTTTGAATAAGCGTCTGACGCGCCGTGGTCACCGCGCGACGGCCGAAGTCGTCGATGAAGATCTGTTCAGAAACTTCTTCGCCCACCTCGAAGTCAGGCTCGATCTTGTGGGCCTCCGTCAGGCTGATCTTGTCAAAATCCCAAATGTCCTCGGAGTCATCATCCACGATCTCGCGGAAGCGATAAATTTCCAAATCGCCTTTGTCGGCATTCACGATGATGTCAAATTTCTCATCGGAGCCAAATCTCTTTTTAATCATGTTGCGAAACACATCCTCCAGGATCCGGATCATCGTGGGCCTGTCGATGTTTTTCTGCTTTGCGAATTCAGCAAACGACTGAATTAATTCATGTGCATCCATGGTTATGTCTATTTGAAACTAACTAACACAAATGTTTTTTCGATCTCTGAAAAAGGAATATCCACCACCACGGTTTCTTTCTGCTTCCCGGTTCCCGTTTCCTGGATCACTGCGATCTTGTCGTCGGCAACCTCGGTGAGTTTTCCCTCCACGATTTTGTCGCGGAGCTTCAATTTCAATTTCCGACCGATATGCTTTTTATACTGGCGATGGAGCTGCAGGGGCTGGTCTACACCGGGGGTGGATACTTCCAGCATATAGGCTTCGTCCATGAGGTTGGACTCTTCCAATGCCTTACCAATTTCCCGGCTCAGGTTGGCACAGTCGTCGATGTTCACACCTTCGTCGCCATCCAAGGTGATCAACACCTTTTTAGGTCCCTTCCGTGCCGAAACCACCACGTCCACCACAAAATGGTGTGGATTCAGCAGTTTCGAGACCGCGATTTTCCTGATTTCCTCCGCAATTTCCATCTGAAAATATTCTATAAACAAAGAGGGGACTGTTTGTCCCCCCTTGATAATTTATCAGAAACTTGCGCAAAAGTAAATCTTTTTTGGGTTTTTACCAAAACCCGGAGGAATTCTACTGATCCTAATACCGAATTACAGGGTTTCTAGTTCCCGGACCAGGTTTTCCCGGGCCGGTCCCTCATAACGCGTTTGGAAAGCCTGGGTTTTAAAGATTGCCGGCAAGTCCAAAAAATGTTGCAAAACCTTGCGCCGGCCGGGCTTGTAGAGCAAATCCGGATAGATGGCATACTCCTTTCTGATCTGCTGATAATATTCCCGGTATGCCTCCCAGGGAGCTCCCAAAACCGACAGATCGGCATCAGTGAAAAGGTTCGTGTCGTTGTCCTCGCTTATGTGATGGGACTTTGTGGCCAGGATGTGGGCCGCGACGCGATCAATGGCTGACAAGGAATATGACAGGGAAGTCAATCGCTTCCGGGCCAATTCAGCGCTCTTCTCCTCGTTATCTTTTTTCGTGGCATTGTAGACGACATCGTGATAGACAATCGCGAACACAACGGCATCAAAATCCTCGATCTGTTCTTTGACCATCACCAACTCGGCTGTCATTTTCTCCAAATGCGCCAACGTGTGATAGCGGCGTGACCGGTGGCTATACTGTTTCCCGATCTCTGCCCAGAACGACTGGACCAGGGAAGCATCGGACGTTACCTTCGAGGCGGTAGCGATAAAAAGCTCGCCGATCATCATGGGATCAGAAATAGTCGGGCAAATTTTTCAGGTAGCTGCCATAGCCACTCTTCTCCAACGGCTTGGCTAGCTGCAGGAGCTGGTCCTTCGTGATAAAATTCATTCGGAAAGCAATCTCTTCGATACACCCTACTTTCAGTCCCTGGCGTTGCTCGATCACCTGCACGAAATTGCCGGCTTGCATCAGCGAATCGAATGTGCCCGTATCAAGCCAGGCGGTGCCGCGGCTCATGGGCGCCACTTTCAATTTTCCCCTGCGCAGATACTCGTTGTTCACATCCGTGATCTCCAACTCACCACGAGGACTTGGCTTCAGGGCTTTGGCAATGGCCACCACATCGTTGTCGTAGAAATACAATCCGGGGACAGCGTAGTTGGACTTGGGCTGTTTGGGTTTTTCCTCTATGGAAATCACCTTTCTGTTCGCATCGAACTCGACCACACCATACCGTTCCGGGTCAAGGACGTGATAGGCAAATACGACACCACCATCGGGGTCGCTGTTGGATTGAAGAATGCCCTGCATGCCGGAGCCATAGAAAATGTTATCGCCCAGGATCAACGCCACCTTATCCTTGCCCACGAATTTTTCGCCGATGATAAACGCTTGCGCGAGACCGTCGGGCGAGGGTTGTACTTCATATTGAAAATTACATCCCAACCGTTTGCCGTCGCCGAGCAATTTTTCAAACATGGGCAAGTCATGCGGTGTAGAGATAAAAAGGATCTCCCGGATGCCGGCCATCATCAATACAGACAGCGGATAATAGATCATGGGTTTATCATACACGGGCATGAGCTGCTTGCTCACCGCCATCGTCAGCGGATACAAGCGCGTGCCCGATCCACCGGCAAGAATGATACCTTTCATAGAGTAGGGTTTTATACAGGCCTTAGGCCTGGTACATTTTAGTATAATATTTCAGATAGTCGCCCGACGTCACGTTTTTCAACCATCCCTCGTTGGCGAGATACCAATCCACCGTTTTTTCCAGTCCTTCCTCAAACGTCACTTGCGGCCGCCAGCCAGTTTCGGCAGTCAGTTTGGAAGCGTCGATGGCATAGCGCAGGTCGTGGCCCAGGCGGTCTTTCACGTAGGTGATCAGCTTGGCCGATGTGCCTTCCTCGCGACCCAATTTTTTATCCATCGTGTGACAGAGGAAGTTCACCAGGTCGATGTTCCGCCATTCGTTGTTCCCACCGATGTTGTACACTTCACCGGTTTTGCCAAAGTGGAAGATGCTGTCGATCGCCCGGGCATGATCCTCCACAAACAACCAGTCGCGAATGTTTTCGCCTTTGCCATAAACGGGCAGCGGTTTGTTGTTGAGAATATTGTTGATCATCAACGGGATCAGCTTTTCCGGGAAATGGAAAGGACCGTAGTTGTTCGAGCAACGGCTGATGCGCGTGGGCAATTTGAAGCTGTTGTGAAAAGCACTCACAAAGTGATCGGAGCTGGCCTTGGATGCCGAATAGGGCGAGCGCGGATCGATGGGCGTGGTCTCGGTAAAGAAACCACCGTGGTCCGCAGAGCCATACACCTCGTCGGTGGAAATATGATAGAAAACTTTTCCCTCATAGCCATTCGTCCACGACGCTTGCGCGGCGCGGAGAAGGTTGAGCGTTCCTAAAATATTGGTCTCGGCAAATTCCGTGGGGTTATGCAGCGAACGGTCCACATGCGATTCTGCCGCCAGGTGGATCACGCCGTCGATGTCGTACTTTTTGAAAACTTCGAACAGAAATTCCACGTCGAGGATGTCGCCTTTCTCAAAGTGATAGTTCGGCTTCTTCTCAATGTCGCGCAGGTTTTCCAGGTTGCCCGCGTAGGTGAGCTTATCCAGGTTGACGACGGTATAGTCGGGATACTTGTTGACAAACAGCCGGACCACGTGCGATCCGATAAAGCCCGCTCCACCTGTAATTAAGATTTTTCGTTTTGTCATAGCAGTTTTGAACGTTAGCGCACGTACTTCTGAAAGTCCTTATGATCGCGTTGGAAGAGCACTTCCTGAGGCAGGCTCTTGAAATATTCATAGGTGATCTTCAAGCCGTCGGCACGCGACACTTTCGGTGACCAACCCAGCAATTCCTTGGCCTTCGTAATGTTGGGCTGACGCTGTTTCGGATCGTCCTGGGGCAAGGGTTTGTACACCACTTTTTGCTTGGTGCCAGTAAGCTTCACGATCTCCTCGGCAAAATCGCCAATGGTGATCTCATCGGGGTTGCCGATGTTCACCGGGAAATGATAGTCGGACATGAGCAGGCGGAAGATGCCATCCACTTCGTCATCCACATAGCAGAACGAACGGGTTTGCGATCCGTCGCCAAACACGGTCAGGTCTTCACCGCGAAGGGCCTGCCCGATAAAGGCGGGGAGCACGCGGCCGTCGTTCAGGCGCATGCGCGGGCCATAGGTATTGAAGATTCTGACAATGCGGGTTTCGAGGTTGTGATAGGTGTGGTAGGCCATGGTGATGGCTTCCTGGAAACGCTTGGCTTCGTCGTACACACCGCGTGGACCAATAGGGTTCACGTTGCCGTAGTACTCTTCCGTCTGCGGATGTACCAGCGGGTCGCCATAGACTTCGGAGGTAGAGGCTACTAATATCCTGGCTTTTTTCGAACGGGCCAGACCCAACAGGTTGTGGGTTCCCAGCGAACTTACCTTCAACGTCTGGATCGGAATTTTCAGATAATCGATCGGACTGGCCGGAGAGGCGA
>Ga0209050_1002104_pt1 | contig 18188 bp, 24 predicted proteins | sample Araplavi_mTSA_r2_FD_184276 | JGI IMG/M metagenome (GOLD analysis project Ga0209050, IMG submission 184276) | Arabidopsis root microbial communities from North Carolina, USA - plate scrape MF_Cvi_mTSA_r2 (SPAdes) (version 2) | ecosystem: Host-associated > Plants > Roots > Endosphere | place: USA... | reverse complement strand
TCGCGCTTCCACGAATGGAATGCAGTTAAGATGGGGCCGAAGCGCGACATCGTCGGCGACTGGAAGAAAGCCGCGCTGAAGTCTGGCCTTCGCTTTGGCGTGTCGGAGCACCTGGGCGCCAGCTACAGCTGGTTTGCACCAAGCCATGGCTATGACCAGGTCTGGCCCATGCTGGGTGTGCCATATGACGGCGCCGATCCAAAGTACGCGTCGCTTTATCACCGTCCTACTGACCAGCCCTACCGGAATTCAAGCACCTGGTACACCACCGATACGCGCTTCCAACTGGAGTGGTTCAGCCGCATTACCGACCTGGTGACGCGCTACCAACCGGACCTGCTCTATTCAGATGGCGGCATTCCTTTTGACAAGGTGGGCCGCACCCTGGTCGCCAACTTCTACAACGCCAACATCGCCAAACACGGCGGCAAGCTGGAAGCGGTCTACAACCACAAGGAGATCGGCTCAGGTGAATTCATCCGCGAAGCCGGCGTCCAGGACGTTGAACGCGGCGTCATGGAGGGTATCAATCCCCGTCCCTGGCAAACCGACACATCGATCGGCGACTGGTTCTACAGCGAAGGCTACAAATACAAGAGCACCAGCGAAGTGGTGCATATGCTGGCTGATATCGTCAGCAAGAACGGCAACCTGCTGCTGAACGTGGTGCAGTACCCTGACGGCAGCTTACCTCCCGAGCCGATGCGATTCCTGAAGGAGATGGCCGAGTGGATGGCGGTCAATGGCGACGCGATATATGGAACCCGCCCCTGGAAGGTGTTTGGTGAAGGACCGACCAAGGCGTCGTCCGGCCATTTCAATGAAAACGCAACCTACACGCCGCAGGACATCCGTTTTACCACCAAGGATGGAGCGTTGTATGCCATTACGCTCGGCACGCCCAGCGCTGAGGTGCGCATCCAGTCGCTCGGCCGGACAGCGGGGCTGGAACGGAGGCCGGTGAAGTCCGTCACGCTGCTGGGCAGTTCGACGCCACTGAGCTGGGAGCAGAACGGCGAGTCCTTGACGATCCGCCTGCCGGCCAGCCTGCCGACAACCATGGCCTCCAGCTTCCGGGTCAGCTTCCAATAGCAAGCAGATCTCTTTCGGATTCCGCCACCAGAAAACATCCTAGGTGGCGGGGGGAGGCTGTGCTTTCGTGGCTACCTCAAGCACCAGGGCTTGGCATTTTCGTTCGACTATTTGAACCGATCAAAAAAGGCCTTGGACTCCTGCGCCGAAAAATTGGGGTACCAGTGACCGCCAGTCTCAGTGCCGCACCAGATCACGGGCTTGCCGCTCTCGCAACCTTGGTACTCCACGCAGCCGTTACTCCCCAGGGGCACCGTGGCGGTACTGCAGCTATTACGCTGAAGGAAAAGATCGCGCGCTTCCATCCCCGCTGAGTAAGGGACAACGTTATCGTCTTTGGCGTGAATGAACAGGGCCGCCACTTTGTTCGATGAACTGGCACAGCCGCTCCAGAGCGCACCCGCCATGGGTGCGATTGCGCGCACCACGTCGCCCATCTGGCAGCCGATGGCATTGGACATCATGCCACCAAAGCTGAAGCCGGTAGCGAAAACGCGCTTGGTGTCGGTGCATGCGCTTTTCTGTACCTCACCGATCATGGCCCGCAAGAAGCGAATGTCGCGGTCGCCAGGGTTGGCCCAGCCCTTGTCCAGGCCCTGCGGGGCAACAAAGATCGCCGTGTCGCCGTACAAATTCTTCAGCCCGAAAAAGCCGCTCCAACCGTAGACATCGGCTGCGCTGCCATCACGCCAGTGCAGCCCAATGATCACGGGATAGGCCTTGTTGCGGTCATAGCCAGCCGGCATTTCGATCCAGTAGTCGCGCTGGGTCCCGTCGCTGGTGAGCGAATGCATGCCAGTGGTCAGCTTGGAACTGCCGCCACAGCCCGCATTTTGTGCCGGCGGGGCGACGGGAGTTGAGGATGTTGATCCCAATGTTGGCGTTGGTGTTGCAGTACTAGTTGCGCCTGTTCCCCCTCCGCAAGCAACCAGCGTGGTGAAAAGTAAAGCGGCCCATACATGTCTCATATCTCCTCCTTGTTTGAATCGAGACCTTCGATGGGCGCTAAGTCTAATGGCATGATTGCGGCCGTCTTTTATATTTTTCGCCAACAGCCGACATGTTTTTGAATCTCAGAAATTACCTCCCTGCCGCCAAGTCCATTTCGCGCCTTAACCGACATTGCCGAACACCTCGGCCGTCTAATCGGCGAACGCTCGCATAGCCGGCAAAAGAACGCGGTGATGGGGATAAACGAGTGATACCGACACAGGTGGCGGCCGCATATCGGGAAGCACCTCGACTAATTTTCCGCTCCGCAAATGGTCCGCCACCAAAATCTCAGCCAACTGCATCAGGCCGACTCCGTCGAGGCCAAGCTTGATATACAACCCAGTTTCATTAACTGCCACCGTGCCGGGAACTGGAATAGTGACGCTGTCCCCGCCCTGCCCGAAATGCAGTTCGGCATCCCGACGCGTCGTACAGGAAAAGTAATGAACCGCCCTGTGCCGATGCAAGACCTCCAGATCCTCGGGAACACCCTTCTCATCCAGGTAGGACGGCGCCACGCAGGTAATCCACCGCAGCTCACGCAAGCGGCGCGCGACGAGCGTCGAGTCATGAAGTCTTCCGGTACGGATCACGCAGTCGACTCCGTCCTTGCTCGACCTGGCCCGTGACCCGCACAATATGATGAGCAAGTATCGTGCTGCCTTTGCTCAAGGACGAGGTTTCGCCTCGTTCACCCAGGCCTCTAGGTGAACGCCCAAAACGCATGAGTCGACCGATTGTAAAATTGCCTTTCGGTGTGATGACAAACAGTGGCCACAAAGCTAGTGCGGTAACCTTTTCTCATGACACGCAGATTAGATTACCGTACCGCAGAACACGTTTCGATGGCTTTATTGACCAGAAGAGCCTTCGGCATTCATCCTGGGATGCAATATGCCTTGCATGCTGGCCTACCCGCCCGACTGATTGCCGAGGTATTCGATCGAGATTCAGCCCATGTTCGCCAAGAAGTTCAAGGCATGGCACTTGTAACGGATCGACGCCAACATACTCGTTCGTCAGACGCCATTTAGGCAGAAAGCGGTAACTCATTCGCCAGCGCCTCACCGATCCCACTTTCGACGGTCTCTGCGCGCCTTCGGGTTCAGGTGGATGCGCGTACGCGCAACAGGTCGAAGGAAGACGGCTTTAATGAGCGCTAACCTCAGGCCATACGATACTGCCGTGCGCAATCCTGCCGTTGTGCCGAATGCTACGCGAGTAAGAAGCACGATGGACATTTGCTCAGCTGTGTCCTGGTCGATGCGTCGCTTCATTTTGTTTTACCCCTCCTGAATCGGTTCGAAGTCGCCCACTATCGCGACGCGCGCGGCCTCGGCAAAAAAGCCCACTTTAAGTGGGCTCGTCGCAATAAACTCAGCCGAACTGTAATCTCTGAATGAAAACCAGCGAGGTACATGGACCAATCATTAAAGCTCACTACAGCTTACTCGCTTTCAGCAGGATAGGCGCATGATTGCGCAACATTGCTCCCACACCGAGGTAGGTATCCGAGGCGAAGCCCTGTCGCAAGGCGGGAATGGCGGCTGGATTCCTTGCGCTAAACAATAGTCTACGGCGTCCGTCAGCGCGCCTTCGTTCAATAACTCCTGACATGCAGATGAATGAACCGACGCAAGATTCATCTGCTCACCCGTAACTGGCCAGTTGTCGTGCAAACAGCTGCAACGACCGCGGCCCGCTGCGTACTGCTTCAATACCAGATTTTGCGTTCCAGCCAGTCGTCCGGCCCGCCTCCCGAAGTCCGGTATAGCTCAGATCCCCGCCACAAGACTTCATGAATACCCACCTGTAGCGGGCTGTGCGTATCCCTTGCTGTTTCGCAGTGGGCATGATGGCACCGATGTACCGCCACCCCTTTCTTCGTCACCATTCCTGTGGTAAACCATAGCAGAAGCGAAAGCCGTTTCGCCTTCATTGGGCTAAAAACCAGGATGTGCAATGGCGTAAGCGACCGCATCGCGCAACTGTTCGTACCGATAGCCGCCATAATGAAAGCGCCCCATCGCAAAGACAATCCCGTGCTGATGCATCAACAGGTCTTCCTTGTCCGTCGGGCGATAGGCACTCTGCCAATCAGGTCGAAAAGTCTCATCGCGTACGAACCCCGCCTTGGTGTATTCGGCCTTGGCATAGCGCAATGCATCGCCAAAGGCATCGTAACGAAATTGCCGAAACGCGTACCGAAACCCGTCATACGAGATCTCGTACTGTGCTGCCAAGAGCCGCTCCTGCGACGATTCCCGCAAGGTGTCGTCAATGGGTTCAGGTCCACCGAATTCACCAACGTCAGTGCTGCTATCCATGGCGATAATCTCTCGTCTAGCTCGCGAAGTGGCATCTAGGTCGGCATCTTCTCGCGTATTAAATGCCTCCTCCGGGAACACCACCGAACGCTTGTCCGATTGCCGAAGAATGGCGGTCGACGCAAACCTGCGCACCCCATCCTGGCAGCGAAACTCCGTGCAGCGCAATACGATACGCCAACCTTGAAAAAGGGTCCCTTCACGCCGTCGCATGGCCGACTCCTTCGCTCGCATTGGTGGAGGAATGTGAAAGGATGTCGCGACGAGCCAGCTCTGGTTTCAGGCGAAAAGATTTACGCTGGAGTTGATCCGATGACCATGCGAGTGGGACCCGTAAATCCCCTTCCCAGGCAACGATCGTAGGTGAAAGTAGCGTCCTGTCCCCACTATACGCGCAGGACGCAAAACCACCTATTCATTTCGACGCTCCTGCGTCCCTTGATGTTTCATGAATTCTGACTCGCCGGCGGCGGTGCGCTCTTCACGCGCTGCAATGGGATCGCCTCCAAGATCAACCCGGCATGCGGCGCGTTCGGCATCACGGTGCGCCCCTTCGCCACCCGATTCGCGCGGGTCATCGTCAAACGGCGGATGCAGCATGTCGTTCAACATGGCACACAGTTCCGCAGCATCCGGGACCAATCCGCGCCTTTGCCTTTGCCGGATATAGTGCTGGATTTCGGCTTCCTGCTCGACGCTCAAGGGGAGGCCGCGAAATGAGGTTTCGGGTTCATTGTTGTGCATGATAGCTCTCTCCAGGCAACCAGTATTCCAGGTCTACGCCCTATCCCGCCGCTGCTGGCAAACGCTTACGCTACCCAGACGCAAATGCATTCGCCTTGCTAGCTTGCCGCTCGGCGGTCCCGACGCTTATCCCGATACATTTCGTTGTCGGCTCGCAATAGATAGTCGGACAACGACTCGGCACTGGAGCTATCGCAATTGATTACGCCGATGCTAAGCGACAAGGCCCGCTCGCCTGGATGCGCCAGATTGAATTCCGCGATCCGGGCGAGGATCCGTTCAGTGATTGCGCGCGGGGTGGCATTATCGAACGTGAATGCGGCAAACTCATCCCCGCCAACACGTCCCACCACGTCCGCATGCCGAAAAGCGCTGCGAAAGAGCTGTGCTGCTTCGCGAATCAAGGCGTCTCCTGCTGCGTGGCCGAGTTTGTCATTCACGTTTTTCAGTCCATCGACATCGGCAAAAATGACTGCGCACGCCAGGCGCTGGCGCCGGGCGATCAGCAGGCACTGTTCCGATTTCGCGAGAAAGCCGCGGCGATTCTGCAGGCCCGTCAGTTCGTCCTGCGCGGCCAATTCCCGTGCTACAACCGCCTCACTCTCACTGACCCTGAGCTCCTCGACGAGCCGGGACTCTGCCGCTGCGTGAGCCTCATGCTGCTCATGAACTAGTTCGTCACAGTTCTGTTGATGCAACAGGCCCGTGAGCCGAACGCCGGCTAGCTCGGCAATAAAGGGAAGCACCGTGCGCGCTCCGCGCTGGATGCTCAGTGGAGGTCGCACCTTCCAGTGGAGTGCGATGTGCCCGCCATGGACGTCTGAAGAAAAAGGCGCCACCGCATGGCTGCCGTGGTCGAGTATCAAGGGCCCGGCGGGACGATCCAGCGGCACTGCCTCCAGCATCTTGCGCAGCTTGCGACACTCCTGATGGTTCATTTCCAGGAATTTTTCCCCTCGGGGAGGCTCGAGGTAGTAGCAGCTGTCACCACTTCCCCGGTTACTGATCAACAAAACGCCATCGGGCTTCAGCGACGACAAGTTCTGGTAGATGGAGCGTAATGCAGACTCGACGTTAACGGCACACATCAAGGCCTTTGCAATCCGCAACACCATCATGAGTTCATTCTTCGTCGGTTGGCGCACATCGCCAGGGGGGACACGGTTTTCGGTCCGTGGCGGTGTCCGCCCCCAAAACACTCCAGGGTGCGACCTCGACGATGCAGCGGTTTTATCCATGACAAGTGCCCTCACAGACTGGGTTGATCTGGTCGGCACTTTGGGAAAAGTACGCGAATCACGCCAAATGCCGCGAAGTTAAGCCTCCGCACTGGCAATGTCCCACACTATCACGCATCGCATCCCAGGTCGATTGACGTTTATTATCGAACACAGCTTCATGTTAGGGCCGCCATTGGCGCCTTTTAAGCTTTTCGCCCCATGCGACAGGAGTTTTGCACCGCCCCTGGTGTCTGAATGGCATCCGTATCCGACTCCCGTCAAATGACGGATTGCGCAATCAAGCCGCACTGAACCCCAGGCGTTTCGCCCACGGACTTTCACCTCGATCCGACCGCACCCGAACGAAAATGTCGCTTGTGTGGATCCTCATAACGCGACGCCGTCATGCATGCCTATCCTTCCGTGCGCAAAGCCGACGAACTGGCCTTGCCACGCGCTGCCCGCCTACCAGCACATGACGAAACGTGAACTACTTGCCGCGCTGGCCGAATCCGACAACGACGACAACTTTCTGGTAGAAGGGTAGGAGGAGGACTTCGACGAACCGACAATAGACGCCACGGCAGCTCGCGCAAGCATGGCGTCTGAATTTCTACACGGACTCGACAACGACTTCACCAGTGACGCCGTGGCCCGGGTCGCATCATCATTGGCACCCCGCGCGGATGCGTGACATTCCGGGCGACCGCGTCGCATACGACATCCAATCTTGCGGAAGGTAGAAGGCTCGACATAACGTGGCGTATCCGGGCCTTCTTGTCGCGTGTCCGCTCACGACCGGTGCGCACGGGACGAATACGTTTGACCCTTACGGCTCTTTCCCGCTAACCTCGACCCTACCTCCCCATTCTTTGGTGCGCCCGGAAACCGCATCTTTACCCCATGGCTGCCCACAGCAAGCGTCTCGAAGCACATCGAATTCAACAGTTCATCTCCTGCGTGGAAGACTACGCCATCTATACGATGTCGCCGGAGGGCGAAATCAGCAGCTGGAACCTGGGCGCAGAACAATCGACGTATTACTCCGAAGCTGAGGTACTGGGGGCGCACTTTTCGCTCTTTTACACCGAGGAAGAGCGCCTGGCGAAACGCCCGGAGACAGTGTTGCGCCAGGCCGGCCAAGGCCGGTTCGAAGGCGAAGGATGGTGCGTACGCAAGGATGGGACCCAGTTCTGGGCCAATTCCGTGGTTGACCCAGTCCATGATGGTACAGGACAACTCGTTGGATTTACGGTCATCACGCGCGACATTACAGAGCGTGTCCGGGCCGAACAGGCCCTGCATGCAAGCGAGCAACAGTTTCGGCTGTTGGTACAAAGCGTCACCGACTACGCGATCTTCATGTTATCACCCACCGGCATTGTCACCAGCTGGAACGCCGGCGCCGCTCGCATCAAGGGCTATGAAAGCAAGGAGATTATCGGCCAGCACTTCTCACGCTTCTACACAGAAGAAGATAAAGCGGCCAGGTTGCCGGAAAACGCACTGAGAACCGCTGAACGCGAGGGACGATTTGAACGCGAGGGCTGGCGCGTTCGTCGCGATGGCAGCCGATTTTGGGCACATGTCGTCATCGATCCCGTGCGCGACCATACTGGCCAACTAGTCGGCTTTGCAAAGGTTACGCGCGACGTCACCGCCAAGCGCGATGCCGACCTTGCACTATCGCAGGCCAAAGATGCGTTGTTTCAGGCGCAAAAGATGGAATCTATCGGGAAGCTTACCGGTGGAGTTTCCCATGACTTCAACAACCTGTTGAACGTCATAGTCAACGGGCTGCAATTGCTCAAGTTTGATGGGCGACGAGAAGCGCGGCTGCGGACGATCGACACCATGGAGCGCGCCGCCAAGCGTGGCGCTACCTTGACCCAGCAACTGCTCTCGTTTGCGCGCCAGCAGCCGCTCAAGCCAGAGCAGTTGAAGGTCAACGAGGTGCTCACGGCCTTCGAGCCAGTACTCCGACGCGCCATTCGCAGCGAAATCGTCCTCGAACTACGCCTGAGTCACGGTTTGCCCGACATCGTTGTCGATGAGGCGCAATTGGAAGCGTCAGTGCTCAATCTCGTGGTCAACTCGAGGGATGCTATTATCGGTAGCGGAAAGATCGTAGTTTCAACCACATGGGATGCTGCTCCATATGCCAGGCAAACCAGCGAACAGTCGGCGCATGGCTTTGTTCAGATCAGCGTCGAGGACAGCGGCACTGGCATGAGCGAAGAGGTTTCCCAGCGTGCAGTGGAGCCTTTCTTTACCACCAAGCCAGTCGGGGAAGGCACTGGCTTGGGCCTGAGCCAAGTGTTTGGGCTCGCCGGGCAGTCAGGGGGCGCGCTCACGCTCGCATCTTCCCTTGGCCGCGGCACCATCGTCACGCTCGCCATTCCCGCACTTGCCCCTGCGGACGCCGCCGCAATGTCGCGATCGACGAAAGTGCTGGTCGTGGACGATCAACCCGAGGTGCTGGACATGACAGTGCAGCTTGTGGAAAGTCTTGGCTACCCTACTGTGGCGGCCCCGAATGCCGAGGCCGCCCTGCACCTGCTGGGCAAGCATCCGGAAATCGAGATTCTGTTTAGCGACGTGGTGATGCCCGGCATGAACGGCATCGAACTGGCGTCCAATGCGCTCCAACTAGCCCCCAAACTCAAGGTCATCCTGGCCTCAGGCTATATGAACGCTTCGCTGCGCGAACAGCGCCAGACCTCCGGACTGGATGACTTCCCGCTTCTGCTTAAACCGTTCTCGATTGCCGATGTCGCCAAGGAGCTCAAGGAACTGACAATCCCATAAGGCCAGGCATCGCATCTTCAACCGGCCAGGACAGCATCGAACTGGGGCGCGAGTGTCTGAACCTGGCGAATCACACCGGATAAGTGCTCGGTTACCTTAGCGCTAGAAAGGCGGACTGGTATCATGCTGCAATTGCGGTGGAGCTAATGTGGCTCAGCGGTTACGCCGGAACCCGGGGCGCGCGACAGAACGCTTGGGCGCATCAATATGGCGGAAGGTAATGCGTCCCTTGCTGAGATCATAGGCCGACAACTCCAGCGTTACCCGGTCTCCAGCAAGGATGCGAATGAAGTTCTTCTTCATGCGGCCGGCTGCGTAGGCAACCAGGAGATGCCCGTTTTCCAGCTCCACCCGAAAGCGGCTATCAGGCAGCACTTCCTTCACCACCCCTGGCATTTCGATGAGGTCTTCTTTCGCCATCGGTCACAGCCTCCGCACGATGTGGATATTGGTGGCGCGGCAGCCCCAGGCGGACTCGGTAAGCTCGTAGGACACGAGCTTTTCTTCGAGGCTGCCGGAAGGCTGGTCTCCAACAAAGTCGCCGATGTCGGCCACGACGTCAAATCCGCCCGCGTCGGGCCTGATCTGCCCAATGCCCTTTAGCCTGCTAAACCAATGAATGGTGCCAGTATGTATGCTCATGTGCTGTTCTTTCCTATAGACGTACGAACCCAATTCTCAAGTAGAGCCAATGGTCGAGGATCGGACAGGAATGGCCATCAGGCCGAGACAGGAAGGAAACAGGACGGTGACGAAGTACCGAAGTGGGATACGCAGTGTACAGGAAGGTGGTCGATTCACCTAATCCTTTCGAGATCTCCTATAGGGTGAGATCATGATCGCCAGAAACGTTTGAGCAGCGGCGTCACGCTGGTTCCATGTACGGCGATCGACGCGATGATGACCGCCAACGTAGCATTGATCAGTTCTACTGCGACTGGCGATGGCAATCCATGATTGATGGCATAGGTGAGGTAATAGATCGAACCAATGCCGCGCACTCCAAACCACGCCGTAATCGTCGTCGCACGCTTGCCAATGCCCGATCCGATCATGCTTGCCACGACACTCAAGGGACGCGCCAGGACGAGGAGGAAGAATGCCAGCGACCAAAGTCGCAGGTCAAAGAGCGAACCGGATGCCGCGCCGCCAAGCAATAGGATGAGCGTCAACTCGGAAAGCCGCTCTATGTGCTCCTTGAAGACCAGCGCACCGCCGCTCACTGTCGGGGCTGTAGGCACCACTGCCGGCGCGTGCGCCTCGTCGGGCTTTGGCTCCAGCAGGCCTTCCCGATTGATCGGGGCATGGATCAGGCGCAATTCGGTCTGCCGAAGTGCTACTCCTGCTGCGAAAACCGCCAGAAACCCGTAGGTATGCGCCGACAGGGCAAGTCCGTATGACAAGCCTATCAGTCCAAGTCCCAGCAGCTCATCCAGCATTTCGTGCTTCGGGATGTACTTTCGCAAGGCTGCGCTCAGATAGGCCAGCGACGCGCCGCAAGCACAGCCAGTTGCAATGCCGCCAATTGTGGCCCACACCACGTCCACCGCCAGCCAACGACCGCCCAGTTCGCCAAGTTCATGCAGGCCGAGCAGGCCCAGGCCAAGCAAAATAAAGGGGAACGCGCTGCCATCGTTCAATCCTGCCTCACACGTCAGCGTGAAGCGCAACGGATCGTTGTCGCCGGCGTGCCGTACCTGAACGTCAGTCGCCAGCACCGGATCGGTTGGGGCAAGAATGCCACCTAGCAGGATAGCGCCACCAACCGGCAAATCCAAGACGAACCAGCCAAACGCAGCAATCAGTACCACTGAAAGCGTCATCGCCAACCAGGCGAGCCTGATGGCTGGCATCCAGCGTGCCACCGTGAAGGGAACCGGCATTTTGATGGCAGCGGAGAAAAGGGAGACCAGGACTGCAATTTCGGCAATGGGCTCAATGACCTTGGCACCGCCCAGGGGATCGACCGTGAACAAGTTCAATGCCAAGGGTCCCAATAGCAATCCGACGACCAAGTAAATGGTGGCTGAAGTGAACGGCAGTTTCGATACCGCCGCGCCCCACAGGCCGCGCGCGATCATCAACAGACCGATCAGCAGGAACCACTGAAAATTCTGCAAATTTCGCTCCAGCCAACTAGGGTTGCTGCCATTAATCTCGGCGCTGCCAGCAGGCAGCCTTTGCATGGGCGCGCCACGACGACAGCACCACGCAACCGTGGGGTTTAATGTCGGTTATTCCGCAGCCGAGCTAGCAAACATGTACACCGTCCTGGGCGCGGTGATCGGACCATTGGCCAAATATCAACTGCAAAATTGTGCTCTCATCAATGCGATGGTTACGCAAATACCGCACGGCGAAACTTGAACCATGGGTACTCTTCAAATCCATCGCCTGATCAATGATTGCAGCATCCACGGCCTGTCTTCGATTGTTGCAAATCGTACTCATGGGACGCCTTCAAAAACAAATCCGCCACGCATTCACCCTACCATTGAACTGGCGTTCGAGCCTTCACTCCTCACTATTGGAACATACTTCATGAAAGCGTGAATGTATTAGGAGCCGCATTTCGCCACCAAAAACAAAAAAGCCCCTGAAGAATCAGGGGCTTGGCGGCGGTTTTTAACCGGGCGCTGCACTATGCAGCCAGACGGAAAATTATTCCCATTCGATTATCAACGAGGGCCAGAGGTCCTTGATTTTATTACGATTTCCCCACCTGATTCGTATTGGTACCAGCCGCCGATACCACGAAAAAAGTTGCGTTTAGGCTATGTATCTCCTACACAATGTTCGCATTTTGTGAACGAGCGTAGCGTACCAGTTTCTATTATGTTTGAGGAGAAACGTACACTCGGCGACCGGGAGCAAACCAATTCGATGCTCTGAGGCTCGACACCACGGTCGAAAACGTCGCGAGTCGATGATTCAATTATACGCCTTAGCCGGTCGTTGTCCGGCGGCTACCGCCCCAAAGCCGACCTTCCATCTGGGCGTAAGTGGATCGCACAGCGCTTCTTTAGGTTCGCCACGACAATACGGTTCGGCAATTCAATCCCAATAGACATACTTTTTCCAACTTAGCCGGTCGGGTAGCGCACCAACTGGAGGTAAGTGGATTGGCCCATATGGCGTTTCGAGCGGGTGCGCGGGATCAAAGAAGTGCAGAAAGAAAACAACCCTAAAATTGCGCTGCCCTGGAAGGCGATATTGTTCAGCCTCTTCAACGGTCGCGTATTCAGTCCTCTCAGTTGCCTGAGTATACTTCAGTAAGCGCTTAGTCTCAGAATCCTCGAACACACCGAATCCAAGATGACAGCAGTCGTATTCAAGCTTCGATCCGTGCTCAAGGTCTAGGAAAGTTTCGTCATAGGCCACGTAATCGGTGTGAGGCTGTTTGAAGCGGGAGAGATCGAAGCGATGATCGGCTTCAAGGACCTTCAGTTCAACCAGCGCGATACTTGATAACTCGCGACGCACATAGTCTTCATCTCCCTGCACAGCTAAAGCATCCCGAAACGCCTCCGGCGCAGGATCGACCCTGAAGGTGCCGACAACTTCGATTCGGGTGCTCGTCATATGTGGGTCTAGCTTTAATGAGAACCAACTAACGTGGTATGGATCGTAAGACAATTGACGGAAATGAATGTCGCCTTCTGGCCGAATGCGACCTATTTGGGGTTCACGCTTTAAGCGATTGGGAAACGTGGTGGAAAATTTGTTTCCCATTTGACCTCAGACAATTTGCCCAGGTCATACTGAAGCATCTCTGCCGATTCTCGTTCCGAAAACCATTCTCCATGCGAGCCGAACTCAAACCTTTGCCCGGAAGTGGTATGGAAATTCTGTTGAATCGTTTCCCATTGGTATCGTACAAGTAGTTCGTTGGGCACAGCGCCAGTTTCGAAAACAACGCATGCCTCGTGAATTGCTCGGTTGTCGGCCTCTACAATCCTGCAATATCTCCGATGAGTTTCTTGGTCCTGACAAAGCTGGAGCTTGTAGGATCGGTTAATATCAAGCGCAATTCGTTTCCACATACGTAATTCTCTCAACTCCCAACAAGATGTGCAATTTCTCCGCTGGTGCGCCAAACGACAGCTGCTGGCCGGCTCCTGCCTGGCCACGAGACAGTTATCGATGGTACCAATCTCGCGGTTCCTCAAAGACTGAGGAGTTGAATGGGTACAGATCAGCCTTCACGTGCCCATACGTCAGGTCAACATTAAACAACTGGCTCGATATCAAGAAGTGACCATGCGGCCCAAATGACGCGACCACGTCAAGATTTCCCTCATGTGCGCCACCCTCGATCGACAATCGCGTTACATCGTGAAACGACAGCCTAAGCTGTACGCTGTCGTTGCCGTTAGCTATCCATCGCGTTGGGCTATGCTCAGGGAGCTTCGGAAAATTTAGGCTCACGCGAAAGTCGCCAGTTTGTCCAAGAATTACCTGGGCCAAAAGCATGCGGTTGAGTCCAGGCGATTGCCCGCTGAACGCACTGAGCAATGCGACCTTGTTGTCGAGGTATTCGATCCAGTGTGATTTTTCTTCGTTCATTATTTTTATGGTTACTTTTGGCCGGGACGCGACCGATACCACGCAGGGTAGCATCTTGCTTGTTCGAAAGGTTCAAACTTTGTCACCCAGGGCATGGTCCCGCCCCAACTCGGACCTTCGCACACTTTATCCAACCCAGCCTATAGCAGACTTATACGTCTACCTTTGATATCTGCGTTGTCGGTCACTTGCGCTTATCTTCGCAAACAAGCAGATTTCCAAATTCTTTTCTGTTGGTGCAATTCAAACCGCAAATGTACGCACCTTGTTTTTCAGCGATGGACATGTTTGCGCGTACTTTTCCAATTGCAGCGGCTTGACATTCATTAAAGGTTTTGAAGTTTCCAATGATGTATTTTTCGGACTTTTCTGGGCTAGGCACCTCATTAATGTCCGGATAGACGAACGCCGTCCATTGGTCTGACCGAGAACATCCGGCGACCGCCAGCACTCCGAGTGCGAGTAACAGTGTCTTCAAAGTGCTCACGGGAAGTTCCATTAGATCTATTTTCACCCGTCAGGGCGTACTGAAATGTGAACCCAATCATATCAGGCCGCTTTTGGCCGTCAAACGACGATTCCGAAATCAATGGTTACGGAAAACTTTCTCCATCCACCAGGCGGGTCCCATTCTCCCTCGCCATCGATTCGCCGATCATTCACTGCATGCACAAGCACGCCGTCAATGCCTAAATTTCGTTGCATCCATACCAGGTCACCAGCCCGAGAAAATGCTAGCGCTTCTGAGGCTGAGGTAACTATCACGGAAAAATTCAGCGGAAAATTTTCCAAATCACCGTCATGATACATATGGCCGAAATATCCATCGAGGCTGTGGCTGGTCGTCATGCCCGTCTTCGTATTCAGGACAAATAGATATCGTCCGAAGCCAATATAGGCAACGCCATCTACGCAATGGGCATCTTGAAAGGATTCGATACCGGCGCTTGATAGCACATCCACGCGGGTTCGAGTGCCACCGTCATCGGTTATGGCAACGCTTGCTGCGACTGCCGTGTCGTTTCCCTCACCGCCAACTGCAACGATGCGATCGTACTGCCAATCTTCATAATTGTCTTTGAATTGGATTTCCATATATCGATGTGATAGCTCGCAGTCTGCTAATGGCCGGGAACCGCCTAGGTGGCGGCAGCTAAAGCTATGCGCCCCTTAAGGCTCTCGACGTTCTTCATAGACTGCGTAAAAAGAATTATGCTGTCATCAAGATTCCAGTTTACCTTGTTCGCAATGAACTTTTCCCATTCCCATTGAAAACGCGAAACACGTTCCGTTTGATTGAGTCTATCAAGGTAGGAAAGCGCCGCCATCGCCTGCGCCTGGTCGAACCAGAGGCCGGGTTGAGTAAGGTAGTAGGACAAGTATTCCTCAAGATACGCAACTGATTCGTCGGAGTTCATGGTGGCTAGTGCAACGCAATACGCAGCACCGGCGTAACACACGTCACTTCTTAGCAAGAGGCGACCTATCCACGTCGTAAACTCCGCTTTTCCTGAAACCGAAACGAGGTACGCGGCAACTGAGCGCGGGCGCCAATCGAAATTGGCTAATAATTTCGATATCAATTCGACGGATACGAGGTGAAAATTCTTGACCAGAAAGTCCTGAGCATCTGTCTTATGAATACCGAAATATAGTGGCCGTACCCAAGTTTCCCGGAGCTCGGCTGCCAGCATCTCCGTATCCACTCGTACCTCAAGTGTGCTAAATGGACTTGAATGCACGACCGTAGCACCAGCGGTGTGAAGTTGCACCGGATTCATACGAGCAGTTATTCCTTCAAAAAAATGAGTGTCGGCTCCTGGCCGCAAACGGCTCGCCTAACTTGCACGTTGTAGCCGCGTTTCTATGCAAGACCTGGCAACGCTGCCGGCGAAATACAGCGGAATTTGTGCGAAGATTATAAGCAAAAGTGCCGCAGCAGAGAGAACGAACGATTCTTCGGTTGCGTAATACTGAAACGGCAGCCACATGACAAATAGCGCCAAGCCGCCGGAAATTGTTGTGACACGCAAAGCAGTCCGACCAAAAACGATACCCATCAGAAGTGACGCGCCGGCTACGAAAGCCAAAATCAAGAGCATCGACAACCATGGGGCCGCCTGAACTGAACTTGCACTGCTGCCGAACATTGCAGCGAGTGCGATGAACAGGAACGCGCTGATGGCAGCAATCACCTTCATTTAGGGATTTCCATAAATTGCTTTACGAGGTCGATGGACCGCTTGTGGCCGATTTGGGCCAATAGTGCAGCATAACATTCTTGCTATAGCGAAAAAAGCGTGGATTCTCACACCTCACGCCGGCAGGCGCTCTCAGCTCAGTTGGTCGATAGGAGCATAGTGGAACTCCTTTTCAAGGAGGTACATCATGGAACCGTTCGCACTTGCCTCGCCCCCGCGCATCCCCTGGAACAAGGGAAAATTGGTTGGTCAAAAGGCGCCGCTACGTATCAGCGAAATCTGGGCAATCCGCGTTCGCCTGGAGATTTATGGCAGACTTCGCGACCTGGCCTTGTTCAATCTCGCCATCGACAGCAAGCTGCGTGGTTGTGACCTTGTTCGGCTGCGCGTGCTCGACGTTTGCCACGGCTTGCACGTTGCGCATAGGGCCAGCGTTATTCAACAGAAAACCAAGCAACCAGTTCAGTTTGAACTGACCGAAGGCACCCGTCAAAGCATCAGCACATGGATGGCGTCATCGGACCTGAGATCGACAGACTTCCTCTTTCCCAGCCGGATCGCAGGCTCGCCTCATATTTCGACCAGGCAGTATGCGCGCATCGTCCACCAGTGGTTCGACGAAATCGGCCTGGACCCAACAGCATATGGCACCCACACAATGCGCCGGACAAAACCGACATTGATATATCGACGCACCAAGAACCTGCGGGCAGTCCAGCTCTTACTCGGGCATACCCGCCTTGAAAGTACCGTACGCTATCTTGGCATCGAGGTTGACGATGCTTTAGAGATGGCCGAGCAGACTGATGCCTAGGCCTTTACTGGGGCGGTGCTGAAGCCGCCCCATTGCGGCCCTTTCAGCCTCACGCCAAATTATTGTTCAATGTTGATTTGGAACGAATTCATAAAGGCGTTGGCCATTTCCATAGGTGCACCTTTGCGCCAACCGCTAAACTCAATCGAAAATATGCGCTGATGGGCTAGTACATACCGAGACAGGGACATCACGCCATTTTGATCGCGCATCACGCTTTCGATAGCCGGAAATCCCCCAATTTCTAAACTGCGATATTCCACAATAGAGGAGCTAGTAGCATTTGCAATACTTCTCATCGACTCCCGCAATATTCCTGCATAATTCGCGTTTTCTGGCACCTGTAGCCCGTCGCAAAAGGTCACACTATATTTGAGCTCGGAGTTGGAGTTTGCATGCCAGCAGACGTGCACAACAACTTTTCCAGTCGCAGTTTCTATCTCTTCTTCTTTGCATTCTGGCTTCGCTGGAAAGGTCACTTTGAAAGCGTTATCGGGTGGCGAGTATTTCACCGATCCATCGAATCCATACAAACTTCTGTGCATTGCTTCTTGCTCTGACGACAATGGTGTCGCTGTCGCAGTCGCGACGACAATCACAGAACCGGCCAGAAATGTAAGTAATCGAATTAATTTCATTGGTCAATGCTTTATTTTCGCCGCGTTAGCTCACATATTATCTCAACAGCGGTGGCAATGGCATGAGAATTTGGGGATTTGTTTAACCAACAATCTTTCCACACAGACATTCCGTTAAATAGCTCAGATGTTTCTTCCTGAACTATGCACCATTCCTCCTTTCCGTCCCAAACCAGTCGACGACGGGGATTAGTTTCGATGGTGATGTACCAACTCCCAAATGACTTAGGATGATATTGAGATTCACCGAGTTCAATGCCATGACCAATAAGCGAATTTCGGGCAGTGTTGAATGCGCGTTCGTCCATATCTTTGTCTCCAGCGTCCGATTCTGGCCGGAATCAGGCAGCGCCGCTTTAGGTTACGCAAAAACGCGCTTGGCCAAATTCGTGATAAGCACCTCAACGGCCCTAGTCTCTCTATTGACCCGAGCCGATGAAATTGTAATAGCGTCTTTCGGTCGCGAGCCTGCCACATAGAGCTCGAAGATGCAGAAGCCATTCTCGAAGAATGTACCCAACGTCAAATTGGTTCGCCACGCTTCCGGGACCGGTTCGTAACCCTCCAGCGCAGAGAAGGTTGCGACTCGCGCTATTTCCTGAAGTTCGCTGAGCTCCTGATTGTCTTCCACAATTTTCCTTTTGAATCCGTCTGCTGCTGGCCGAAGCCAGCCGGCTACATATCGGCCTCTTCAAAGACAATCTCAAGGTTGCGCTTGAGTTGTTCCGCCTTTTCCGGAGTGGGCGCGTTTGCTACAGCCAAGGTAGCGGAGGCCTTTGCTTCAG
>Ga0209050_1002100_pt1 | contig 18203 bp, 14 predicted proteins | sample Araplavi_mTSA_r2_FD_184276 | JGI IMG/M metagenome (GOLD analysis project Ga0209050, IMG submission 184276) | Arabidopsis root microbial communities from North Carolina, USA - plate scrape MF_Cvi_mTSA_r2 (SPAdes) (version 2) | ecosystem: Host-associated > Plants > Roots > Endosphere | place: USA... | reverse complement strand
TGTTGACCGAACTGACATAGCCGGGCGTTTTGCGCCACGAGAAGCTGCCGGTGATGCCGAGCTTGTCCTGAACGATGGGCGCATTGACCATGACCTGTGCTGCCCAGCCCGGATTACCCGCCTGATCGATCGTGAACAGTTCACCGCCCGCCTTGACGCTGAAATCGGTCGTGCTCGGTGCGACGGTGCGGTACTTCAGCAAGCCCCCGATCGAGCTTGCGCCGTAGAGCGTCCCCTGCGGTCCGCGCAGGATTTCCAGCCCCGCAATGTCGTACGGCATCAGGTCGAGCGAATAGGTCGCGCTTCGCGCGTAAAGGCTGCTCGATCCTACCGGAGCGTCGTCGAGATAGATACCGACCGCTTGCGCCGAGCCGACCGGCGCGATGCCGCGCAGCGAAATGATCGACGTGCCCGGCTGCGAGCTGATCACCGTCATCCCGGGGACATAGCCCGCATAATCGACCAGCGAACCGGCACCCTGCTCGCGCAGGGCATCGCCATTGACCACGGTGATCGAGATCGGAACATCCTGAAGCGCCTCGACGCGTTTTTGCGCAGTGACGACGATGATTTCGCCTTCCGCCTCGACCGCCGCGGCTTCCTGCGCCTGTGCCGGCATCGCCGCCATCAATGCGGCCATGCTTGCTGCAATAAAGAGTCCCTGTTTCATCGTCTTATCCCCAGACTTGGGCGAGCAGGCGGCGGAAATTGCCACCGAGCACGGCCCGGATGTTTTCGTTGGAATAGCCCCGGCGAATGAGCTCTTCGGTGAGATCGAAGGTCTTCAGCGGATGGTCGAAACCGTCGATGTCGATCTTGTCGCGAAAGGCGTAGCTGCCCTTGTAGCTGTTCTTGAGCGCCGCATATTCGTCGGGCTTCATATCGTCATAGCCGTGCAGGTCGGCGTCCGACCCGATGCCGACATGGTCGACCCCGACCAGCTTGGCGACATGGTCGATATGGTCGGCCATATGTCCGACATTGGTCGGGTCGGTCGTGCGCACGAACATGCGCACCCCGGTGATCCCCATCACCCCACCCTTCGCCGCGAGCGCCTTGATCGCGGCGTCGGTCTTGACGCGCGGATGATCGACAAGCGCGCGCGCGTTGCTGTGGGTGATCGCAATCGGCCCCTTGGCGATCTCGATCGCGTCGAGCGTCGTCTTGTCGCCGCAGTGCGAGACGTCGACGAGCATCTTCTGCTTTTCCATCTCGGCGATGATCGCCGCGCCATAGTCGCTGACCCCGCCGTCGACGCGTTCGGTGCTGCCCGATCCGATGCGGTTCTGGCTGTTATAGGTGAGCTGCGCACAGCGAAGGCCGAGACGGCGGAACAGCGCGACGTCGGCGACCCGTTCGAAATGCTCGGCATTTTGGATGCCCATGATGACGGCACATTTCTTGTCGGCCTTGGCGCGGTCGAGGTCGGCGACCGTGTCGACGAGGGTGAAGACATGGCTGTTGCGCCCAGCAAAGCCTTGCCAGCCGGCAAGGAATTCCATCGCCTGCGCTTTCGCGTCCGGACCGCCCAGACCATAGGCATTGTGAAAGCCGATGATGCCCGATGCCCGGAACTCGGCGGCTTCGACGTCGGTCAGCCGGTGCGCGACATAATTGTCATCCAGCGTGATCTTGAGCGGCGCGAGCATGTCGATGACGAGCGACGAAGCGACGAGATCGACCGCGCGGCGCGAATAGTTCTTCCCCGGCGCGGCGGCGAAGGCATAAGCGCCCCGGTTGATCATGGGCGCGGTTAAAGCGACACCGACCGCGCCCGCGAGTGCCGCGCGGCGCGTCATATGGAACGACCCCGTCATCCCAGCCTCCCTTATTATCATTTCAGATGCAGACTATTGTCCTAATCAGAAAACTGTCAACCCATTTAGGACACATATTTGTAACTTGCGCCGATTCCGGCAGGCGAGCGTTCATCGAACCGCGCGAAGCGCGCGGTTTGGCTGAGGTGCGCGCTCGATCGCGAGACGCGCTGAAACGAAAAAACGCCCGACCCGAAGGTCGAGCGTCCTTTCGCGCATGCTCTGCGTCACGATCAATAAACCATCCCGAAGCCGTAGAGATGGAAGACGAGCGTCACCCACACGAGGATCAGCGAGGCGAGGATCAGGAGCACCGCGCCGAGCTTCATAGTCCACCGGCGCTTGTCCTTGATGCTGAACCATAGGTGCCAGCCCGCGGTGGCGAGCAGGCCGAAGGCGGCGAGCGGGGTCACGATACGCAGCAGGTTGATCAGCCAATCGAGCGGACCGCCAATGCTGCCGATATCGGCCGAGAAGGCCGCGATCAGTCCGAACCAGCCGACAAGTGCGCCAATCGCGAGCCAGGCGAAGATACGCGACAGGCGATAGGCACGCCGTGCCTTGCCCTCGAGCGCGAAGTCCGCCTTGAAGTTGCGGCGGACCAGCGCACGCACCGGCCATGCCAGCGCCGCGAGCAGGATGATGCCGTAGGCGAAGATCAGCGCGGGGTTGAGCCACGCGGCGTTGACGCCGGCGGAAGCGGGCTCGAACACCATGAACGGCGAACCACCGTCGACGCTCCAGCGGACTACACGGCCGTCCTTGACCTCGGCCGCGACGCGTTCGCCGGTGCCGGTGTCGCGCCATACAAAGGGCTCGACCTCGACCCAGTCGCGGGCACCCGCACCAAGGCCGTCGAGCGCCGGGAGCGTGATCTTGCCATCTTCGGTCAACGAGATCGTCGTCTGCCCGAGCAGCCCGAACAGGCTCATGAAGTTGGTGAACGAGCCGCGGCTGCTGATGTAGTTGCCGACCATCATCTGCGCATGTTCTTTGGCGGTCTTCGCATCGACCTGACCGGGCTTTTCGGTGCCGGGCAGGTAGCGGTCGGCGAATTTGTGGAACAGCGCGCTGCGGATCGCGCCCGCGTCGCCCTGTTTGCCGGCGCTGTTCATCGAGATGTAAACGCCGATGTCGGCGTCGGGGAATAGCCACAGATAGCTATGGAACCAGACGGTGTCGCCGCCATGCGCGATCGCGCGGTGGCCGTTGACCCATTGTTCGTAGAAACCAAGCGCCATGCTATTGAGCGGGCCGACGCCGGGCGCCTTGAAGTCGTGCATCTGCTTCGTGGTCTCGGGCTTCAGCAGCCCTGCGCCGTCATTGAGGTGCGCGATCATGAACTTGCCCATGTCGGCGCCGCTCGCCGACAGGCTGCCTGCCGGGGCGGGAATGACCAGCTCGAACGGCTTCGCCTTTTGCGTGACGTCGGGATAACCCTTCGACATATGCGCTGCGAGATTGGCGGGAAGCGGCTGGCGGAACGACGAATGCGTCATGTTCAGCGGCTTGAAGATGTGATTTTCGATATAATTGTCGAACGGCTCGCCGCTGACGCGCTCGACGATATAGCCCGCGAGCGCGGTCGCGTAGTTCGAATAGGCCGGCGTGGTACCCGGCGCGAAAACGCGGTCGGGCAGCGCGAGCGGCATCTGCTGCTTCAGCGTCATCACCGCTTTGGGATCGCTGCTGATCAGGTAACGCACCGATTCCTGGAAACCCGCGGTGTGCGTCATGATGTTGCGCATCGTGATCGGCTTGCCTTGATAGGCGGGGATCTTGAAATCGAGATAGGTGTTCACATCCTTGTCGAGGTCGATCTTACCCGCCTCGACCTGCTGCATCACCGCAGTCCAGGTAAAGAGTTTCGACACCGAGCCGGGACGGAACAGCGTGGTCTCGGGCAGCACCGGCGCGCGCTTCGCGACGTCAGAGAAGCCATAGCCCTTTTCGAGCACGACCTGGTTGCCGCGCACGACGACGACGACCGCGCCAGGGATACGCGCGCGTTCGAGCGCGTAGGGCAGATAGCCGTCGAGCCAAGCCTCAAGGTCCTTCGCGTCGAGCGCGACGGGCGCCGCCGCGGTCTTCGCGACCGGAACGGCAGTCGCTTCGGCCTTCTTCACGGTCGGTGCAGGCACAGGCCCCTGCGCCGCCAACGGCAGCGCGGCAAATGCCGCCAGCCCGATCATCGCCTTTCGGATGAAACGCATCGCTTTCCCCTTTTCGTTGTCGCGGCCTGTCACATCTTGCAGCAAGCCGCGCGACCCCTTACCAAGGGACCAACATCTATTGGCCCGATAGGGACATAATGATCCTGATTAGAAAATTGTCAAATATGGAATGGAAAAATTGATGGCGGATGGGGCAACCCCGCCGACGCTAGGCGCGGTGATGAAGGGCATAAGGGGTCGCAACGGTTGGACGCTCAAGGAAATGAGCGCGAAATCCGGGATCCCGGTATCGACACTGTCAAAGGTCGAACATGACCGGCTGACGCTGAGCTATGACAAGTTGCAGCAGCTTAGCCAGCGATTGAACCTCCGCATGTCCGATCTGTTCGCCGAGGACGAGGAGGACATGACGCCGCGCGTGACGGGGCGCCGGAGCATCGGGACGATCGAACGCGCAGCGCGCGTGACGACCGACAATTACGACTATCATTATCTTTGCACCGATTTGCGGCAGAAGCGGATGATCCCGATCATCACGCGAATCCGCGCCCACAGCGCACGCGAGTTCGGCGAGCTTGTCCACCATCAGGGCGAAGAGTTCATTTATGTGCTCGAGGGCCGGATCGAGGTGCACAGCGAATTCTATGATCCTGTCACGCTCGAGGTCGGCCAGGGCATCTACATCGATTCGTCGATGGGCCACGCCTATGTCGTCGCCGAAGGATATGAGGAGGCGCTGGTGCTAGGCGTCTGTTCGAGCGCCGACGACGGGTTGATGGACAGTTTGATGAGCCTGCACGGCTAAATCCCAACTTTCGGAGAGACATATGGCATCGCAACGGCGCTTCGCACCTTCCTTCGTGCTGCTGTGCAGTTCGATGCTCTTGTCCACATCGGTCGCCGCGCAGGCGCCGGCCTATGATCTGATCATTCGTGGCGGGACGATCTACGAAGGATCGGGCAAGGCGCCGGTCGTCGGCGATGTCGCAATCAAGGACGACCGGATCGTCGCGATCGGCAAGGTCAATGGCACTGCCAAGGCCGAGGTTGCGGCGAAGGGCATGGCGGTCGCGCCGGGCTTCATCAACATGCTGAGCTGGGCGACCGAGTCGCTGATCGCCGATCCGAAAAGCCAGAGCGACATCCGCCAGGGCGTGACGCTCGAGGTGATGGGTGAAGGCTGGTCGATGGGCCCGATGAACGCCACGATGAAGACGCTGGAAACCGAGCGACAGGGCGACATCAAATATCCGATCGAGTGGACCAGCCTCGGCGATTACCTGTCTTGGCTGGAAAAGCGCGGCGTTTCGACCAATGTCGCGAGCTTCGTCGGCGCCGCGACGGTCCGCGTCCACGAGCTGGGCGAAGGCGACGTCGACCCGACGCCCGAACAGCTCGCCCGCATGCGCGCGCTGGTGAAGCAGGCGATGAACGATGGCGCGATGGGGGTCGGCAGCTCGATCATCTATGCGCCCGGCTCCTATGCCGAGACCGACGAGCTCGTGGCGCTGACGAGCGAGGCGGCGAAGTGCGGCGGCATGTACATCAGCCATATGCGCTCCGAAGGCGACCGGATCGAGCAGGCGGTTGACGAGTTGATCGACATCTCGCGGCGGTCGGGCGCGCCGGCCGAAATCTATCACCTCAAAATGGCGGGGCGCAGCAATTGGGGCAAGCTCGATACGATCGTGAAGAAGATCGAGGACGCGCGCGCCGAGGGGCTGAAGATCACGACCGACATGTACACCTATACCGCGGGCGCCACCGGGCTCGATGCCGCGATGCCGACGTGGGTGCAGGCGGGCGGGCTCGAAGAATGGATCAAGCGGCTGAAAGACCCCGCGATCCGCGCGCGTGTCGCCGCCGAGATGAAGCAGCCCGGCAGTGACTGGGAAAATCTCTATTACGGCGCCGGTGCCGACAAGATGATCCTGTCGGGGTTCAAGAATGACGCGCTGAAACCGCTGACCGGCAAGACGCTCGCCGAGGTCGCGGCGATGCGCGGCAAGAGCCCCGAAGAAACCGCGATGGACCTCGTCGTCGAGGACGGCTCACGCGTCGGCACCGTCTATTTCCTGATGTCCGAGGATAATGTCCGCAGGCAGGTCCAGCTGCCGTGGATGAGCTTCGGCTCGGACGCCGCATCGCAGGCGACCGAGGGCGTGTTCCTGAAGTCGGGCGCGCACCCGCGCACCTATGGCAATTTTGCGCGCCTGCTCGGCCGCTATGTTCGCGACGAAAAGCTGATTTCGCTCGAACAGGCAGTGTACCGGCTCACCACCCTGCCCGCGACAAATCTGGGCATCAAGGATCGTGGGGCGCTGAAGCCCGGCTATTATGCCGATGTCGTGGTGTTCGACCCGGCGACGATCGGCGACCGCTCGACCTTCGACAAGCCGCACCAATATTCGGTGGGCATGCGTGACGTGTTCGTCAACGGCGTCGGCGTGTTGCGGAACGGCGAGCATAGCGGCGCGACGCCGGGGCGCGCGGTACGCGGCGCAGGCTGGAACCGCTGTTCCTAAGCGGCCGCGAGCAACCGCCGCTGCTCGGCGGGCGATTTGAACAGGAAGTCATGCGGCAGGCCGAGGCGGACGCTAGCCTGGCAATGCGGCGCCGCGCGGTCGACATGCCGGTCGGCAAGACGTCCTGCGAGCCGCAGCGCGGTGCGGTCGAGGCGTGTCAGATCATAGCGAGCGCCAAGCTCCAGCTTTCGCCGGATATGCGGCGGGAGCAGCGACACCGACGCGCGTGCGATCGCGCGGTGAAGGAAGCGTGGCACGCCGGGCGCGGCGCGGCCCGACTGGATGATATCGAGGAATTCGAAGATGATCGGATGCGGCTCGAAGCGCGGTTCGAGTTCATCCATCATCGCCATGAAAGCATCAACGGTCGGCGGGGTGTGCCGCGCCCCGAACTCGCGCCCGATCGCATCGCCGTCGGCCATGAAGCGGTCCTTGTCGGCATCGCTCAGGGAGTGGACGAAGCGATCATAAGCCATAAGGAAGCCATAGGAGGCGGTCGCCGCAACCCAGTCGAGCAGCACTGGGTCCATCGCGCGATAAGCATCGCCCGCAGGTGTCTCGCCCTTCACCTTGCCGTGCATCCGGTTCACCTGCCCGATGACCGCTTTCGCGCTGCTCGCCGGACCATAGCAGGAGAGCATCGCGACCAGTCCGGTGCGGCGCGAACGCCCGATCGGGTCGGCCTTGTAGGTCGAATGATCCCACACCCCCGAGCGGATGCGAGGCTCGGCGAATTCGAGCAGCACCGCCGCGATCCCGCCGATGCCGAGCGCGATCGGGTTCTTGTATATGCGCCACTGGACGCTGTCGGGCGCGAGCAGCGCGGGTTCGCCGAGCGGCGCGGCGAAATTGATCGCCGTCCCGAGATATTCATTCTGCATCGGCAGTCGCGCCACGCTTCTCTTCTCCTTTAGAAGTCGTACCCCAAAGTCAGGCCATAGGTTCGCGGCTGGTTGGCGAAGCGCACCACGACATTGGCATTGCTGGCGACCGCCGACCAATAATATTTGTCGAACAGGTTCTTCGCCCACAGCGAAACCGACCAGCCGCTCTCGTCTTTGAGACCAAGGCTGGCATTGACCGTGCCATAGGCATCGACCTTGTAGAGATCGAGATCCTCGAAGATCGTGTTCGACTTGCTCTGGTAACGCGCGCTGACGGCGCCGGTCAGGTTGACGGTATCGGTGACCGGCGTGTCATAGGCGACCGTCACGCTGCCCTGGAATTTCGGGCTATAGATGAATTCGGCACCGTCGAAATTCTCGGGCTGCCCCGCAGCATTGGTGCCGTTGTAATCGTTGATCCGCGTTTTCAGATACAGCGCGTTGGCCGCTATCGTCAGCCCGGTCGCGGGCCGGATCGTGAGCTCACCCTCGACGCCGTAAGCCTCGCTATCTGGAACATTATCGAGGCGCGATAGCGCGGTGTAGATCGGATCGGCGAAATAGGTGCTGATCTGCTTGTCGCGATAATCGTAGTAGAAGGCCGAGAGATTGGCCTGTACCAGCCGGTCGGCGAGCGTCGCCTTCACGCCGACTTCGTAAGCGGTCAGTTTCTCCTGCTTCACCGGCGCATTCTGACGCGCGAGGTTCGCGGCGTTGATCGGCGTTGTGCCCGATTTATAGCCGCGCGAGACCGAGGCGTAGAGCAAGGTATCGTCGTTCGGCGACCAGTCGAGCGCGACGCGCCACGCGACATTGTCTTCCTTGAGCAGCGACTGCACCTCGCCGAAGGCGCCCGTCGCGGGGTCGAAGGTGTTGCACTGGCCCTGGGCGATGGGCGCCGCAAGCACGCCATAGGTCTGAAGGTACAGCGCACGGTTCACGACATTGACGTTCGGCAACATATTGCCGTTAAAGTCGCGCGAGCAGCCGTTGTAGCGCTGCTTGTCCTCGGTATAGCGCACCCCGACGGTCAGCTTGAGCTGGTCGGTCAGCTCGGCATCGGCATTGCCGAACAGGCTCCACGTCTTCGTGCGGATGCGGCCGAAATCCTCATAGGTCCGGAAGGCTTGGCTGAGTTGCAGCGGGGTATAGCCGCCCGAGTTGAAGATCGGACTCGCAAGCAGCGGTGCGCCCGCCGCGCGGATCAACCCGACGTTGGCATTCTGGCCGAGCATCGTCCGGTTGGAATCGATGATGCGGTCGTTCGCATAATAAGCGCCGACGAGCCAGTTCACCGCGCCGGTCTCGCCTTCGACATGCAGTTCCTGCGCAAAGCTCTTGATCCCCCCGACCGTATTCTGAAGCAGGATTTCGAACGGCGCGCCGCTCCAGTCGGAAAGCGCGTTACGCTTGAAGTCGTTGTAGCTGGTCAGCGAAACGAGCTTCATCGTCTCGCCCAGATCCTGATCCCAGCGCAGCTTCAGCCCCCAAAAAAGATTATCCTCGGCCAAGGGACCATCAAGGCCAAGCCCCGTGCCGATATCGGCCGAGCGCGATGCTTCGGGCGCCCAGTCGGCCTGGCTCGCCTTGGTCGGAAAATTGTTCGCCAGATAAGTGGCGAGCCCCGGCGCGTTGAAGAAGCGCGAACTACTCGGGCCCGTCGTAGGATTGGTCGCGGGCGTGAAGCCGATCCCTTGCCCCGCCACCGTGTCCGACTTGTTGCGCCAATAAGTGACCGACAGGTCGAAATGCGTCCCCGGCGCCGGATCGATGGCAAGCGAACCGCGCACGCCATATTTCTCGACCTCGCCGAGCCGTTCGTCGCGGGTGTTGCTGACTTGCCAGCCTTTGTCGCTGTTCTCGCTGCGGAACGCGATGCGGGCCGCGATACCCTCGCCGAGCGGGCCCGAGATATGGCCGCCGATATTGTACGTCTGATAATTGCCGAGGTCGGCCTTGATGCTGCCCTGGAAGCTATCGGTCGGCTTGGCGGTGATGAAATTGATCAGACCCGCGGTGGTGTTGCGGCCATAGAGCGTGCCCTGCGGTCCCTTGAGCACTTCGACCCGCTCCAGATCCATCACCGGCCCCGTGTTCATGATCGGATAGGCATAGGCCACTTCGTCGACATAGGTGCCGACGGTCGAGGTCGATGAGAGGTTGATCGTGTTGAAGCCGATCCCGCGCAGCGTATAGGTCGGCACGCCCTGATAGCTTTGCGACACGGTGAAGCTCGGCGCCACCGTGGTCAGGTCGCGCATGTCGGTTACCCTGAGATTTTCGAGGGTGGTACCGTCGACCGCCTGGATCGACATCCCGACGTCGTTCATTGACTCCGCTCGGCGCTGCGCAGTGACGATAATGTCGCCTTCGGCCGCAGCGGTGTTCGCGGGAGCCTCTTCCGCAGCGAATGCCGGCACGGCCAAAGCAAGGCCCATCGCGGAACCCGCGCCTAAGAAAATACGCATTGCCTTCATCACTCATCCTCCCTCAAACAGCTTGTCGCGGGGCTCGTCTTTGTGCGAGCGTCGCGCGAAACCGGACCGTGACAGAACAGGGGATCGCGGCCGGACGGACAAGCTGACACCTGTGTCAGGATCGGGATGGGGAAACGGGTCATGGATCATCAGCGCGAATCCTGGGCCGAAATGCCCGCGCTGATCGCGGCGGTGCAGGCGGCGGGCGACAAGATCGGCCTGCCCTTCGTCGCGGCGCAGGCCGACCTTGGCGATCCCGAACCGATGAGCGACGAGCAAGGCCGCCCCTACGCCGAAACAAGCTTTCGCTGGATCAATCCCGACTATGCCTATTGGCGCGATCGCAAGCTGGCGCTGCAAATCGCCTTCCTGACCGCGGCGCGGCTCGTCGCCGAACCCTTCTATTACAGCGACGGCCGCCTCGGTACCTGGCGCACGACACATTTGCTCGAGGCCGTCGATTGTTCGCAGGCGCGCAATACGCCCAATTTCGGCGAAGCGATCATCGCGCCCGTCCATCTGCCGCGCGGGCTGGTCGGCGCGGTTTTCTGGTGCTCGCGCGAACCCGTGGGGGTCGAGGCGTTGTTCGCGAAACATGCCGGCGACCTGCACAATCTCGCGCTGAAACTCGTCGCGACGCATAACGAGGCGCGCGACCGCCCGCGCAACGCCACCGTGCCGCAGACGCTGACGCGCCGCGAGGTCCAGTGCCTGCGCTGGGCGGCGGCCGGCAAGACCGACGGCGAGATCGGAATCATCCTGTCGCTGTCGATCTCGACCGTGCGCTTTCACCTGCGCAACGCATCGGCGAAGCTGGGCGCGACCGGGCGCGCGCAGTCGATCCAGATCGCCGCAGGGCTCGGCTTCGTCGGCGCGCGCGCGGCCTGATGCAGGTGCCAGCTTGGCCTCGCCCGGTGGCGGCGTACACATCCGGCGCATGGACATGCTGAACGACCCCGCGCTCGCCGCGTTTCGCGAAGAGGTTCGCGCCTTCCTGACCGCGCACCTTCCGGACGACTTCCGCTACGCCGCATCGCGCGCGACGAGCGTGTTCGTCGACCCCGCCGTTTCGCTGCCTTGGCAACGCATTCTCCATGCCAAGGGCTGGGCGGCGCCCGACTGGCCGGGCGAGTTTGGCGGCCCGGGTTGGAGCGAGATCGAGCGCTATGTCTTCGCCGCCGAGTGCGCTGAGGCAGGTGCGCCGAACCTCGCGCCGATGGGGCTGAAGATGGTCGCCCCGGTGATCATCCATTATGGCAGCCCCGAACAGCGCGCGCATTATCTGCCGCGGATATTGTCGGGCGAGGATTATTGGTGCCAGGGTTTTTCGGAGCCCGGCGCGGGGTCCGACCTTGCCGCGCTGCAACTGCGCGCGACGCCCGACGGCAGCGATTATATACTCAACGGATCGAAAATCTGGACCACCCACGCACATTTCGCGAACCGCATGTTCGCGCTCGTCCGTACGTCGAACGAAGGCAAGCCGCAGGCCGGGATCAGCTTCCTGCTGCTCGACATGGCGACGCCGGGAATCACCGTCGAACCGATCCGCACGCTCGCGGGCGACCATGAGTTCAACCAGGTGTTTTTCGACGATGTCCGCGTCCCGCAGGCGAACCGACTCGGCGGCGAGAATGAGGGCTGGTCGGTCGCCAAGCATCTGCTGACCTTCGAGCGCGGCGGCAAATATGCGCCGGGGCTGATCGGGCGGCTCGAAAGGCTGCGCGCCCGCGATGATGTCGACCCGGTGCTGCGCGCGCAGCTCGACCGCGAGGCGGTGACGCTGAAAGCCTTGCAGGCACTCGAACTCAAGGCGATGCGCGGCGTCGGCGGTAGCGCGGCGCTCTATGCGTCGGCGCTCAAGATATTGGGGACCGAAACCGCGCAGCGCATCGACACGCTGGCGTGCGAGGTTTCTGGCTATGCCGCGTGGGCCGACGCCGATGGGCAGACGCCTGCCGACCTTGGGGTCGCGGTACCGCGCTATCTCAATGATCGCGCCGCGACCATCTACGCCGGGTCGAACGAGATACAGCGCGATCTGATCGCGCGCATCATGCTGGGTTAAGCCGCAACCTCGGCAAAGCGCGCCAGATGGTCGGCGCGCGGGCCGAACGCCGCGGCGATCGCCAGCGCGCGCTTGAAATGGCAGCCGAGGCTCAGTTCCTCGGTGAGACCCATCGCGCCATGGATCTGCACCGCGCTTTCGCCTACGATCCGCACCGCGTCGGAGACCTCGATACATGCCGCGCTGACCGCCTGCGCTCGGTCGGCACGCCCCTGATCGACCGCGAGGATCGCTTCCTCGGTCAGCGCCGCGGCCTTCATCGCGGCGAGCTGCATGTCGGCGGCGCGGTGGCGAAGCGACTGAAAGCGGCCGATCACGGTGCCGAACTGCTTGCGCTGACCGAGATAGTCGATGCTGTCGGCAATCATGCGCTGCATCAAGCCCACCGCCTCGGCACAGCGCCCCGCGAGGATCAGATCGTTGGCGTAATCGACCAGCGCGCGCGCGTCGTCACCGCTCGCCAGCAGCACGGCATCGCCGGGCTTGAGCGTGAAGGCGAGATCGGCCGAGACGCTGCCGTCGTGCATGATGCGATGCCGCTGTTCGACCTTGTCGCGCTCGGCGGGGATGAGCAGCAGTGTCTCGTCGCTTGCGAGAAGCAGCAGATCGGCCTCCGCCGCGCCCGCAACCAGCGCTGCGCTACCGCGAACCAGCTCGCCATCGACGACAGGCATCGCCGCGGTGGAAGCCGCGCAGACGATAGCGATCCGGCGGCGCCCCGCCGCGAAGTCGACCAGCGCCGGATGATCGGGCGCGACTCGCACCAGCAGCGCGGTTGCCGCGACGTGTGAAAGCCAATCGGCGCCGGCGAGCGCGGGCCCGAGCTCGGCCATCACGACGGCAATGTCGACCGCGCCCCCGCCGAAACCACCGACGCTCTCCGGCAACGCGATTCCGGCCAGCCCAAGCGACGCCGAAAGTTCGCGCCACCCCGGGCGCGCATTATCGGCCAGGAAACGCTGGACGCTGCCCCGCAGCATCTCTTGCTCGTCCGAAAGCGGCAGGTCGAGTTCGGCCATCTCAGATCGCCGGCCCGGCGGTATATATGTGCGTCATTTGCTCTCCCGCCTCTGTCCTGCAACGCGGCGCGCTGCGGGTCTAGCTGATTGGTGTAACAGGTCGGGATGCAGCGATCGGCGCGCGCCATATACTTAGTAATAAAACTATTGCATGGGGCGGCATGCACAGCGCGCGGCGAGTCGGGAAAAACAGACAGGGCGGAAGGATTGCATGAACCCGATCTGGCTTCCTGCCTCGCTGTTCGGCGGGCTGTTCCAGGCGTGGCGTACCGCGTTGCAGCAGCGGCTGCGCGCCGAGCTCAGCGTCAGCGGCGCGGGTCTCGTCCGCTATCTTTACGGCCTGCCTTTTGCCTTTGCCTTTGCCGCCGTCTGGTTGACGATCCGGCACGAAGCGGTCCCCGGGTTCGGAACCGCTTTCGCGGGCTTCGCTCTCGCAGGCGCGATCACCCAGATGGCGGGCACGATCCTGCTGATCATGGCGTTCGGCCATCGCGGCTTCGTCGTCGGCACCGCCTTTTCGAAAACAGAAGCGGTGCAGGCGGCGCTGGTAACCGCGATCTTCCTTGGCGAACGGCTACCATTACTCGCATGGTTCGGCATCGTCGCGGGGGTGGCGGGGGTGCTGACGTTGGCGCTCGCCGGGCGCGGCGTTTCGGGGCGCGAGATATGGCGCGCGTTGGGCCAGCCAGCGGCGCTCTGCGGCCTCGGCGCCGGGTCGATGTTCGCGCTTGCCGCCATCGCGGTCAAACTTGCAACCGCCGAACTCGAAAATGTCGACCTCGTCGGTTCAGCGCTCGTCACGCTCGTCGTGGTGATGGCGATCCAGACCGCGCTGCATCTGGCATGGGTCATCGCGCGTGACCGCGACACGCTGCGCGCCGTGTTCCGGCAATGCCGGACGTCGAGCCAGGTCGGGCTGCTGTCGGCGCTGGGTTCAGCGTGCTGGTATATCGGCTTTGCGGCCGCGCCTGCCGCTTTGGTGCGGATCGTCGGGCAGGTCGAGGTGATCTTCACGATCGGCTTTGCGCATTTCTATCTGCGCGAGCCGGTGCGCTGGCACGAGATTATCGGGCTGCTGCTCGTCGTCGGCGGCGTCGTGATGGCGCTGCTCGCGACCTTTTAGGGGAAGGCCGGCGCTTTGCTGACCATCGCGGGCAAGGGGCGCCCCATGACGCCAGCGAGCCAACCGGCTGCTTCGACTGCCTGCGGCAACATAACGCCGGTCTGGATGCCGCTCTTTTCGAGCATATAGATCACATCCTCGGTCGCGACATTGCCCGCCGCGCCCGGCGCGAAGGGACAACCGCCGAGGCCGCCGAGCGACGCGTCGACCGTCGCGGCGCCTTCGTCCACCGCCGCCCAGACATTGGCGATCCCGGTGCCGCGCGTGTTGTGGAAATGAACGCGCACCGGCAGGCCGCCGACCGCTTCGCGCACGCGGCCGACCATTTCGGACACCTGCGCGGGCACGCCGACGCCGATCGTGTCGGCTAACGCAATTTCGCGTGGGCAAGCATCGGCGGCGCGCTTCGCCATTTCGACGACGCGGTCGATCGCGACCGTGCCCTCGAACGGACAGCCAAAGGCGGTCGCGATTGTGATCTGGCCGCTGCGGCCGGCCGCCTTCGCGAGCGCAACGATCTCCATCGCGGAGGTCAACGATTCCTCCGAGCTCTGCCCCTGATTGCGGATACCGAAGCTGTCGCTTGTCACGCACACCGCGCCAAGCTCGTCGATCCGGCCCGTCGCGAGCGCGCGCTCGGCACCGCGTTGATTGAGCACGAGGCCGATATAGGTCACATCGTCGCGGTCGGGCAGCATCGCGACGAGGTTCTCGGCGTCGGCGAGCTGCGGCACCTTCTTTGGATTGACGAAGCTTGTCACCTCGATACGGCGGACCCCATAATCGATCGCACGGCGGATCAGCGCAAGCTTGTCGGCGGTCGACACGATCGCCGCCTCATTCTGAAGCCCGTCGCGCGGGCCGACTTCCACCATTTCCACCGACCGGTTTTTCAACATCTTGCGTCCTGAATTTTTCGAGTCATTTGCAGGTTGAAAATTACATAGCATTCTAAGTATACGAAAGCCATGGGTGAGGCAGGCGGTCTCTAGCAGAGTCGGCCGCGAAAGGAATGATATGAGCGAGACGAGCAGCGGGGGCGCGCTGGAGGGCATCAGGGTCGTCGAGATGGGGCAGCTGATCGCGGGTCCCTTCTGCGGACAGCTCCTTGGCGACATGGGCGCCGAGATCGTCAAGCTCGAACCGCCGGTAACCGGCGATCAGATGCGCAACTGGGGCCAGGGCGACAAGCCAAGCTGGTGGCGCGTGATCGCGCGCAACAAATATTCGGTGGCCGCCGATTTGCGTTCGGCGGAGGGCCAGCAACTGGCGCGCGAGCTGATCGCCAAGGCCGACATATTGATCGAAAATTTCCGCCCCGGCACGCTCGAAAAATGGAATCTCGATCCCGCTGAGTTGCGCCGGACCAACCCGGGCCTGATCGTCGTGCGCGTGTCGGGTTATGGACAGACCGGCCCCTATTCGGCGCGCGCGGGTTTCGGAGGCATCGGCGAGGCGATGGGCGGGTGGCGCGGGATCGTCGGCTATCCCGACCTGCCGCCCGCGCGCATGGGTGTGTCGATCGGCGATACGCTAGCGGCGACCTACGGCTGCATGGGCGCCCTCGCCGCGCTCCACCACCGCAGCAAGACCGGCGAAGGCCAGATCGTCGATTCGGCGCTCTATGAGGCAGTGTTGCAGGTGATGGAGTCGACCGTATCGGACTATTCGGCAAGTGGCACCAAGCGCCGCCGCACGGGATCGACGCTGCCCGCAATCGCGCCGTCGAACGTCTATCCGTGCCGCGACGGCGAATATCTGATCGGTGCCAATCAGGATGGGGTGTTCGCGCGCCTTGCCGCCGCGATGGGGAAGCCCGAACTCGCGAGCGACGACCGCTATGCCACCCATCGTGCGCGCGGCGTGCGGCAGGAGGAGCTCGACACGCTGATCGGCGATTGGACCGCGACGCTGACGATCGCCGAATTGGAAGCAAAGATGGTCGAATCCGGCGTCCCGGCGGGACGCGTTTTCGATGCCGAGGATATGCTGGCCGACCCGCATTTCGCCGCGCGCGATGCGTTGGTGAAGGTCGCAGACGAGGAGTTCGGCGAGATCACGATGCAGGGCGTCTTTCCCAAGATGTCGGCGACGCCGGGCAGCGTGCGCCGTCCTGCCCCGCTGGCGGTCGGACAGGATAGCGCCGAGGTGCTGAAACGCTGGCTTGGACGGGAGGCCTGATCCGATGATCACTCTCTATGGCGGCCCGACCCCGAACGCGCGCAAGATCGCGATCGCGCTCCTCGAAATGGGGCTCGAATGGCGGCTCGACTATATCGATATCCTCGCGGGCGATCAGCTGACACCCGAATTCCTCGCGCTCAACCCGAACAACAAGACCCCGGTGATCGTCGATGACGAAGGCCCGGGCGGCGAGCGGTTCGTGCTGTGGGAAACCGGCGCGATCCTGCTCTATCTGGCCGAGAAGACCGGGCGCTTCATCCCGACCGATCCGGTGAAGCGCGCAATCTGCTGGCAATGGCTGATGTTCCAGGTGTCGGGGGTCGGCCCAATGTTCGGGCAAGAGGCGCATTTCACGCACTATGCCAAGGATCGGCACGACTATGCGATTGAGCGCTACAGCCGCGAGGTCGACCGGCTGATGATGGTGATCGACCAGCGCCTCGGCGAGGCCGAATGGCTGGCGGGCGACGACTATACGATCGCCGACATGGCGACCCTGCCCTATCTGCGCCGCCAGTTGATCGAAAAGGCCGGGCGCTTCCCGAACGTCGATCGCTGGGGCGCCGCGATGCTCGAACGCCCCGCGGTTGCAGAAGGCATGACAGTCGGCGTCGCACGCGCCGAGACGATCGAGGGCGGCCTCACCGGCTTCACCGACGAGCATCGCGCGATCCTGTGGGGCGACCGCCAGCACACGAAGCGCTGATCGTCAGTCTTTCGCGACGGCGGCGTAGTTGGCGTCGCCGAACATGTTCGACCATTCCTTGTCGTCGAGCGTCTGGTGCCGCCCGACATATTTCGCCGGTGCCTTCAGATCCTCGCGCGCCATCGCACGCGCGACCGCCGGCCGCTCGCGGATCCGTTCGAACCATGCATGCATCGCGGGCCATTCTTCAAGCCCCATGCCCATCACGAAGGCGGAGGCGCGGCCGGGCCAGATCGCCATGTCGGCAATCGAATATTCGCCGCCCGCGACATAGGCGCTCTTTTCCAGCCTTTTTTCGAGCACGGTGAGCAGGCGCTTGAGTTCGTTGGTGTAGCGCGCGGTTGCATAGTCCTGCCCCGCCGGGGCGTAGCGCAGGAAATGGCTCGCCTGCCCGCCCATCGGCCCCAGCCCCGCGACCTGCCAGGTCAACCACGACAGCGTCGTCGCGCGCGCCGCGCCCGATGCGGGCAGGAAGCGCCCGCTCTTCTCAGCGAGATATTGCAGGATCGCGCCGGACTCGAACACCGTCACCGAGTCACCGCCACCTTCAGGATCCCGATCGACGATCGCGGGCAGCTTGTGGTTCGGGTTGATCCGCCCAAACTCGGCCGAGAGCTGATCGCCATCGAAGATATCATAGGGGATAACGCGATAAGGCTCGCCGATTTCCTCGAGCATGATCGCAATCTTCTGCCCGTTCGGGGTCGCCGAATAATGAAGGTCGATCATCTCACAGCACCTCATGGATCACGTGGCGCACCCCGAAATCGGTGCGTTCGCCGACGCCGACGGCGAGCACACCGTTGAGCCAAGCATATGCCTTGCTCGCAGTTTCGAACACCGGCGCGATTCGCAGATAATAGCGTGACGGGTCGGCGTCGGGGACGGCGGGGTCGGTGAAGGTTGAACGCACATCGTCGGGAATGATGTTGCGGCCGGTGTAGCTCAGATAGATGAGGTCGCCGTCATCGGTCTGCCACACCGCGCGGGCATCGAAGGTGCCGACCGAAGCGTCGTCGCCGAGCCGCCCGCTACGCGACCAATTGCCGCCGCCGGGAAGAACTATCCCATTGATCCGAGGTCCGAAAAATCGGCCGCCACTGATGTAGCCAAGCCGTTGATCGCCGAACGGCGACGCGCCGATGCCGATGATTCCGCCGCCGACCTCGAATTCGACGGTACACAGATGACGCGTCGCCAGCGCGGCCGGCGCACTTTGCGGATTT
>Ga0209050_1002096_pt1 | contig 18264 bp, 9 predicted proteins | sample Araplavi_mTSA_r2_FD_184276 | JGI IMG/M metagenome (GOLD analysis project Ga0209050, IMG submission 184276) | Arabidopsis root microbial communities from North Carolina, USA - plate scrape MF_Cvi_mTSA_r2 (SPAdes) (version 2) | ecosystem: Host-associated > Plants > Roots > Endosphere | place: USA... | reverse complement strand
AGCGCCACCAGCTCGGGGAAGAATTGGTTGAGCAGTCCACTGTGAAAAAGCAACTTGAAGCCATATGAGGGTATCGGGCTCAGAATGATCTTGTTAAGCTCGTCCGTGATGCGCTCCTGCGACACGATTTTGAGACGGTCGGCCTGCGTGGCAATCGCCTGGAAAGTATCGGCCTCGATGTCATAATTCAGCTGGGAGGCAAAGCGGATGGCGCGCATCATGCGGAGCGGATCGTCGGAAAAGGTGATCTTCGGATCGAGCGGTGTGCGGATGCTCTTTTTGCGCATGTCTTCCTGGCCTCCAAACGGGTCGATGAGCTCGCCAAAACTTTGCTGGTTCAGGCTGATGGCCAGGGCATTCATGGTGAAATCGCGCCGCTTCTGGTCGTCGGCGAGGGTGCCGTCCTCCACGATGGGTTTGCGGGACTCGGCGCGGTAGGACTCCTTGCGGGCTCCCACAAATTCGAGGTCCATGTTGTCGAACCGGATCTGGGCAGTACCAAAGTTTTTATAAATGGCCACGTGGACGTCGGGGCCGAGCGCCTTCGCTACTTCCTGGGCCAGCGCAATGCCGCTGCCCACACAGACGAAGTCGATGTCTTTGCTGGGCCGCTTCAGGATGAGGTCGCGGACATAGCCCCCGACCACGTAGGTATCCAGACCCAACCGGTCGGCTACAGCACCGATGCGGCGGAAGACGGGGTGATCGAGGGAGCTGGCCAGGTTCATTTGCGTGGTGGAAATGTTTTGGTCAAAGTTAGGGAACGCCCAGGTAATAGTCAGCCTGGCGGGATGATCGAGGGGAAATCTTTTTGACTTTATTGATTGGAAAGAGGGTGCCCTGCGAAAGACGGAGTCCGTTTCCTTATCCTGTTATGGCAGGAGGTTCTGAATTTTTCTTTTCCCGGTTCTGTGCGAGACGCTTTACAACGTAATCCATCAGCAACAATCCGCTCAATGAAATGAGCACGATGAGGTATAAGGAAGGAATACGCTGCACGGCCCCGAAAACAGTATGCAATGTATGACCCATGATAAGGGAGTACGTATCCAAATCCTGTTTCGCGATAGAAGTTTTGTCGCGAAGACCAAGAAAAACAATGAGCGATATCCACAGGAGGATAATACCCCAGGCCCTTTTGCCGATAATAGGTTCATCTACCGTCCGGCTCTTGATGCCCTCCACTTGCGTCATCACACATGCGGTGAAATCTGCTGGTGGATTTTCCAGGCCGGAGCGTTTCAATAAGGACTTGAGCGCCGGATTGATGACTACTTCTTGCCGCGCTGCGGCCTCCACCTCCTTCATAACAAACGCCGTGAAACCGGGTGGCGTCTTCTCCGGCTCAACCGTCTGAAGAAGTCTCTTCAATATCTCGTCTTTCTTACCGGCCATTCTCACGGAGCGTTTTAGGTTCATGTTCCAATAAGAACTTCAATTCACGTTCCAATTTTTTCCGGGCGCGGAGGAGTTTTATTTTGATATTCGCTGTCGACAATCCCGTGATCGCTCTGATCTCTCTCACAGAATTTTCGTTGATATAAAATAACGTGATCAAAAGTGCTTCGGTCGCGGGGAGGGTTTGGATGGCTTGTTTGATGTGCCTTTGTTCGTCGACAACTTGCATCTGCGCCAATTGAGGCACATGGTCATCGGGAGCGTAAGTGTCCCGGATGTGATCATTGATGGAAAGGGTTTCGATTTTGCTCTCCTTCTGTTTTGAAACGGCCGTTCGGTAAACAATGGTATAAAGCCAGGTTGAGAATTTTGATCTTCCTTCAAACTGATGCAGTTGTTGATAGGCCTTAACAAAGCTCTCCTGCGCGATGTCCTTGGCATCTTCGGTGTTCCTCACTACTTTAAGCGCTATGGTGTAGGCCATATACTTGTATTTATCGACAAGAAACGCAAACGGAGCAGGATCACCCTCTTTTACCTTTGTGATATAGACTTGATCCTCCGGGTTCTCCATTTTGAATAAGAGCATAAAAGGTATCGCGCGGTTACAAAAATGGCGGTTCTTTTTTTAAAATATTTCTATCAAAATGGTGTATCCATCTGTCTACAACTTCTGTCTTATGGACATGAACCATAATCATCACTAAATCACTTTACCCTATGCCAGAAGTCACCCGGGATTTATTTGTGTCGCTTGCCGCTTTTGCAGCGATATTCGGAATATTTTATGTATTCCTGTTGACCCGCCACAGGGAGCGGTTGTCGATGCTGGAAAAGGGAGTGGATCCTTCCTTGTTTGCCTCAAAAGATGCTGCGCCTTCGTGGACCTTAAAACTCGGAATGCTTAGCGTTGGAATCGCCCTCGGAATTTTGATTGGGAATGTACTCTACAGAACGTACGAGGTCGATCGGTCTGTTGCCTACCTGTCCATGGTCTTTTTATTTGGTGGCATCAGTCTGATCTTGAATTTTGTGATCGCCAGAAAGTTCAAAGACTAACCAAACGATCATGAAAATTAACCGATATCATCTGATCAGACAATCTATATTGTCCATTCTTCTTCTGATCGCGGGGTTGGCGCATGCCCAGTCCGACCTGTCCCAACAGCCGCCGGTAAAGAGTTTATACAAGGAAATTGAGCAGATGGATAGTCTACTTTTTGAGGCCTTCAATAATCGCACACTGGATAAGATCAAAACGCTTTTCACATCCGATTTGGAATTTTACCATGACAAAAGTGGACTAACCGGATACCAGCAAAACATGGAAGCGTTTGCGACTCTTTTTAAGAGCAGCAGCGATTTGAGAAGAGACCTGGTGAAGGGAAGCCTCGAAGTTTATCCGGTCAAAGATTATGGGGCGATCCAAACGGGGATGCATCGATTCTGCCACACCGAAAATGGAAAACAGATTTGCGGGACCTTTAAATTTGTTCACATCTGGCAAAAGCAAAACGGAGTGTGGAAAATTTCGAGGGTTGTCAGTTATGATCACCCGTAGCCATTCGAAGCCGCAAGATCATCCGGTTTTTTCAAACCTGGTGGGTAAGCATTCCAAAAGCAAAAAAAAAGGAAAATGAGTATCTTCATGGGCAGAAAATCACATCATGCTTGGCAGAATATTCCTTATGCTCCTGGTATCGTCCGCTGCCGTTGTGGGGCAAACGATCAGTTCCCACCTGCCCCATAAACCCGCTAAAACGGAAAAGTATGTGTTCTATCATCACGGTGCCGTAGTCACTGTGCTGGGCGACAATGCCATCAATCAGGCCGCACCGGAATGGGGCCCTTATGAATACTCCCATATCCTCGACTCGCTCCAGAAACGGGGATGCCATGTGATCAGCGAGATCCACCAGCAGAACGTGGACGACTCCGTGTATGTGAACAAAGTCGTTTCGCAAGTGGACTCCTTGCTAAAAGCCGGCGTGCCGGTGAAGAACATCCTGCTGGTGGGTGCCTCGGCCGGCTGGAACGTCACGATCCATGCAGCCGACCGGCTCCGGAACAAGGCCCTGCACTATGTCATCATGGGAGGCTGCTGGCCGGAGACCTACAAAGACTATAGCGATCTTCTTCTGTATGGACATTTTCTCTCCATCATCGAAGTCACGGATCCCCACGGAACTTGCGTGTCTCTTTTTGAAACACGAAAGTCGCTATCCTCATACCGGGAGATCAAGCTGAACACCGGTCTCAGCCATGGATTTATTTACAAAGGCTACAAGGAGTGGATAGACCCTATCCTGCAATGGTGGTCTTCCCGGAAATAATCGGTTACTTGTTGGTTATTCGTTTCTCAGCGCTTTTGTTGGATTGGAGTTGGCGGCTTTAAACGATAGATAGCTTATGGTGACCCAGGCGATGGCCAGCACCGATAATCCTGCCACGACAAAATTGACGGGGCCGATGGTGACCTTGTCTGTGAAATTGTCTAGCCAGCGCGTGATCAAAAACCAGGTTAGGGGGATGGCGATCACAAACGATACGAGAATCAATCCGACAAATTCTTTGGAGATGATCAGGATGATATTACTCAACGTTGCACCGAGTACTTTGCGAATCCCGATCTCTTTTACCCTGCGCTCTACGGAAAATGACGTCAGGCCCAGGAGGCCGAGACAGCCCACGGCGATGGCCAGGCCGCTGAAGATGCCCGCCACTTTGCCGAGTTGCGCGTCGGCTTTATAGAGGCGGTCGTAGTCCTCGTCGAGGAAGGAATAGCGGTAGGGCAAATTGTTGGTGAGCTCCTTCCATTTGATGCCGATCGCTTTCAGGGTCGCCTGCATGTCGTCGGTCTTGATCTTTAAGGAAAGCGTGGAATAGGCGTACTTGTTCACTTGAATGATCAAAGGCGCAACCTGGTGATGCAAGGACTGATAGTGGTAGTCTTTTACGACGCCGATGATCTGCCCTCTTTTTCCGTTTTGATCTACTTTCTTACCCAAAGCCTGTTCGGGCTTCCATCCAAAATCCTTCACCGCTGTTTCGTTGACGATAAAGGCGGTGGTGTCGTCGGCAAGCGAACCCTTTGTGAAATTGCGGCCCGCGATGATCTCGATGCCATACGTCGGCATGAAGTCGCTGTCCACGAAATTGGTGTTGATGTTGGAGGGCGACAATTTGCCGTCTTCCATTTCAACGGTGGCGTAAAGGTTATTGGAAGGTTCGCCCGGAACGGTGCTGCAGGCCGCGGCAGCCAATACACCGGGAGTCTTGAGCAATTCTGTTTTGATCATCTCCAAATGTTCGCGCACGGTTTGATCGCCATTATAGCGCAGCAACAACATTCCCTCCTTTGTGAATCCCAGATCGCGACTGCGCAATAAATCGAGTTGATCAAAAACGATCAACGTGCCGGCCAGCAGCATAATGGAGATGACAAACTGAACGGACACCAGCATTTTCCGAAGGCCGTTATGACCAAAGATGGATTGCGGCGCGCCGCGAAATATCTGCAGGGGATGAAAACCAGAGATCACCAAAGCAGGATACACGCCCGAAAGCAAACCCAGCCCCAACGCGATGATGAAAAATCCAGCCCATAGGGTCATTGACCCGGGAAAGATGTTAAATACCAGCGGGGTTTCGATCAACGTATTGAAGACCGGCAAAACCAACGCTGCCAGCAAGAACCCAAAGAACGTCGCCAAGGTGCTCACGATGATCGACTCGCCCAGGAATTGGTACATGAGCGCACGCCGCTGTGCGCCCAACACTTTGCGGAGCCCGACTTCCTTCAGCCGCCGCGAGGCCCGCGCCGTGGCGAGGTTGATGTAGTTGAAGCAGGCTATCAGGAGAATGAACAGGGCGATGATCGACAACGTGTAGATGTTGTTCTGACTTCCACGCTTCCCGTTTTCCCACGACCGCGGTGTGGCCAGGTAAATGGACGTGAGGGGTTGCAACGGCAGGTCCTCATAGTACATCCCTCCTTTTTCGATGTTGCTCGTGATGAAGGCCGGCATCTTTTCCCTGAGCTTGTCTACCTGCCCCTCGCCTTCTTTTAACAAGAGATAGGTATGAAAGCCATTCCAGAACCACATGTTCTTCATCGGCTGATCGACCTGGGCGCTCCAGGTGCGGAACGATACCAGCATGCTGAACCGGAAGTGTGAATTTTCGGGCACGTCCGCCATCAGCCCGGTGATCTTGTATTCGTCCCCGTTCATGTTCAAAGTCTTGCCTACGGGGGGCTCTTCACCAAAGTATTTCTTGGCGGTCGACGTTGTCAACACAATGGTATTGGGTTCCTTCAGCGCTGTTTTAGAGTCGCCTTCCAGCAAGGGGAAAGAGAAAATATCAAACACGGAAGAGTCCGCGAGCAAGCAGCTTTCTTCGAAAATGGACACCTCTCCCTTGCGCACCAGGAAACTCCACTCCTGCATGCGGACAAACTTTTCCACCTCCGGCATCTGGCTGGCCAACTCCGGGCCCATCGGGGGCGAGCTGGTGGATTGGAACAGCATCTCGTTCTCCGTCCGCAGGTTTTCGACGATGCGGAAGATGCGGTCGGCCTTTTGGTTGAACCGGTCGTAGCTTAGTTCGTGGTGGACGTATAGGGCAATCAACACAAACGAGGCGATGCCAATAGCCAGGCCGAGAATGTTGATGATGGAGAAGCCCTTATTCTTAAGCAGGCTTCTGAAGGCGGTTTTTAGGTAGTTGCGCAGCATGGAGAGGGTACTTTGGGGGTTGGAGAAAGTTACAAAATCACTTCCGTTAATTTGAAATGGGTATCCACGGGTAGGATGATGGAAAGGCAGGAATAGTTGGGGTGGATCGCTAAAAAATTCAGTTGCGCTGACTAGCGGGCTCCGATGCCGACGCTTCAATTGCCGTTCGCGTTCACTAAGGAGAAGTTAATATTTCATCGGGCCCGGCCAGGGATTGCAGTGGAAAGCCCGAAGTGCGGTGGGTTTGAGCACGGACGGACTTGTAACGAAAAGCCCGGCCCGAGGCCTCCGAGGGGGCCGCCTGGCGTTGATCATACATCAACTTGGGACAGTTCTCCTCTCTAATTCCAGAACCCTTCCTTACTATTAAACGTCGGACAAGGAATCAGCTTATACTTCTTCTTCACACTCTTATTCGAAGGCTTCGAATTAAACTCATACACAATGGAGATCTCGTGTGCCCCGCCGGATGCGGTCTGCATCTCGGAGATGGTGAAGTCGTAGCTGTAGCCGATGGTGAGGCTCTTGAAGTATAGGCCCAGATACAGGATGAGCGCATCTTGTGTGATGCTGTTGATCACCGTCTTTTGGAACGGCTTGCCGCGGTACCAGACACCGACGGAGATGGGGTCTACGTGATAATTCAAACCGAGGTCAAGTTGTGTGAAGGTGTTGCCCTGCATGCGGTAGATGAATGACGGGGTGAGGTAAGAGGCGCGGCCCCGGTTGCTTAGACCGCCGCTGAGATCGAGACGGACACCGCCGTGGATGGCGGTTTTCATGCCGAGGCGGCTCACGTCGTTGAGCACGGACAGGTTGGGGCGGTTCATGTGTGCGAAAGAGGCGCCGATCCAGAGACTTTTTGAATAAAGCAGGAAGCCGGAGCCGAAATCAAAATAGCTTTGACGTCCCAGCTTGTTCACGTCGGGGTCCAGGGAGATGCCGTCGTATTCCAGGCCGTCGCCCAGCCGGAGTTTGGAGCGGTCGAGGCCGTTGGTGCCATAGCCGAAGGAGAGACCGGGTGAGAACACGATCTTTTCGGTAAGCTTGATCTTATACGAATACAGTAGGCTGGCCGTTGTGGTGCGCCAGCCGGCAGAACCCATTTTGTCGGTGGTGACCAGCAAGCCAAAGCCGCTGCGAAGTTCGTTCACAAAAATGTCGTACGAGAAAGCCGATGTCTGGAAAGCCTGTGGCAAACTGGGCCATTGGATCCGGTGGTTCAGCACGATGCGTTGTTGTGGCGTGATGCCGGTAAAGCCTGGGTTAAGGTATAGCGGTGCCTGATAATATTGCGAAAATTGCGGATCCTGTGCCGCTGCCGTGAGCCCTGCGAAGACAAAAGCGATGAGTAAAAGTTTTTTCATTCCCGGTTAATCAAAATTCCTCGTTACAAAATTTCAAAATCAAAAAATGTATACCCTGGGATCGCTTTGCACCCCAGGGTATCACAGGTTTACCGTATCAATGTCACGTCGCCGAGCTTGGTGGTGCGCTGACCATCGGAGAGCCGTAAGACGAGTTTATAGACGTACACGCCCGCTGGCATGAGTCTTCCGTTTTTGTCATAGCCGTCCCAGCCGATGTTCTTGTCCTTGCTTTCGAAGATGAGGTTACCCCAGCGGTCGAAGATCTGCATGGCGAATTCCTGTACACCGCGGGTGATGGGCAGGAACACATCGTTAAACGTGCCGTTGCCAGGGACGCCACCGGACGAACCGTTGGGGTTTGGCGTAAAGGCGTTGGGCAGTTTGATAAAGCCGCCGTCGAGCGCTACCACTTCCTGTTGCGCGGTGTCGTAGCAAATGATGTTTCCATCCAGCACGCCGTCGCCGTCAACGTCCTTGTTGCCGTTGTCATAGCCGGCGGTAAGGGTCACGATATACCTGCCTTCCAGTTTGTACAAGTGCCGGGGCTGGAACTCATTCGATTTGTCGCCGTCGTTAAAATCCCACTCGTACTGGCTGGCGCGCAGCGATTGGTTGAAGGTCTGCATCTCGGTGTCGGGCACGTAGAGCGGATTGGGTCTCAGTTGGAAGAGGGCTGAAGGCACATCGTATACTTCTATGCCTTTCTGGTTTGCAAAATCCGTCTGGCCCGTCGCCAGGAAGCTGGCCGTGAGATAAATGTCATACTTACCGGGCTTCAGGATGCGGAAGACGGGCTCACGCAGATTAGAGGTTGTCACCAGGCCATTCTGATCATACAATTCCCAATAGAACGTATCCGCGCCAGGCGACAAGTTTTCGACCGTGATGTCCACCGGGAAACAAGCGGCGAGGGGTGTGGCTTTGAAGGCAGCTTTCAGCAGCGGCAATTCGATATTGATCGGCTTGCTGACGGCGCTCACGCACTGCTTGTTGTCGATGTCGCGGGCGTCGATGTTGACGGCCTTGAGGATCACGTTCTTCACACCCGGCGAGAAGTAGTCCACGGTAAAGGGTCCTGCTCCGTTGGCGGTGGGCGGGGTAGCTTTTATGTCGTCGAAATCCCAGCTGTATTCAAACTGTGTCGGATCTACGGGGGTCGAGTTGTTGATGAACTGCACCGTTGAAACACCGCCCATAAAAGGTGACGGAGGATCCGGAACGTTGCCGATGGCCGCCGTGATGCCGCGATAAACTTTCACCTCTTTCTTGTACACGTCGCTACAGCCTTCGTTGTTGGAAGCTTCATAGACCACTTCATACAGGATGGGGTTGCTGGTGGTGGTGTTGGTCATCACATAGTTCACATCGGGCAGCGGGCCGGTGCGCTCATCCAGGCGATCGGTCTTGCCGATTTCGTGATAGTACCATTTGCCGATGTCCACGCCTTCCGACTGATCTTTGAAGCGAATGCTTTCGCCGCTACACAAGATCGGGTCACCCGGCGTGATGTTGAGGGCCACCCGGGGGAAGACCTTGATGGGGTTGGTGCTGGAGTTATCCGCGCATCCGCTTCCGGGATTGCTGGCCGTGAGCTTCACCGGATAGATCGTATTGGTTTGGGTTGACCCCGCGGTGAAAACATGCGATACCGTGCGGACGCCTAGACCGGGGTCGCCGGCAGGGAGCGGCGGGAACACGTCCTTCGATCCATCGGTATAGTCCCAGGTGTAGGTCACATCCGGCTCGACCTTCCATTGGAACGTGAAGTTGCCTCCGGAACATTGTGCATCCGGCGCCAATACCTGGAAATCGGAATTGATCCGGATCACGTTGACGGTCACCGCCTGCGGCAAGTCTTGCGCCACGCAACCGTTCAAGTCCTTCACGCGAAGGAGTGTGTAGGTCTGCGTCTGCGTAAAGTTGGGGATGGTAATAAACGTATTGTCCGTACCCGCGAGGTTGATATACGTGGACGATCCTTCTGAATAATCATATTCAATCGGCGCTTGTCCCGTGGTAAGGCTGATGTTCAGCTGCAGCGTCAAGCCTTCGCAAAGTTGTGACGGGCCGGAGAAGATGACCTCCGGTATCGGGTTCACGGTCACTTTCACGATGTTGTCCTTGCCCTTGATGTCGCAGGATATGCCCGTGCGTTCGGAAACACTTTCCACCAATCGTCTGTAGTATGTGGTTTGTGTTATCGCCGGAGGGTCGTAGGTAGGTCCGGTCTCTAAGGGAAGAATGTCAAAGAAATCGGCATCGTTATTCGTAAACGACATCTGCCATTTGAATTTGTAGTTCAACACGCCACCGGAAGGCGGAGCCAACTCATCAATTTTAATCGGATCGTCGCCCAAACAAATAGCCTGATCGCTGCCGATGAAGCCGGGGTTGAATATGGGAGGATTGCCGATGATGGTGGACGCCGGAAGCGAAGGACAACCTTTGCCATCGGTGACCACCAGGGTATAGTTACCATCGAGAAGGTTGAGGAAAGTATTGCTGTTCGTCGCCGTGGTGACAACGATCGGGTTTGCCGGATCGCTGGTCTTGGTTAGCGTGAGGGTATAGTTCTGAGGGAGGTTACCGCCCGAGAACGTTGTGGCGATCTCACCATCGGGGTAGTCGTGACAGCTCAGGTTAAACCCGTTTGCATCAACCGCTGCCGCCAGGCTATGGATCTCCACTTGCGTGGGCTGTACCAGGGTGACGGGGTTAGACGTTGTCGTACAATTGTGGGCATCGGTTACCCGCACATTGTAAGAACCGACACCGAGGTTTTCAAAGATGCCGTCGTTGTTGGGGTCGGTCGTGTTCGTCTGCAGCAAAAGGTATTGTGAGTACGGTGCTGTTCCTCCCGCTGCCGCGGTGCTGATAATACCATCTTTACCCAGGAAACACGTGATCTGTTGATCGATATTTAAGACCGACGTCAGGGCCACCGGCTCATTGATCGTGACAACATCCGACAAGGTACATCCTTTCGAATCTTGCACCTCGACCGAATGTCCACCCGCAGCCAACGCAGGGAACGTATAGAAGCTCGTGCCGGCGTTGATAAACGGCCCGCCGTCGATGCGGTACGAATAAACGGGCGTACCGTTGGTTACCGTTATGGTGATCTCCCCGGTGTTGTCGCCATTACACTGAAGGTCTGTGAGGGTTTTGGAGATCGAGAGATTCGGGTTCACCGTGTGGGTGACCGTCACCACTTTCTTACAATTCGTGGGCGTATAAACTACCTCAACAAATAAAGGGACACCGTTGGTCACGACATAAGCCGCCAGGTTGCCGGCAGGTATCGCGGCGGCCGGCCCCAAACGTGGATCGGATGTATACCAGGTGATGGCGGTAGTGGGCGTTCCTGCATCGGGGGTGATACTGATTTCAAGCGCCGTAAGGTCCGCCGTGTAGGTCGTGCCCCCGGGAGCATCCGAGCATACCGCCAAGGTCTGACCATTGGCCACAGGCGATTTCAATACCGTTACCGTGAAGGTCTGAATAGGGTTCTGACATTCGTTGATGCCTTCTTCTGCCGGTTGATTTTTTGCGCGAACTTCAAAGGTCACCGTACCATCCAGCGTGGCCGACGTGTTGGTCAAAATCATGTTGACAATATTGCCCTGACCTGCCGCGGGACTGCCAATGGTAATGTGCGGGTCGTAGCTTTTCACCAGCCAGAGGAAGGTGGCGTCGGCGTTGTTGGGAGAAGTGAAGGCAACATTCAACGGGTCTCCGTTACAAATATCCGGCACCACTACGGGGTTCACATCCGAGCGAGGGTAAACGGTCACATCGACCGTGGTCGGAGGATTTCCGGTACATCCAATCGTGGAGCTGTACGGAAGGATCTCGTATTTAACCACCTGATTCGCACCGGTGGTGTTGATCCAAATATCGTGAGCGATAACATCATCCAGGTACAGCGTTGTACCGTCCGCCACAGCGATCGTCGAACCTGCCGCTACGCCCGGGGGCACCGTGATGCTGTTGATCAGGAACCTGTCGGCAGGGAACGTGTTGGCGGCGGATATCAGCGTGATGCCCGTCTCTTCGCCACTACAGATCTCTTTGTTAAGGTTAGGACTTAACTGAGGCTCCGGCTTGACCGTTACGGTGATGATCTGTGCCGTACCCGTACACTCTTTGCCGGACACAACACTGATGGGGGTCACATTATAGCTGACCGGCAAGGGTGTCGCTGTCAGGTTTTCAAATACGTGGTTTTCAATAAAATTGGCGGCGAGGTTTGCCTGCGGAAAAGTTTCAGGGGCGGTGGGCACCTTATACGTCAGCCCCGCGGAGTAGATCGCACTGGTAATCGTGTATTTGTCAATATCAACCGGACTTACAGGACCCGGCCCCGTGGATTTTGCAAAGATGATATTGGTTGGCGAGTCGCTACAGATGGCCTGATCGCCGTCCGCCATGATGGGGCGTTGGTTGATGTGAACGTCGAACGTGCCTTCAGGGCTCACGCACACGTTGTTGATTTCGGTTACCGTCACCACAACATCCTCGTTAGAGAATTCCACAAAAATATCGGGGAAGGTCTGACCGCTGGTGATGAAGGCCCCTCCTATCGAGTTGTCGGATTGTCTCCGGATCTCCCAGTTATAATTTGATGCGGGATTGGGTAACGTGACACTATAAGGTTTCGAATCGTCGTTTTCGCAAACAATCGGATCGCCAGTGATAATGGGCGCCACCGGTTGCGGCGACCGGGTGATCGTGAGGGGCACATCCGAAGTGCTACAACCATTCAATTCAATTCTCACTTTCAAGTCCAAAGAAACCGGAGCGGCATTGTAGGGGAACTGAAGCAGCACATAAAAATCATTCACGGTACCACCGGCGAAAACGATGAATTGACCGGGGCCCGTGGGAACAGTCCAGTAATATTTGGCACCAGGCACACTGGTAACCTGATACGTTTGAACCGGCAATGTATTGGTGGGTTGCCCCGAAGCTCCCATACACACCGTAGGGTCACCAATGATCGCCTGGTCGCTGGGAAGCAAGTTTACCTGTAAGGTCAGCTTCACAACGGTAGGGCAACTGGGCAATGTCATGTACGTCACGCGGGCAAATACATCCAGGCTTCCTACAACGGAAGCGATGGGCGCGGTGATCGGGTTAACATTGTTTTGGGCATCTGCCACGGTGTTGAACCAGGTGATGGCGTTACCCGGAGTGGTCACGGCATCTCTGAAACGTGTGTCTCCGATCAGGTCGACATTCGATGTGGTGTTGGAACCCGGAGTATCTTCACAAAGGGCGACTGAGCCATCTTGCGCACTGGGAAGGGAGCGAATATTAATGGTAACGCTTCCGTCGCTGGTACAGCCCGTGGCCGTTTCGCGAATACGGGCGATGTAAACTTTGCCATCCGGCACATTATTGAAAGGTATGGTCGGATCAGCCACCAGCGTCCCTAACGGCGGCGGACCGTCCTGATACCATTGAATGGTACGGTTCGCAGCAGGAATGGAGGTTATGGCACTTTCATAGTCCGTCAACAAAACCGTTGTGGTCACCGGCGCGCCCGCAGGTGCTACTTCGCAAAGAAGAGGGTTCAGGTTTGATGCATTCGGTGCCGTGATCCGGTTGATTACTACATCGTCAAAATCGGTACACAAGTTGCCACCTGCGCTGGTCAGCGTCCAACGCACAGTCACGGAGTTGCCGGGAGCCGGCAGGTTTCCGATGGTGGCGTTAGGATCGGTTTCGTCCGAGATCGTCGCGCTACCCGACACAACGGTCCATTTACCCGTCGCACCAAAGGGCGGCGGATTCTGAGCATTCATCTGAACGCTGGTCTCGCAAACATTGAGCGGCGATGTCCCTGCGTCGGCCACCGGCTTCCGGTCTATGTTGATGGTAAATTCCTGGTCGGCCGCGGGACAAGTACTTCCGGCTTGGGGAATGGCTGTGGCTTTCATCTTTAGCGGAGTGCCGGCTAGATAATCCGCATTGTTTGCATTGTAGGTAGCCGATAAATTACCTCCACCAGAGATGATGGTCACGATCGATCCATTGCCCGTAACTACGGTGAACGTTCCACCCGAAGAGCCTCCGCTGTATGTCCCCGCGAGGGTGATGGGCGTGATGACGGCCGCGCCGGGCAAAAGACATATGCTATTGATATCGGGAGCTGCTACCTGGGGTTTTTCGTAGAACGTTACCGTCACCGAGTTAAACGCTGCCGGACAGTTACCGCTGGTCACTCTCCATTCTAATACATAGGCACCGTAGGCAAAGGCCGGTCCATTAAGTGTCACATCCGTAGTAGGTGACGTAGGATCCACGATCGTAAGGGCCGCAGCAGAACCACTGGTAACGGTCCAGACGCCTGTACCAATCGTCGGCACGGGGGCTGCTAAAGTTGCCGTTTCGCCGCACGCATCGATCGGTGGCATGGCGGCAATCGGTGTCGGGTTTGCGCCAAAATCTATGGTAACTTCATCGGTGAACGTACACGACCCGGTAACGACCGTCCACACCATGGTATACTCACCGGCAAGCGTAGGACTTCCGATGGTAAGGGCTGTGTTCGGATCGTTGGCGTTTGTTGTATACCCAGGAGCAGGCCTTCCGGCCGGTATGCTGGATTTGTAGCTCCAGGTACCCGTTCCCGCCGTTAGCGTGGCCGTGAGCGGTAGAGAAGTGAGCGATCCGCAAAATGCCTGATCGGCTCCGGCCGTCGGAGGTGTAGGGTTTGGGGTAATGACCACCGTTTGCGTGTTGCTATTCACTGTGGCACAAGGACCGTTGTCAACGACCGCTCTGAAGCCGTAGGTTCCTGCCGTTAAAACACCTGGCGTAATGGAGCTACCCGATGCGGGGCCTGTATAGGTATTGAATCCACCGCCGTTGATCTCGACCTCCCAGTGATCGATCGTACCCACATAACCCGATAAGGTCAAGGGGCCCACCGAAGTTCCCTCGCAGGCATTGGGTACACCACTCAGCGTACCGGGCACGGTTTGATTAAAGACACGAACCGTAAAATCCCGATCTGTCGTACAGGTGGGATTGGAAGTATAACGGCGGCTAACCCTCACGTTACGGTCAACATAGAGTTGACCCGGCGCAAAGGAGACCGCCACATTAAAGGTGGTTGACGTAGCCGTGGTTCCGCTCGGGGTGACGCCGGTATCGCCGGTAAATACATATTCAGTGGTGCCACCAAAGGTCGTCGTCGCCGGGGCCGGCATGACCACGTTGAATGAATTGCCGTTACAAATCTGCGCAGGGGGCGCCGTTGTTGGGTTCGGAACGGTGATCGCTTCGCGAATGGTTTTTGTCAGTTTCACCGCCGGACTTTCGCAGTTCAGTGCATTGGCCACGTTGGGTCTGTAGGTTGCCCAGACGATATAGTTACCCGCGGTTGTGTTGTTCGTGTAACCGGGTACGGCAGATACGGGAAGGGAGGTAGAGGTACCCGACGAAATCGGTGTACCCGGCGCATCCGGGCTTCCCGGCACGTTTCGATACCAAGTGACGATGTTTCCACCCGGCACGCCGGTCACGTTAAAATTGCTAGGCGTTGTGCCATTACAAACCGTTTGGTTGGTTCCACCCGGCGCAGGGGGTTGGTCAACAATCCGGATCCGCGCGGTTTCGATGACGGGAGGCCTGACGTTATAGGGGTTACAGGTGTTCCAGTAATTCATCGTGATCTCAAAGATTTCGCCCACCTGTGCCGTTGCGGGCACGGTGATGATCTGCGTGGTCGATGTGGGAAACCCTGAGTTTGTTACCGTGGCCGGCGAAGCATCCACCGCGCCGTTAAAAGGAAATGCGCGCGGTGTACCACCGATTTTAACGGCTCCCGTGATGTTAGAAGCACCGGTGCCATAGATAAATTGTCTCCAGCGTTGTTTGTCGTTAGGCCCCAGCACGAGGTCGGGCGGTACGCAGTTGAGGATCGAGCGGTCGGTGAAGGTGACGTTGGTTTCAACGCCGGCGCAAACCAGGTATTCGTTCACATTGGTGAGCGTTTCCAGCAGCGAAAGTCTTCCTGTGTTCTCGTCGTCCGTGTTCCAGCGAACAAATCGGGGCGGTGTTCCCAGGTTGGCGGCGCAGACTCCACCGTTGAAAACGAGCCGTACATCGGGGCGGTATTCGCATTTCACCTGCCCTCCGTTGGGAGGGAAAAAGTGTGTAGCAGACGCGAAGAAACGATTGGGGCCGATCTTCGCGGCGTTTACGCGCACGGGTGCGGAGCCGTCGTCCCAGTTAATATCAAACTGAATCGTTCCCCCCTCGTCAATATTATTGATGTCGATTTCAATTACCCCGGGCGTAATGGGGCTGTTAGCGCAGATGGTTCCGTTATCGCGGTTGGCAATGGAGCCCGTAAAAATACCCGTTCCGTCCGCACCGTTACAGCCTTGCGAAAACGCCTCAAAAGAAATCAGATTGAGTGCGGGGACAATACAGAAAAGCCAAAAAAATGGTAGACGTAAAAGTTTAGGCATACGCAAATGCGTTTAAAAACTGCGAATTAACAGGTATTGCCGATTAAGCCAAGACTTACCTTTTCCCTAAACTATAGACAACCCTGTATCCCTATTAAAAAATCAAAGTAACCCAACCCGGTTAAAAAGTGTACTTTCTAAATTACTTCTGCTGATCCTGGCCTTGACTTGCAGGCCGGTCGTTGCCGGTCCTTGTAGCACGAAAAAAATAGCATGCATCCCTTCCACCTGCAAAGTGTCCACGCGAAGCCCGCTCACATACTCCACCCAACGTCAAGGGCGCAGACAAAAAGCAAATGTAGTAAGTTTTGGCAAACTGCCGACCGGCACCATCGGCAATCCGCCAGGCTCCCGATAGAGCCGTTGAATTCCGCCCGGGATTCGGGAAAACCTTCGGAATAATCCCTTGTAGTTTGAACCGATACCCCTACCTTTGCCCCCGATTTTTTACGCCTTTTCAGATCTTATGTCAACCACTGCCAAGTATATTTTTGTTACCGGAGGCGTTACATCCTCCCTCGGAAAGGGCATTATCGCCGCATCCCTGGCCCAATTGCTCCAGGCACGCGGTTTTAAGGTGACCATCCAGAAATTCGACCCCTACCTCAACATCGACCCCGGCACCCTCAATCCCTACGAACACGGGGAATGCTACGTGACCGACGATGGGGCCGAAACCGACCTCGACCTGGGCCACTACGAACGTTTCCTCAACGTGCGCACCTCCCAGGCCAACAACGTAACCACGGGCCGGATCTATAACAATGTCATTACAAAGGAGCGCAAAGGCGAATACCTCGGCAAAACCGTCCAGGTGATCCCTCATATTACCGATGAGATCAAGCGCAACATCTTCCTGCTGGGCGAAAGCGGCGAGTACGATTTCATCATCACCGAGATCGGCGGGTGCGTGGGCGATATCGAGTCCCTCCCTTTTATTGAAGCGGTTCGCCAGGTGAAATGGGAACTGGGGCCCAACAGCTCCATGGTCATCCACCTGACGCTTATCCCCTACCTGAAGGCAGCTAAAGAACTGAAAACCAAGCCTACACAGCACTCTGTGAAGGAACTGCTTGAAGCCGGTATCCAACCCGATATATTGGTCTGCCGCACGGAAATGCCCTTGCCGATGGACATCCGGAAGAAAATGGCCCTTTTCTGTAACGTACACCTCAATTCCGTTATCGAAGCCATGGACGCCGACACCATCTATGATGTGCCGATCCTGATGCGCAAAGAGAAATTGGACGAGCGCGTGCTCGCCAAGCTGAAGGTGGCCTCCAAAGAGGAACCCGTGCTGGAGCAATGGAAGAACTTCCTGGGCAAGCTCAAAAACCCCGTCAACGAAGTGAACGTCGGACTCGTTGGTAAATACGTGTCCCTGCCCGATGCCTATAAGTCCATTGCCGAAGCGTTCGTACACGCCGGGGCGCAGAACGATTGCAAAGTGAACGTGAAGTGGATCTCGTCCGAAGAGGTGACGAAAGAATCCGTAGATCATATACTGAAAAATCTGGATGGGGTGCTGGTAGCCCCCGGATTTGGCGAGCGCGGCCTGGAAGGAAAGATCGAGACCATCCGCTATGTGCGGGAGAATAAGGTCCCCTTCTTTGGTATCTGCCTCGGCATGCAATGCGCCGTGGTCGAGTTTGCCCGCAACGTGCTGGGCCTGGAAGCCAGCTCCACGGAGCTGAACCCCAAGACGAAGAATCCCGTGATCGACATGATGGAGGAACAGAAAAAGATCACCATCAAAGGCGGCACCATGCGCCTGGGATCCTATGACTGCAAACTCAAAAAAGGCACAAAAGCCTACGCCGCCTATGGCGAGAGCCTGATCCACGAACGCCACCGCCACCGGTATGAGTTCAATAACAAATACCTCGATCAAATGGAGCATGCCGGCCTGAAGGCCGTGGGCGTGAACCCCGAATCGAACCTGGTGGAAGTGGTTGAATTAAAAGACCATCCCTGGTATGTGGGCGTTCAATACCATCCCGAGCTGAAAAGCACGGTACTGAACCCGCACCCCCTGTTTGTAAAATTTGTAGAAGCCGCGCTTGAGCATAAGAAAATAAAAGCCTGACCCTTCTCGTCTCTTCCCTTGCGCCGTTGCGAAGATCATTTGATACCGCAAAGACACAAGACGCCAAGAGAGGGCGCTAAGGTCTGTCATCTTGAAAATTGAAACACGAACGTAGAAATGGATAGAAATTCCGCCATTGGCATTACTTTGATCGCAGCGTTATTGCTGGTTTACTTTTATTGGTTCTCGCC
>Ga0209050_1002094_pt1 | contig 18267 bp, 14 predicted proteins | sample Araplavi_mTSA_r2_FD_184276 | JGI IMG/M metagenome (GOLD analysis project Ga0209050, IMG submission 184276) | Arabidopsis root microbial communities from North Carolina, USA - plate scrape MF_Cvi_mTSA_r2 (SPAdes) (version 2) | ecosystem: Host-associated > Plants > Roots > Endosphere | place: USA... | reverse complement strand
GGGGGTGCTGCCGCCGATGTCTCTGACCGTGGGGGGCTCTACTTTTTTCTTGAACCACTTGCGGAGGCCGGCGAAGGCGCCGATGATGGCGAGGCCGATCAGCTTGATGTTTTTGAGCAGCAGGGCGAGTATACCAACCTTGGCCAGCACTTTTCCAGCCACCAGGCCGCCGATGGTCCAGGCGGCGACTTCGTCGAGGTCGGGGTTGAAATCAGAGTATTTGTTGCCCTCTCCATAGTTGAACGCCGTAAGCATGGGGTCGATATTCTTTTCTACATCCGGAAGCTCATTCATGGAGGCGACGGCATTCAGGACCAGCACGCCTTTTCTTCCCAGGATGCGCACGTTGTAGTTGAGGGTGCTCGCTTCGGCATCGCCAAACTTTATTTCCTTGGCCCAGTGAAGCACGTTCTTACTTTTGTCGTAATAAGGTTTGGCTGCCCATCCCACAATGGTGATGGGTTCATAGCCTGCCTTCTCGCGTTCCTTGTTGGCTTCGGCTGCTTCGGTTTGAAGTTCTTCCAACAGCTCGTCATAATCGATGTCGTCTGCATCGTCGTCTTTCACATAGCCCATCTCCTCGTAGGTGATGATGAAAGCCCACGCGCCTTCCGTGATGCCGATGTCCTCGGGCAAGAGCATGCCCAAGGTTCCCGAGCCATCGGGGTTTCCCCAGAGGTCGTGGATCACGTATTCGCTTTGCTTGGCGTCGAGGTAGCGAAAGCCACTCGGCACGTTCAAGGTGCCAATGCCGTTTTCAAATTTGATTTCACCGTGCTGATAGTTGAAGGTTGCTTCCAGACTGTCGGTAAAGACTTGCGTGCTGTCGCCTTCACTGGCGAAGGCGCTCACCAGGATGAAGCACAACGCGAGGGGGAGTAACGATTTCATAGACAAGGTTTAGTCATCTAAGAAAAAGATTTGCGGCGACATTCACATCGGTTTGTAAGTTTTTTGAATAAAAACGAAGAATCTTCCAGGCCCTAATGCCCGGTAAATCCATGAATCAAGGGAGGTAAACTTTATCGCGATACTACCTGGAAGGCCTTCTCGCCCTGCAACTCCAATTCTTTGATAACCCGCGCTTGCTTGAGCTCTTCCAACATGTGGTTGATGGCCGGTTCATGGTCGGCCCCCAGGTGCGCCAGGATCTGGCCGTGGGTTTTAATATCGTTGGGAGCCTTGCGGAAATTGGTGATGAAATTCAGGATGTCGATCTTTTTCATGAGTTGCACGTGCATTTCGTTCTCCTTCCCGTCCAATCCATGTGCCATTTGACAGGATGCCCGTAAATCTGTCAAAAACAAAGGGTGACATAGCCCAGCCGTGTTCACATCCGGAAACCGCTGTACGTTGGCGGGCATTTTTTCCAGGCATCAGAAAAATTTCTTTACGCCTGTTTGAGGGCTTCGTATGTAGCCTCCCCCGAACAAAGGACGGGAGTAGGGGGTCGCGCAAATGGTGTAAGGGGAGGCTGAATTTGTTGGTGAACAACACCAAACACAAAGGCGGCCGGCGGCGTTTTGTGGCTTTTGGTAGTTTACGGATATTTGTCGGGAATCAGCAACAATTTTAATTATGGATGACATTCAACTTAGTCTGAACCCGAAGGGACATGGCGCCTTCTTCATCGAGAAAGACGGGGAGCGTTTGGCGGAGATGGTCGTGTCGGTGGCCGGAAAAAATCTTACGGTGTATCATACAGAGGTATCGGAGAAACTGCGTGGGCAAGGCGTGGCGGCCAAGTTGCTGAAGGCGATGACAACCTATGTTCGCGAGCATGGTTTAAAAGTGATCCCGCTTTGTCCTTATGTCAACGCCGAGTTTAAGCGGCATCCCGATCAGTTTGCCGATATCTGGAATCAGGATTGGCACAGCAAGCCGTAGCGGGATGGCCACACACCGGCCATCCGGATCCATCAGTCGACAAAGTCCAGTTCTTTACCAAAGGTTTCTTTCATCTTCCACAACGCCAGGAGCGCAATGATGATGGTGCCACCGCCCACGAGCGCGGCGCTGGCGACCATGGTGTGTCCGGTGCGCAGCCATTCGAAGATCATGGTGAGGGGCACAACGGTTCCCCGCACAAAATTCGGAACCGTGGTGGCCACCGTAGCCCGGATGTTGGTGCCGAATTGCTCGGCCGCAATGGTCACAAACAACGCCCAGTAGCCAATGGAGAAGCCGAGGAAAACGCAGCTGCCATAAAATAAAGACAACGGAAATTTCCCTTGCAGGAGATAACAGGTCATCGACAAGGTGGTGAAGAAAATAAACAGGAGCACAACCTTCTTCCGGCTCTTTAACGCCTGGCTGATGACGCCGCTGCTCAAGTCTCCCAACGACAGGCCTATGTAACAAAACATGACGGCCTTCCCTGCCTCCACGGGAACATCCAATCCGAGACTGGTGCCAAACTCGGGCGAGAACGTGACGAGGATGCCGATGACAAACCAGATGGGCAAGCCGATAAAAATGCAGCGCAGGTAGTTGAAGAAGAGCCGGGCGTTGGAAAATAATTTCAAAATATTCCCGCGCTCCACGGCCTTGTGTTTCACGGCGGCAAACATCCCCGACTCGGCTACGCTGTAGCGCAACAACAACAACGAGAGTCCGAGACCACCCCCGATCCAGTAGGCCACCTGCCAATCGGTGTATGCCGCCACAAAATAAGCGAGCACGGCGCCAAACAATCCCACCGAGGCCACCAACGTGGTGCCATAGCCCCGGATTTGTTTCGGGAGGATCTCCGCGACCAGGGTCACCCCGGCACCAAGCTCTCCCGCCAGGCCAACGCCGGCAATGAATCGCAGCACGGCATATTGTGTGACGTCGGTTACAAATCCGTTCGCCAGGTTTGCTATGGAATACAGCAGGATCGAGCCGAAGAGTACCGAGAGCCTTCCCTTTTTATCGCCCAAGATGCCCCAAAGAATTCCCCCGGCAAGCAATCCGGCCATTTGAACGTTGATGAGAAATATGCCTTGCTTCAACAATTGATCGCCCGTCAACCCCAAGGCTTTCAAGCTGGGAATGCGCACGATGCTGAAAAGCAACAGGTCGTAGATGTCTACAAAATAGCCCAGGGCGGCAATGATCACAGGCGCCTGCAGCACTTGGCGCAGGGGTGATTTTTCTTCTTCCATAGGTTCGGGTGAAAGACATGCTCCTCCCGTCCTGCATCTTCACACGGTTAGGACCGGGCGAAAATGCGGGAGCGAAGGAAAGACATGTGGGTTAGAGATTTTTGAAAAGATTTTGAAGCACTTCTTTGCGCAAGGTTTTTCCGGGCTCGGCCGCAAGTTTCCGGTTGCTCAATTTCTCCCACAGCGCCAGCGTAGGTTGGTCGACAGCCTCGTTCAACTTGGCTTCCCAGCCGGGCAGGTAGCCCAGCAGGCCGAGTGTCTGTGCCATTTTAAAATCGGGATCAGCCGGTTGCAGATCGCGATAGTAGATCAACGTGGCATTTTGATCCAGCAATTTGTTTTGCAGGACTTTCATGTCCACATTCCTCACCTTCACGTGGCTGTCGATCGCCAACGCAGAGGCTATGCCTGCAGCCTGACCGATGGCCATCCAGCAGGGCTCCATGCGCAGCGTGGAAAACCCAATGTGACTGCCGGAGACCGGTACAGGCAAAAGCAGGTTGTCGACCGTTTTCGGAACCATCACGCCGTAGGGAACGGTGTAGACTTGCGAGGGGTAGCTGAGAAATCCATCGAGGTGCGGGCGGTTCGGCTCGCGTTTGCGCACGGCGTGGGAGTCAAACGCGTAGTGGCTCGCGGTGATGCTGGCGCCGTGCACCACCGGACGTTGGTCTGGGGCGGGCGCGGTGGCATCTTTGGTGGTGAAGAAATATTCGCCTTCAAACCGGCGGCCTTCACGCACATAGACCTGGCGTGGGAAGTTTCCATTGTCTTTGTATTCATCTTTTGCAAAGCCCCATTCTTTTGCGGCCTTACGGAAATTTTCGGGAAGCGCCTTATCGTTTTGAGCAAACCAAAACAGACCTTCGATATACGATCTCAGCCGTTGTGCATAGGCATCGCGCCATGCCCAGCCCGATGTAGGCCAGGGCCAATTCTCTTCCGGAAGGTCGGTGGAGATAAAGGCCATGTGCTGGTTGTTGCCGTCGGCTTTCTCGTTGGGCAAGGCCACCATGTTGGTGATCCGCGCAATGCCCCACCGGTCGCCTGGAATCATCGACGGATTGCCCTTGGCGATGTGCTTCCGGTTTTCTTCCAGCATGGCGTCGGTCACCTCCAACATTTGCACACCGGTGTTACGCCCGGTCCAAACGTCTTCGATGAGCGAAACATATTCCTCGCGGTTGTATTTCGCCGGTTTCTGAATTTCTACGCGATTCGCCGGGTTGTTCGTGAGGCACAACCGGTAGTTGTACGACTGCACCGCATTGTCGCCTTGAAAGGTTGTTCCTTCTCCTTCTGCGCCGCCCCAATATTTGTAGACTACACCCGCACCGGTCTCGCCGAACTCATCCTTGCCTTCGCGGCCCAGGCGGAACGGAACTTTTGCCGCAGCGCCCAGGTCTCCTTCATAGGTAGCGTCGAGAAAAACTTTCCCTTTGTATTCTTCTGTTTTTCCGTTCTCCCGGTTCAGCACACGGATCGATTGGATGACGTCGTCGTAGAGCGTTATGTTTTTTTCCAGCACATCAAACTGACGCATCTTCAGCACCGTGATGTTCTTCTGTTCTGCCAGCATTTGTTCCAGTACGCTTTCCCCCACAGACGGCTCGAAGTGAAATCCTTCCGAGCAATCCTTCACCTGTTTTGAATTTTCGCCATACGTGGTCACGTAATGTTTTTTTACGCGCGAAATAAATTCAGCAAACAAACCGGTAGTGGCACCGCGCGTGGCAATGTCCGTGGCGCCGAGTCCATTGGCCGGAAGGCCACCAATATGGTTGGTGCGTTCCAGGATGACCGAGGTCTTTCCTTGTTTTGCTGCGGCGATGCCCGCCATGATCCCACCCGGGGTTCCCCCCACGATCACGAGATCATACTGCCCATAGACCGCAACGGTCACCAGCAGGCATAAAGTGATCAATAGAATATTTTTCATTCTTGGAATTAGAATTTAAGATTTGATTATCTGGAAGTGCCGGTTTGGGCTGGCACAAAGATGACGGCATCGGCCACCACCGTTCCGTCGGCCTGGCGTGTGGAGAGCTCGACGGATGCCGCGGTGCCCTTCGGCAAGGTATAGGTGCCCAGCGATACCCACTCACCCGAGGTCTGTCCTTCCACGATCACGTCCGAAGCCTTGATGACGACTTCCTTTTTATTTTTGCCGTCGAACACGGTCACTTTACTTTGCGAGGAAAGGGTTTTCACTTTCGGTATGTAAAGATAGGCGGTGTAGCTTCCGTTTTTCGGAATGTCGGGGGTGAAACGCACGGTGCTTTCGGCGGTCGCGGCCGTTACATTGGCTTGGAGAAATGAGGGCCCGTAGCCGCCTTTGGTTTCGGTTACCCAGGTTCCCGTGTGCGTAACATTTTGTGTGTCGTCGTTGTCGACCAAGATGTCCATGATCTTGCCATCGGCGAGTGGATTGGTCTTCAATTGTTGTTGAAGCTTGGCGATGTCGATGTTCTGGATGTCGGTGCGCGCATCGATGGCCATCGCGGCAGCGACGGCAGAAGATTGTCCCAGCACCATGAATACGGGTTCCATACGAATCGAGCCATAAGCAATGTGCGTTGCCGAAAGGCAAACGGGTACAAAAAGGTTTCCACATTGTGTTGCTTTCGGTACGATCGATCCATAGGCAATCGGATAAGGACCAAAGACGCCTACTTCAACATTTCCTTCGTTCTTCACCTGGCCGTCTATGACCAGGCGTTGGCAATTGTGCGAGTCCATGCCATAGGCCGCCATGCCCACACCATCCTTCACCACTTCCGCGCCCACGCAGTTGGCCTGGTGCATCACGTAGCTGCCCACCATGCGGCGGGCTTCGCGCACGTAGAGTTGGGGTGACCAGTTGCCGTTGTCGGTGTACTCATCCCTGGGATAGCCGTATTTCAACATTTCGGTTTGCAACTCCTGGGGTACACGCTGATCGTGTCCATAGAAATACAAAAGGCCTTTCGTGTATCGCTCGTGGTCTTTTATGATGCGCTGGCGCTCGGCGTAGCTTCCCTCCGGATAGTCGTGGTTCATGCCGATCATGTCCGTTGAGAACCCGCCGCGGTTGTTGATGTCTGTTTTTTGATGCGGCATGCGGCTCACGATAAAGTAGTCGTTCAACGTGCGTTTTTCCGGTGTAGCCTGAAACAGGCGAACCAACAGCTCGTATTGCGTGGAGTCGTATCCGGCGGGCCGGGTGATCTTCACCTGGTTGGCCGGGTCGGTCGATAAACAAATGCGATAGTTGTAGGCCTGGACGGATTTGTCGCCCGTGCCGCCCGGGAGCAGCGATGCTTTGCTGATGCCCCAAAGCAACCCGCTCTCGGGTTTGCCAGGAATCTTATACGGATCGACGTGATCGGGAAATTGATGGCCGTGCTGCACCTGGACACCATTGATGGTCTCCTGGAATTCCTTGTTGTCTTCGCGGCCCACTACATAGTCCACCCCAGCCTTGGCCATGAGGTCGCCTTCATAGCCGCAGTCCATAAACATCTTGGCTTCGACGATGGTGTTGGGCAAGGACGGATTGCCGGCGTTCTCCAAAACAATCGCGGTGATGCGGTTGCCTTCCTTCTTCACTTCCTTCAACTGGCTTTCATACAGTATGGTGATCGACCCCTGCTTTACATATTCCTTAAAAATATCCTCCGCTACATGCGGTTCGAAGGTCCATTGTTCAAATTTTCCATAATGGCGGCCCACACGGCGATAGAAGTCGCGGGCCAGGCCGGTGATGGCATATTTGTTTCCAATGTCGGTATATCCCAGCCCACCCGAACTCATCCCGCCCAGGTGTTTCCCCGGTTCGATGAGCAGTGCTTTCTTGCCAAGCTTTTGTGCAGTGTAGGCGGCGATGACACCGGCAGACGTCCCTCCGTAAACACAGATGTCTACCTGAATTTTTGTTTGCGCCAGGCCCGGAGTGTGCATGAGCCATACGCCCACGATCACATACAATAGTCTTTTAATCGCCATGTTATGTTGTTAAAAAGTGAAGGGGTCATGGTATGATGAGGCGCGCATCGGCTCCCTATGCATCAAGCCTCCGCGCGCTGCTCATCTCAACCCAACTAACTATTTTCTCTTATCAATATCCTGTGTTCTGATCGGCCGGTGTCAAAGCCTTGTTGTACAACATCTCCGAGTTCGGGATGGGCCACGACATGTGCTTCTCTGCCACATCGATTCCCTTCACCTCCTTGATGCGTTGTTTGGCAATGCCGAGGCGCTTCAGGTCGAGCCAGCGTTTGCCTTCATACATGGTTTCATAGCCGCGTTCCTCCACCACTTTATCGATAAAGGTGGTCGCGTCGTAGTCGGCCAGCACGAGGTCTACGGGCGATACGGTGTTGGCATCATAGCCATACGCTCTGCGGTGTACTTTATTCAGACTTTCCAATGCTACTGCATCGGGGCCGCCATTGGCACGACTTTCCGCTTCGGCATGGAACAACAGCACGTCGGCGTAGCGATACCAGGGGAAGTCGTTACCGGCTCCTCCTAGACTGGTGGCGATAGGATCTCTGTACTTTCTGAACAAACAGGAGTTGGGTCCTAACCCAATGTCGACGTTGTAAAGAATGTGGGCTTTGCGCAGGTCGTTCTTGCTCCAGTTTTTGATGACGGAGTTGGACACTGAATCGGTATATTGTGCATACACGCCACCGGGGCCGTAGTATTTATACTTGTCCGTGGCACGGTGTGCATAATTGACCAACCCAAATCCTTGCTGGCGCGAATATTTGAAATAGAAAACTTCTTCGGACGTCGTCACCACTTCGGGACCGTAGATCTTCTGAAAATCTTCGGACGTAGACACCGCCACCAGACTATACTTGCCGGACGCGATCACCTCAGCAGCCTTGTCGCGGGCATTGGTCCAGTCTCCGCGCGTTAGGTAGACTTCCGACAGCAATGTTTTTGCCGCCCACTTTGTAGGCTTGCCGGGTTGTGACGCCACATCGGGCAGCGTGCTTTCTGCTTCCAAGGCATCTTTGAGGATCAAAGCATACACATCGTCTACGCTGGCTCGGGGAAGGTTAGCTTCCAGCATATTTTCTTCCGTGCGCAGGGGCACTCCATTCCAGTTGCGCACCATGGCAAAGTAAATGAGGGCGCGAAGGTATTTCGCTTCGCCTACAATGGGCGCTGCCTGTGCCGCCGTGATCTCTTTGCCATTCGGCACATTTTTGATCACGATGTTGGCGTTGCGGATCGATTGATAGAAGTTATCCCAGATGGCACCCACGCGGGTAATGTTTGTGTTGTCCAAACCTTGGTATAAGCTCACGGGCGTTTGACTTCCGCGCGAATTACCATAGTCTGCCAAGCCTTCCAATTGGGCCGGGTAGTTTGTGCTCAACCCGCCGTCGGTACGCATGGGTCCATAAATGGCATTTACGGCAGCGGTGGCCTCGTCTACCGTGTTGTAAAAAACTTCAGCCGAAAGAGACTTGGGATGCTCATCCAGCACATCACTACAGCTCACCAGGAGCGCAGCGGTCAACAGGTATAGAAATATTTTCTTCATGATAAATATCTTTTAATGTTGTTACGATCAGAATCCAAGTCGCAGTCCCACCGTCATCGTCTTTGCCGTCGGGTAGCTGTAGTGGTCGATGCCAAGCTGGATTGAATTGGCACTACCATAGGAGTTGACTTCCGGGTCATACCAGGAATAACCGGTAAGGGTGATCAGGTTCTGACCACTGACGTAGATCTGTGCCTTGCGCAGCCAGCTCAATTCCAGTGCTGCCACGGGCAGGTTGTAGCTCAACTGGATGTTCTTCACACGCAGGTAAGAACCGTCTTCCACAAAGCGATTCGACACTTGTGTTTGTGAAGTCCTGCTGATCACGGGATACTTTGCCGTGGGATTTTCCGGAGTCCAATGGCTTTCATATACGTCGCGCGGCATGTTCAGCGCCTGACCATAGTCGAGCGTTTGGTTGACTGCGCTCAGGTTGAAGATGTCGTTGCCCTGTGTGCCTTGAATAAAAATGTTCAGTTCGAAGTTTTTGTACGACATGTTGGAATTGAAGCCGTAAACAAAATTCGGGTTCGGATTTCCAATAATACGCTTGTCGCCAATGTCGCGGATGCCGTTGCCGTTGAAATCTTCGTATACGATCCGTCCGGTGTTATCATATCCTTTTTCTACATAGCCAAAGAATGAACCGATCGGCTGGCCTTCTCTCAGAATATTGATGTTGTCGTTGACCACCGAAATATCGATGGGCGCGCCTAACACATCGTTACCACCGTACAATTTCACCACTTTGTTTCTGTTGAATGAAATGTTCGCGGAGAGATCCCAACGGAAAGGTCCTTCCAACGCTACACCGCCCAGGGCAAGTTCGATGCCCTTGTTCTGAGTCTTCCCTACGTTTTGAATGGTATAGGAATACCCCAGCGAAGATGCGAGCGGCACGGTGTTTAGCAGGTCGCGTGTATTCTTCACATAAAAGTCAGCAGAAAAGTTGACGCGATTCTGGAAGAGACCGAGGTCCAATCCGATGTCGGTCTGTGCCGTAGTCTCCCATTTCAAAGGACCCGCCAAGCGGTTGCTGGGCGCGTAGTAGGTTGTCAAGGCATCGCCGAAAACAGCTTTGCCGGATGCCAGTTGGTTCAGCGTGGAATAGGGATCGATCGCCGTGCTGCCGGTCTCACCATATCCGCCGCGAATCTTGAGGTTGGAGATCACCCTGATGTTTTGCATAAACTCCTCCTCCGACACACGCCAGGCCAGGGATGCAGACGGGAAATTCCCCCACTTTTGTCCTTCGGTATACCGCGAAGAGCCGTCGGCACGGAAGCTCACCGTGGCCAGGTATCTTCCTTTGAATCCATAGTTGACCCGCGCCAGGTACGATAACAACGTCCATTCGGTGTAAGATGAAAGGGGAACACCTTGTGTGGCACCCGCACCAATGTCATACGATTGTTGAACGTCGCTCACGAATCCGCTGGCGGAAGTATTGAGTTGCGTGGCTTTGTAGTTTTGATAGGTAAAGCCAGCCACGGCCGAGATCGAGTGGTCCTTGAACTCTTTCACGTAGCTGATGGTGTTCTCATTCAGCACGCTGGTGGCCTGTTGTGTATTGATCGTCGCCGAACCGGTGGAATTCACATACTTCTTGGTCGTATAGAGATCATTGCGATCGTCGGTGTTTTCAATGCCGCCGGAGATCTTGATGGAAAGACCATCCAAAACCTTATACGTGACCGCACCATTGGCCAACACTTTATTCGAACGAATGAAATCGGACTGCTGCTCGATGAAATTCAGCGGGTTGGTGATCACGTTCGAGCCCCAGGAATAGGCTGTCGAAAGGTTTGTATACGTGCCATCGGCGTTGTAGGGTGAAAACGTAGGGTAGCCCGACAACATGGCCGAGATCAATGAGCCGCCACGGTTACCCTTGCCTGAGTTTTTGCGATCCGAATCGATGCGACTCAGGATGGTGCTGAGGTCTAACTTGAATTTCTTGCTGATGTCGGTGCTGATGTTGGCGCGAAGCGAATTGCGCACATAGTCGCTGCCGATGATGATACCGGATTGGTTAAAGTTACTTCCGGAAATGGAGAACTTTGTACTCTCTCCCCCGCCGTTTACGGTGATGGAATGGTTTTGGATGGGGGCTGTTTGCAGGGCTACGTCCTGCCAGTCGGTGCCTTTTCCAAAACCGTTGATCTGGTCTTGGGTGAAGTGCGGGGCCAGGCCGTCGTTGGCCGCTTGTTCGTTGTAGAACTGCGCATACTCCTGCGCATTCATCATGTCGATTTTCTTGCGGATCTTCTGGAACCCATAATAGCCATCGTAATCCACCGTGGTCTTGCCGGCCTTGCCGCGCTTGGTGGTGATGAGCACCACGCCGTTTGCACCGCGCGAACCGTAGATGGCGGTCGCCGAGGCATCTTTCAAGATTTCGATGGACTCAATGTCGGCGTTGTTCAGTAGTGTGGGGTTGCTGGAATACGGAAAGCCATCCACTACATAAAGCGGTTCATTGGAGCCTTGCACAGAGTTCGTTCCCCGCACGCGCACGCTTATCGACGCACCCGGCGCACCCGTCGTCTGCGAAACTTGCACACCGGTGGCGCGGCCGGAGAGCGATTGCATCATGTTGTTCGATGGGTAGGCATTCAGTTCTTCACCTTTCACCGAAGAAAGCGAACCGGTAACATCCGATTTTCTTATTTCACCATAGCCGACCACGACAATTTCCGACAACGACGTAACGTCGGGCATCATCTGGACGGTGAGGTTGGTACGTTGCCCTACCTGCACTTCCTGTGATAAGAAGCCAATGAAGGTGAACACCAGCACAGAATTCTCATCCGCAACCGACAGCGAAAATTTTCCCTCGGCGTCAGAAGTCGTTCCCAGGGTGGTTCCCTTCACGAGAATATTGACCCCGGGTAACGGCTGGCCCAGGTCGTCGGTGATCGTGCCGCTGATCTGAACTTCAAAGGGCTGTTTGTTATCCTGCGGCCCGGGCGCTACTTCCAATGCGCCGCGCGGTTGCTTCATGAGCACGATCTGATTGCCTTCCGATTCAAACCGGATGGCCAGCGGATCCAGGATTTTTTTCAGCACATCCGCCAGGCGTTCGTCCGTGAACGTGAGGTTTACCTTTTCGGAAGAGGCGATGATCTGGGGCTGATATAAGAATTTTACGTCGGAGACGCTTTCGATTTTCTGGAGCGCTTCGCGGAGTGAAACGTTCTCCAGGCGGAGGGAAACCTTGCGTTCCAGCACTTGTGCATTGCCATCGGCAGCATGGGCCATGCTGAAGAAGGCGATTATAGAGAATAGATAAAGACAGGAGACCCTCATAATGAACAATAGCTGTCCATGAACATGACGTTCTTTTTTCATACTTTTGAATGTTTGTCTTGATGTGTTTACGACGGATAGACAATGCCCCTTTTCATCCCTCGGATGAATGTGGTGGCTTTTTGAACCGGTGGTGTTCGAGCACTGCCGGTTTCTTTTTTTTGGGGAGTATCTATATTTTCATAGGCATTCTTCTTTTTCTGGTTTAGGATGGGTAAGTATTTTTTTAAGGATTGGCACACCCTTTTCCGTAGATCACAATGTGCGAATCGATGATGGCATACGTGGCGTTGATGGCTTTGCAGATGAGCGATAGCTTGTCGTGCAGGGAAACATCCGTGAGCGACGCCGTGAGGTGGCAATTGGCCAGCACCTGCTCGTCATAGACGATCTCCACGCCATAAGCATCTTTGATGGCCTGAAACACCGTGCCAACGGAGGTATCGGTAAATTCGAATTCCTGCTTTGCCACCGGCGTCAGCACGTTGGGGTCTTCCACCAACGACTTGGTCATCTTTTTTTCCTGACGCGCATACACGACCTGCTGGTTAGGGGTGAGAATAACACCTTCCACGGCACCGTTGGCGTCTTGTGTACTCTCCGCATTCGAGTCCTTCAACACGGACACTTTTCCGGTTTTCACGCTCACCCGCACATCGGCCGGGTAGTTCCGGACCGTGAAGCTGGTGCCCAATACGCGGGTGACGATCTCGTCGGTATACACCAGGAAAGGTCTGTCCGGATCTTTTTTCACTTCAAAAAATGCTTCGCCCACCAGGTCTACTTCGCGCACTCCTTTTTTGAAATGTTCCGGATATTGAAGTTGGCTTCCGGGTTGCAGCACAACAATGCTTTGGTCATCCAGTTCGATCGTGATCGGCAGCGAGGTGTCGTTCTCTTTCGTCTTCAGGACCACGTCGGCGCCCTGGGCTATTTTGACATTGGTCATATGAAACGTGCGCGATTGCTGCGATGCCCACCATCCCAGGCCAACGATAAAAGCGACCACTGCTGCTTTGCTATACCAATGACCCCACAGGCTTACGGGTTGGGGTACAGGCTCGGGCACTTGCGCAGTGTGGCGGATGCGTTGCCAGACCTTGTCCTGCAGGTCCGGGCTGGGCAGGAACTGGGGCTCTTCCATCACGGCGTGGATCATGAGCCGTGCTTCTTCGATCTCATCCCTTTGGGCCGGATGCATCGCGATCCATTCTTTCCAGAACCGGTCCAGGTCCGGACGTGTCCCGGGAGCCGTTACCCAGCGAATGAAGTCATCATCACTGGCAAATTCGTCGGCTGTAAATCCTTCGTAGTCTTTCATTTTGATAGAAATCGCTTCCTTTTCAAACGATTTATATACCAAAAGCAACGATTGCAGGATTTAACTCACTTGTCGGTAAAAATAATTTTTATGGCCTGGGATGGTCATTAAATGATGGAAAAACGGGGCGGCGGCACCGGAAAGAAGCGCTTGAAAAAAGAGGAGACTTAAAAAAGAAACAGGCAGCACCAAAGCGAGAGCACATACTTGGCATACTGCTTCATCTGCGCCAGGCCGCGCTGCACCAGGTTGCGCGCCGATTGCTCATTCACTTGCAAGATAGACCCGATGTCTTCGAACGACATCTCATCATAGAACCGCAGCACCAAGGCTTCATATTGGCGGGGCGTCAAATCGTTCAGAAGTTTTTTGAGACGGTTGAGGCGCTGGTTTTGTTTTTCTTCCGCGATCAGGTTTTCTTCCAGCGAAGGCGTGGATACCTGCAGAGCATCTTCGATCACGATGCCGTCGGCAGTGAAGAAGGAGCGAGACGGGTCGTTGCGAACGAGTCTCCGCCGGATGGACCGATACAAATAGAAACGAACCGAAGTGGTTTCGGAAAGATTATCACGGAAGCGCCACAGGTCCACAAACAGATCGTGGATGGCATCTTGCAAAGCGGCATCGCCGGCGCCGATCTTCCTTCCGTAGTTGTATAGTAGCTTAAAATATTTTGCATAGAGCCAGGCAAAAGCCTCTCCGTCACCCGCGCGCATAGCGTCCCATTTCTTCAGCTCCAGATCCATCCGTTGGCCCTTTTGATTGACTTTGAAGCGCTTAAGTAAAGAAATTTATTCTACACCACCCAACATCATCCTAAATTAAATCGATTGAAACGCCTTCAAACGCATAAAACAAACCAATAAGACCATTTGAAATAGGTTGGGGCCGTTCATGATTTTTCTTCCGGCTTGCGTCGCAAATTATTTACTGAGCTTCTGCCAAGGCTTTGACCTGGACCAATATCGGGTTCCAGCCTTCACCCTTGTTGTAGGTTTCTGTGTAGCGGCGTTCGCTATCCGCCACGGTCGCAAAGTCGCCTTGGGTCACGGTGAGTAGCATTTCATCCTCGTGCGGCTGCAAGGCATAGGTTACCGTGGTGTAGTTCGCAGGGATATCTTCCATCGGCGTGTTGGGATCGAAGGTTGTATAGGCCAGGAGCCTGCCGTCTTCCTTCTCCACCAGCGTGCCCTTCACCGCCACGACTTCCTTTCCATCGAATACGCCCTTCCAAAGAAAAGGTCCGCCGACCTTCCAATCGGAGTCGATGGTGCAGCCGAACATATACTGCTCGGTGTATTCCGGCTTGGTCAACACATCCCAAACCTTGGTGGCAGAAGCGTGAATGGTGATGGAATTTTTTACGATCAGGGGAGCGCTCATAGTGATCAGATTAAAATGAAAATTATTTTGAGAATGTTGTTTGTGTCAATTTACAACATTAACCCTTTAACCCCTGCGGGCGTCTTCTGTTCATCCTAAATTCACGCCGTTTACGTCAATGTATTTTTACCGGTGTGCCTTTCCCAGGAGATTCACTTCCATCCCATTGCCCCATCCCAAACCATGGTCACTGACATATTTCCGGATCTGACTTTCGTGAATGGTGTAGTCACCATGCGTCAGCAGCGCGAGGATCTTTCCCGGGCGCAGGTGCCAACTGGCCCAACTCAACGGTGACTCACCGTACATGTCCCTCGCGGTTTTGTCGGCGCCGGCATCCAGCAATCGTTGTATGACCTCGGCGTCTCCAAATGCTGCGGCGCGGTGTAAGGGTGTCTCCCCCTTTGTCCACACGTCGCGCATGAAGCAACCGGTTTCCACGCGAGGCGTTGTGCGGCGGTTAGGATCTGCGCCGTTGGATAGCAGCACCTCGACCACGACGTTGTAGGCTTGGCGGTTGGCTTTACACAGGGCCGCGTGCAGCGGCGTTTCGCCCGTATCGGGCAACGGGTGGTTTGCATTCGCACCTTGTTCCAATAGAAATTGGCAAAGCTGCCAATGACCGTGAAAGGCTGCGCCATTCAAATCATAGTTCGGTCCCAGGCCTGACAAGGATGCTCCTTTCGAGAGCAAGAATTTTATAGCGCTTACGTCACCATAGTAGGCACACCATGCGATGAGTGACGTGCCACGACTGTCTGCGAAGGTGGCCGCATGATCTTGTGCAACGAAATCGAACACCAGGTCTGTACGACCGTCGGTTATTTTGGTCAGCATGTCCATAGGTAGTTTCGGGTTTAGCCACAAATAAAATCTACGCTACGAAGATACGCATACGACAAACTCGCCCGCACGCCCTCGCCAGAGCACAACGTTGTATGTGTGGCGGAGAAAACAAAAAAAGGCTCCGAACCTTCGTTCGAAGCCTCGGATGAATTGTATCATCCAACCTAAACTAATCGCTGAACACCACTATTCAAGATGCATGCCAATTCATGAATAGCGGTGTGATCCATAAAATTTCATGCCTTCTATCCTACCCGCTGCACGCCGTCGTGTTCTTTTCGGACGTTCGGAGTCCATGAATGGACACCCGGTTTTAAAACTTTTTGGCGGATCGGAGCATCCCATGTTTATAAATCATCCTAAACCCGCGATCCATGAAAGCCACACCGTTTTTTAAGAAACTCATTTTGGTATGCACTGGCCTGCTCGTGGCGTTCGCCAGCGGCGCGCAACCGAACCCTGCTAAATCCGGTTTTGCCCGGGTGGAGTACATCCTCAGCCAACTTCCGGAAACCCGCCAGATAGAGTCCGCCCTGCAGTCGTTGCAAAAGCAATTGGAGAATCAGATCCAGGTTAAAAATGAAGAGCTAAAAAAGAAATATGCCGACTTCATAAACGTCGGCCCAACCGCTCCCGAGGCGGTTCGCAACAATGCGCAACGTGAACTGCAGCAATTACAGGAAAACCTGGAGATCCTTCAGCAGGATGCTCAGTCTACGTTAGAGAAGAAACAAACCCAACTGATCCAGCCTGTGTATGCAAAGATCGGCAAAACCATTGAAGACGTCGCCAAGGAAAACGGTTTCCAACTCATTTTCAGCGACCAGACGGGAGGAGGACGCATGCTGCTCTATGGCGATCCGCTATTGGATGTTTCGGATTTGGTTTTGAAAAAGATGGGCGTTGTCGCCAAAACACCGGCGAAGGGAACCGGGAATTAAATCATATAATAACGCCTGCCCTATTGTCCGGAGAGCATTTTTAGACGCGGTGTGAGTTTAAAAATTGGAGGGTATCGCGACTGGACTTTTCAAGGCTCGAAGAGTGTGGTGTACGGCTTCAGTGCATGATGGCTCACGGTTAGCGCCTTTACCACGCCCAGCAGCGGGATGAACAGCACCATGCCCGACAATCCCCAAATCATGCCCCCCAAGACCACCGCGGTGAAAACCACCATGGAATTCATTTCCATTTTGTTGCCAATCAATTTGGGGCGGAGGAAATTCTCCTGGCTAAGATTCACGACGTACAACGCTACCGCTATCAGTATGACCGACAAAGCGGAATCCTTTGTCACCCAGGCAAAAAGCAAGATGACGACAAAGGCTATCAGATGACCGATATAAGGAATCAGGCTCAATACGGCGTAGAACACACTAAAGAAAAACGCATGCCGCACGCCCAGCACCAGCAGGATCACAAACGTGACCAGTGCGATGACGCCCGTGAGCAACAGCGTTCCCGAAAGGTAGTTCTGAATGGAAGTGCGCGAATTTTTCAGAAGCAAACCCAGGAACTCAAGATGATCCCGCTCAAACCGGTGCCGGACAAAGCGTTTGATGTTGCCCCGGAACGCAAGCATAAAAAAAAGATAGATCGGTACCAACAACAAGGTAACCAAGTCTTCACCAATCACGCTTACTTTACCCGCCACCCACGGCAATGCTTTGAGAATGGGGTCACCGGCCGACTTTCCCCCGGCCGATGGATCGTAAAGCGTCATCCCGGTTGAGGTTTGGATGCGGGTCATCAGATCCAGGATCTGTTCTTTCATTTTGGAATACAAAATGGGTTCGTGTTCCAATATTCTTACCGCTTCATAAATCAGGTAGACAAGAATAAAACCGCTCACGAAGCAAAAGATCAAAACCGAAAACAGAGACGCCGTTGTCCGGCCGATGCGTCGTCTTTCGAGGAAGCAACACAAGGGGTGAAGAATAAAAGAGAACAGGAAAGCCCAGGTGAGCGGCACCCACAGGCGCTGTCCGATAACCAGCAGGGCGATGGTACCTAAGGTGAGCAGCACCACATAGGTAGCCGCGGCGAGGTTTTTATTTTCGTTCATGAGAGGATTTTATGACGTTACGATTCCAGGGTAAAGTATAACCGGTAAATGAAAATGATTTGGTAGACGATCACGACAATGACAAATGCTCCGTGAAACCGTTCGTTCCGCACCTTCATTGCCAAGAGGCAGCCCACCACATGCAGGAAAATGTAGGCGAGATACTCGTTTCCCAGATGCGTCATGTGGTTGACCCCTTTCAGAAGCGTATCCACGATATCCAGCAAAAAGGTGAAGCCGAGCGCACCGAAAAACCACCGTCGACGCGAGTAGAAATAATCTTCATAACCGGTATAGTCGTTGATCTGTTCGGGAAACAACAAAGAGGCATTGACAAAAAAGAATGCCGTGTAAACGATGAGGTAGAAGTAGCTTAGAAAATTCCAGTTTGTGATCGTATGCAAAGAGAACTCCCACCACCAGAAATGCGTGATGAGCAGAAACAAATAGAACACCCACAACAAATGGATCCAGTAGGCCTTCACCTTTCCGGGATGCTCCACAAATTTTACCAGGCCTTTCAACAAGTGGGTGATGCTCAACCCGAGGAGGATGCCCATAAGCATCCGGATGTGAAAAAATTTGTCCATGCGTGCAACAGGTTAGGGTGGAGGACCTACGATCACCAAGTTAATGAACTATCGCAACTTTTGGAATA
>Ga0209050_1002093_pt1 | contig 18293 bp, 14 predicted proteins | sample Araplavi_mTSA_r2_FD_184276 | JGI IMG/M metagenome (GOLD analysis project Ga0209050, IMG submission 184276) | Arabidopsis root microbial communities from North Carolina, USA - plate scrape MF_Cvi_mTSA_r2 (SPAdes) (version 2) | ecosystem: Host-associated > Plants > Roots > Endosphere | place: USA... | reverse complement strand
GATCTTGGCGACGATGCGGTTGAGCTGGCGCAGCTGGCGTTCGTTACGACTGCCAAAGACGCGGGTAAGCAGGCTGTTGATCATTGAAGGAACCGGTTGGAATGAGACGCCCCAACGGCGACGCTCCGTCCGGAGCCGCCCGCCGCAAACGAAACAGGGCGCATCGCGCCCTGTCTATGGCAACACCCATTGTAGCTTGGGACGGGGGCGCATGCTTTCAAGCGCCCGCGATCCGCCAAATGACGCCCTCAGCCGCGGGATACCCGCCCGACCGGGGTATTGCCGCCATCGCCCAGGAACTTGCGCGGGTTGACCACCTGGCCGCGTTCCCAGACCTCGAAATGCACGTGGGCGCCGGTGGAACGGCCCGTGGAACCGGCCTTGGCCACTTCCTGCCCGGCCCGGACCAGGTCGCCCGGCTTCACCACCAGGCGCGAATTATGCGCATAGCGGGTCACGTAGCCATTGCCATGGTCGACGTCGACCACGTTGCCGTAGCCGCCCTTCACGCCGGCGAAGCTGACCACGCCATCAGCCACGGACATTACCGGGTCGCCGACCTTGGCATGGAAGTCGATGCCCTTGTGGTTGCCGCGACCGCGACCGAACGGGTCGTTGCGACCACCAAAGCTGGAGGTGATGTAGCTGTTGCGGATCGGCATGCGACCCGGCACGGCGTCCTGCTCCAGCTGGTGGTCGAACATCAGCGATTCCATCACCGACAACTGGCGGCCTGAAGCAGCGAAGCGCTGCTCCAGCACCTGTAAGTCGGCGTTGACCGCGCTGGCCGGGATGTCCTGGGTCGGGCCGGGCTCGCCTTCACCGAGGCCAGGGGTCTCGTTGAAGTCGAACTCGCCGTCTTCCAGCTTGCCCATCTGGGTCAGGCGTTCGCCCAGCGCGTTGAGCCGGGTGGCCTGCGCCTGCAGCTCACCCATGCGGGCGGCGAGCGCGTTGACCTGGGTCTGGGCGTCCTTGCGGGCCTGCGCCAGCTCGCGCTCCTGCTGCGCAACCTTGGCGTGGAGCCGGGAATCATTGAGCATGCTGCCGCCCAGACCGGCACCGAAGCCGATCAGGCAACCCAGCCCGAGTACACTGCCGAGCAGGGCACGGGGCCTGTCCTCGAAGTAGAAACGCAAACGCGTCAGCGGCGTCTTGGCCTGTCCTTCACGCGTTTTGATTACGATCTTTTTGAATGCCATCAGTGAGTTTTCATGTCTGAGCCGAAATCCAGTGCCCGTCCCGCCGCAACGCCGAAACCGGCGCTGGAAGCAGTCATGGGTGACAAAGCTGGCAATCCGCTGCGTCGTGCCCTGTGGCTCGATGCGCTGGACCGTCAGTTGCGCCCCCATTTGCCGCCTACCCTGGCCACCCGTTGCCGGCTGGCGAATGTAAACGGCGAACACCTCGTTTTTGTCGTCCAATCCCCTGTCTGGCACGCCAAAGTGCGGCTTGCCGAGGCTCAGTTGATCGACGCGGCCCGGTCCATCGGGCTGAAGGCCACCAAGGTGACCGTCAAAACTGCGGCTGCCGCTCCTCCACGCTCCCCAGCGATCGAAAACAGGAATGGCCCCCACGCAGTTTCAGCCGCCACGCACAAAGGGCTACGCGACGCGTTGGCCTGTCTGAAGGATGTGGAGTGATCCGCGTCCTGGAGACATCGGGGCGTCCCGCCCCTTCCCCGTCGTCGTCACAGTGATGTGAATCTGGCAGGGAGCCGGCGGCCATCGTAGCGGCGCCGCGTCTTCGAGTCGTTAGTCTTTTATTAAAAAGACGTTAAATTCAGTTCGAAATCCGACCGGGTTCACAAAAGCGTGACGCAGTTGCCTACACGGTTCATTGACGTCAACGTCACACGCGGCACACCCCGGAAACGCAAAACGGCGCCGAGGGCGCCGTTTTTTATCAAACAAATCAAATGGTTAGGCCTTTACGGGGCAACCAGCCACGCAGGGCGTGGCGTCACGCGTAGGCGGGAACGCCGTAGACCACCGGGGCCGGGACGGTCGGGGCTTCGTAGCTCGCCCATTCCCACGCGCTGGCATCGGCCAGCAACGCGCGCACCAGCTTGTTGTTGAGCGCATGCCCGGATTTGAAGCCTTCATACGCGCCCAGCACCTGGCCGCCGGCCAGGTACAGATCGCCGATCGCGTCGAGGATCTTGTGGCGCACGAACTCGTCGGCATAACGCAGGCCGTCGTCGTTGAGCACGCGGAATTCGTCGAGCACGATGGCGTTGTCCATCGAACCGCCCAGGCCCAGGTTGCGCTCGCGCATGTATTCCAGGTCGCGCATGAACCCGAAGGTGCGTGCCCGGGAAATTTCCTTGGTGTAGGCGGCGGTGGAGAACTCGATCTCGGCGCGCGACTGCCGGGCCGGGATCATCGGATGGTCGAACTGGATGGTGAAACCAAGCTTGTAGCCCTCGTAGGGCTCGAAGCGGGCGACCTTGTCGCCGTCGGTGACTTCCACCGTCTTGAGAATGCGGATGAAACGCTTGGGCGCGTCCTGTTCGGCAATGCCTGCCGACTGCAGCAGGAACACGAACGGACCGGAGGAACCGTCCATGATCGGCAGTTCGGCCGAGGACAGCTCCACGATGATGTTGTCCACACCCAGACCGGCCAGGGCCGACATCAGGTGTTCGACGGTCTGGATCTTGGCGTCGTTGCAGGTCAGCCCGGTGCACAGGGTGACTTCGGTAACCAGATCGGCGCGGGCGGGCACTTCCACGACCGGGTCCAGATCCACGCGCCGGAACACGATGCCATGGTTGACCGGTGCCGGGCGCAGGGTCATGTAGACCTTGTCACCGCTGTGCAGGCCAACGCCGGTGGCGCGGATCGTGTTCTTGAGGGTGCGTTGGGGGATCATGGGGGCAACCGGGGGAAAGCGCGCGGTCAGCGCGGCAGCGACAAACAAGAATAACACGCACTACCACCACCCCTTTCTGAACGGGCGGCAGACTGCCGGGCCTATCCTGGCCCGGCAGCAAGGGACATGGAGGCGCTTACCGGGGAGGACAAGACCCCGGTCGCGTTGTTCCTCAGTCCGCCTGGCGGCGCAGGAACGCCGGGATGTCCAGGTAATCGTTGGGCAGTTCAGCGGCGGCCGGACCCGACACCGACGGTGCCGAGGCAGCCACGGTGTCGGCGCTCGGACGACGCAGGCCCAGGCCCATGCCACCGACCGCCTTGGAGACGGCGTCGCCGCCGTTGTCGAAATCGCCGAACTCCGGCTGGCCGGTGGTGGCATTGCGGACCAGCTTGATCGGCGCACGCTCGCCCGGACGCTGGGTCTTGGCAGCCACGGCACGGTTCAGGCCGGTGGCGACCACGGTCACGCGGACTTCGTCCTGCATGTCCGGATCCAGCACGGTGCCGACCACCACGGTGGCGTCTTCGGAGGCGAAGCCATCGATGGTGCGGCCGATCTCGTCGAACTCGGCCATGGTGAAGTCGGCGCCGGCGGTGATGTTGACCAGGATGCCGTTGGCACCGGCCAGGTTCACATCGTCCAGCAGCGGGTTCTGGATGGCGGCCTCGGCAGCGGCCTGGGCGCGGTCATCGCCGCGGGCGGTGCCGGTACCCATCATCGCCAGGCCCATTTCGGACATGACGGTGCGGACGTCGGCAAAGTCGACGTTGATCAGGCCCGGACGCACGATCAGGTCGGCGATGCCCTGCACGGCGCCCTGGAGGACGTCGTTGGCGGCACGGAAGGCCTGGATCATGGTGGCGTTGCGGCCCAGCACGGTGATGAGCTTTTCGTTCGGGATGGTGATCAGCGAGTCGCAGTGCTGGCTCAGTTCCTCGATGCCCTTCAGCGCGACCTGCATGCGGCGGCGGCCTTCGAACGGGAACGGCTTGGTGACCACGGCCACGGTCAGGATGCCCATTTCCTTGGCCAGCTGTGCCACCACCGGCGCAGCGCCGGTACCGGTGCCACCGCCCATGCCGGCGGTGATGAACACCATGTCCGCGCCCTGCAGGGCGTCCATGATGCGCTCGCGGTCTTCCAGGGCGGCCTGGCGGCCCACTTCCGGGTTCGCGCCCGCGCCCAGACCCTTGGTGACGTTGGTACCCAGCTGCAGCTGCAGCTTGGCACCGCAATTCTTGATGGCCTGCGAGTCGGTGTTGGCGGTGATGAATTCCACGCCGTCCACGCTGGTGCTGACCATGTGCGCCACGGCGTTGCCGCCGCCGCCGCCCACGCCGATCACCTTGATCACCGCATTGGGTGCCATCTTCTCAATCAGTTCGAAATGCGCCATGTCCGTGTCCTCGTTATATCCGCTTCTGGTTGGCATGGGCGCGTTGGCGTCCTGCCATTGCGCTGCATGTTGCCGTTGCGGCTGTGTGGGTTGTGTGTTGCTTTTTTTGTTGCGCCGGCGGGGGCCGGTTTGAAGCCAGCCGACTGACCGTCGGCTCTACTGCACTTGCAACCAGCAGGGGGCCGGTTGAAGCAGATTCCGTTGCGTCAGAATTCGCCGCGGAACCACGTCTTTACCTTGTTGAAGAGACTGCCTGCGCGCCCGGTGGGCAGCGACGGGCGGCGTGGATGCTCGATCTGGCTGCCCATCAGCAGCAGGCCCACGCCGGTGGCATGCACCGGGTTGCCGACCACTTCGCCCAGCCCGGTGACGTGCTGCGGGATGCCCACGCGCACCGGCATCTGCAGCATTTCCTCGGCCAGTTCGACCACGCCTTCCATCTTCGAGGCGCCGCCGGTCAGCACCATGCCGGCGCGCACCAGTTCCTCGAAGCCGGAACGGCGCAGTTCGGCCTGCACCATTTCGAAGATTTCCTCATAACGGCCCTGCACCGCCTGGGCCAGCGCGTGCCGCGGCATCCGGCGCGGCGGACGATCGCCGACGCTGGGCACCTGGATGCTTTCCTCGGCGGTGGCCAGCTGGGCCAGGGCGCAGGCGTAACGCACCTTGATCTGCTCGGCTTCCGGGGTCGGCGTGCGCAGCATGTGCGCGATGTCGTTGGTGACGTGGTCGCCGGCGATCGGCAGCGACGCGGTGTGGCAGATCGCGCCCTGCACGAACACGGCCAGGTCGGTGGTGCCGGCGCCCATGTCGACCAGCACCACGCCCAGTTCGCGCTCGTCGGCGGTCAGCACGGCCACGCTGGAGGCCAGCGAGGACAGCACCAGGTCATCCACCTGCAGGCCGCAGCGCTGCACGCACTTGCTGATGTTGGCCGCGGCCGACTGTGCGCACACCACCAGGTGCGCATGCACCTCCAGGCGCACGCCGGTCATGCCGACCGGGTTGCGGATGCCTTCCTGCGAATCGTCCAGCACGTATTCGCGCGGAATCGCGTGCAGGATCTTCTGGTCGGCCGGGATCGCCACCGCCTTGGCCGCATCCAGCACGCGGTCCAGGTCGCCCCAGGTCACTTCACCGTCGCGGATCGGCACGATCCCGGGCGAATTCTTGCACTGCACGTGGTTGCCGGAGATCGAGGCATACACCGAGCGGATCTCGCAGCCGGCCATCAGCTCGGCCTCTTCGACCGCGCGCTGGATCGACTGCACGGTCGATTCGATATCCACCACCACGCCGCGCTTGAGGCCGCGCGATTCGTGCGAGCCGATGCCGATGACCTCGATCGGATTGCCCGGCGAGTACTCGCCGACCAGCGCCACCACCTTGGAGGTGCCGATGTCCAGACCGACGATCAGTGATTTGTCACCCTTGCGATTCATGTCCTGTCCTGCGTGCTGTGCGCCACATTGGCCGGCGCGGCCGCGGCCGGGGTACCCCAGCTCAGCGTGAAACCATTGGTATAGCGGAGGTCGGCGCGTTCGATCGGCACCTGCTGGTTGGCCAGCTGCGGCAGCACGCGCACGAAGCGCTGCAGCCGCGAGCGTGCGTCGTCGCGGCCGACCACGACTTCGGTGCCGCTGCTCAGCTGCAGCGACCAGCTGCCGCGCGCATCCATGCTGACCCGGGTCACGTCGACCCCGGCCGGCGCGAACAGCGCGCGTGCATCGTTGTACAGCGCTACCACTTCTTCAGTCTGGGTATCCGGGCCGTCCAGGTCGGGCAGCTTCAGGTCCTGCAGCTTCTGCGGGGTGGCGAACAGCTTGCCCTGCTCGGACAGCAGCCGGTCCTTGCCCCAGCGGGCAAACGGCTTGTGCTCGACCAGGGTGATTTCCAGCACATCGGGCCACTGCTTGCGGACCTGTGCGCTTTCCACCCACGGCAGCGTCTCGATGGCGTCCTGTGCGTCCTGCAGCTTGACCGCGAAGAAGCCGGCCTTCGCATACGGCAGCACCACCTGCTGCAGTTGTTCGGCCGGTACCCGCTTGAATTCGCCGTGCACGCGCAGCTTGGCCAACGGCCACCGCTCGGCACCGACCCAGCCGTTGAGCACCGCCACCACAGGCAGCGCCACCAGCGACAGGGCCAGCAACCAGACGAAGATGCGCAGCACCGCGTTCATGCGTGGGCGCTCTCCACGTTGCCGAAGCCGGCCGGCAACGTCTGTTCCAGCACGCGCCAGACCAGCTCTTCGAAGCCGATGCCGGCGTGGCCGGCGGCCTTGGGCACCAGCGAATGGCTGGTCATGCCCGGCGCGGTGTTGACCTCGAGCAGATAGAAGCGGCCGCTGGTGCGGTCGCGCATGACGTCGACCCGCCCCCAACCACGGCAGCCCGCCGCGCGGAACGCGTCCAGCGCGATGCGGCGGATCTCGGCTTCGTCGTCACCGTCCAGGCCCGGGCAGAGATACTGGGTGTCGTCGGCGATGTACTTGGCGTTGTAGTCGTACCACTGGCCCTTGGGCACGATGCGGATCGACGGCAGCGCCTGGTCGCCGAGGATGCCGACGGTCAGTTCGTCGCCGACCACCATCTGTTCCATCAGCAGCTGGCCGTCATACCGCGCGGCAAGCGCCACGGCTTCGTCGAGGCCTGCCTCGTCGGTGACCCGGCTGATGCCGACGCTGGAGCCTTCATTGGCCGGCTTGACCACCACCGGCAGACCGAGCTCGGCGGCGCTGGCGTGCACGTTCTCTGCCGTCACCTTCCGGTACTGCGGGGTCGGCAGGCCCAGCGCCAGCCACACCTGCTTGGTGCGGATCTTGTCCATGCCCAGTGCCGAGCCCAGCACGTCCGAGCCGGTATAGGGCACGCCGAAGGCTTCCATCAGCCCCTGCACGATGCCGTCCTCACCGCCGCCGTTGTGGCCGTGCAGGATGTTGAAGACACGGTCGAAGCGCTTTTCCACCAAGGCCAGGGCCAGGGCCGGAATGCCGTCCACGGCGGTGGCGTTGACGCCACGTGCGCGCAGGGCTTCGATCACGTTGCGACCGGAATCCAGCGACACCTCGCGTTCACTGGAGGTGCCGCCGAGCAGCACGGCGACACGGCCGAACACGGCCGGGTCGGTGGTGCGCAGCGGCGGGAAGGTCAGCGCGCTCATGCCTGACCCTCCGTGCTGAAGCCTTCCACGGCAATGTGGGTGGCCACTGCGCCGATGTCACCGGCGCCCATCATCAGCAGCAGATCACCGTCCTGCAGCACGTCGGGCAGCACGCTGGCCAGCTCGGCGGCCTTGCCGACCACTACCGGTTCGCTGCGGCCACGTGCGCGGATGGCGCGGGCCAGCGCATGCGAATCGGCACCGGCGATCGGCTCTTCACCGGCCGGGTAGACCTGGCACAGCACCAGTGCGTCGACGCTGGACAGCACGGCGGCAAATTTGTCGAACTGGTCGCGGGTACGGCTGTAACGGTGCGGCTGGAACGCCACCACCAGGCGCTTGTCGGTCCAGCCACCGCGCGCGGCGGCGAACACCGCTTCCAGCTCGCTGGGGTGGTGGCCGTAGTCGTCGATCACGCGGACCCGCGCGCCGGTGGCGGTGGTGACCTCACCGAGATCATTGAAGCGGCGGCCCACGCCGGCAAAACTGGCCAGCGCGCGCGCAATGGCGTCCGGCGCCACGCCCAGCTGCCAACCCACGGCAGCAGCGGCCAGCGCGTTGAGCACGTTGTGGCGGCCGGGCAGCGCCAGCACCACGTCCTGGCTGGTGCCCTGCGGCAGGCGCAGGGTGAAGCGCATGCGCGCACCGTCCTGCACCACGTTTTCGGCGCGCACATCGGCGTGCGGGCTCATGCCGTAGCTCATCACGTGGCGCGGCGTCTGTGCGGCCAGGGCCGCGACTTCCGGATCGTCGATGCACAGCACCGCCAGCCCGTAGAACGGCAGGCGCTGCAGGAACTCGGCGAAGGCAGCCTGCACCCGGGCAAAGTCGTTGCCGTAGTTTTCCAGGTGGTCGGCATCGATGTTCGTGATCACCGACACCAGCGGATTCAGGCGCAGGAAGCTGCCGTCGCTTTCGTCGGCCTCGGCCACCAGCCACTGGCCACTGCCGAGCTTTGCATTGGCACCGGCCGCCAGCAGCTGCCCGCCGATCACGAAGGTCGGGTCCAGCCCGCCCTCGCTCAGCACCGCAGCGGCCAGGCTGGTGGTGGTGGTCTTGCCGTGCGTACCGGCCACCGCGATGCCACGGCGGAAGCGCATCAGCTCGGCCAGCATCGCCGCACGCGGCATGATCGGAATGCGCTGGCTGCGCGCTTCCATCAGCTCCGGGTTGTCGTCGCGGATCGCGCTGGAGACCACCACGCAATCGGTGCCAAGCACGTTCGCGGCCGAATGGCCGCGCATCACGCGCGCGCCGAGCCCGGCCAGACGGCGGGTGGCCGCATTGTCGGCGTTGTCCGAGCCGGACACCTCATAGCCCAGGGTCAGCATGACTTCGGCAATGCCGCTCATACCGGTGCCGCCGATGCCGACAAAGTGCACGCGCGGGAAGGCGCGCACCAGGTCATTGGTGTCGTGAAGGCGGCGGATCATGCGCGGCCTCGCGTAGCGGTGTTCATTTGGATTCCTCAAGAATGATGTCGGCGATGCGCTCTGCGGCATCGACCTTGGCCAGCGCACGCGCGGCGGTTGCCATCTGCATGCGGCGGGCCGGTTGGGCGGACAGATCGCGCAGCACGCCCTGCAGGGCCGTGGCCAGCGCATCGTCCTGTTTCAGCAGCACGGCGGCGCCGCGCTCGACCAGGTACTCGGCGTTGCGGGTCTGGTGGTCGTCAACCGCTGCGGCGAAAGGAACCAGCACGCTGCCCACACCCACGGCGCACAGCTCGGCCAGGGTGGAGGCACCGGCGCGGCATACGACCAGGTCCGCCCAGCTGAAAGCCTCGGCCATGTCGGCGATGAAGGGTTCCACGCGCGCGCTGACGCCCGCGTCCTGGTAAGCCTTCACGGCTTCAGCGTGCAGCTTTTCGCCGCTCTGGTGGCGCACCTCGACGGCAACACTGTCGCCCAGTGCGGCCAGCGCCTGCGGCACGGCGTTGTTGAGGGCGCGTGCGCCCTGGCTGCCGCCCAGCACCAGCAGGCGCAGGGAGCCCTCGCGGTTGGCCAGGCGCAGTTCGGGCGGCGCGATGGCGGCGATTTCGGCGCGCACCGGATTGCCCACCGCTTCCTCGCGCTCGGCGAAGCTGCCCGGGAAGCCGGTCAGCAACCGCCGCGCGAAGCGCGACAGCACGCGGTTGGTCAGGCCCGGCGCGCGGTTCTGTTCGTGGACCAGCAGCGGCAGCCCGTGCAGGCGCGCGGCAAGACCACCGGGGCCGGAGGCGAAACCGCCGAAGGCGATCACCGCGCGCGGCTGCCGGTCACGGATCAGGAAGCCGGCCGAACGCACCGCACGCAACAGACGGCCGGGCGCGGTGAGCAGGGCCAACTTGCCCTTACCGCGCAGGCCGCTGATCGCCAGCGTGTCGATGTGGATGTCGTGCTGCGGCACCAGCCGGGTTTCCATGCCGCCGTCGCTGCCCAGCCAGGTGACCGGAACGCCGCGGGCGCGCAGCACCTTGGCCACGGCCAGACCGGGGAAGATGTGGCCGCCGGTGCCACCGGCCATGATCATCACCGGCCGCTGCGAAGTGGAAGCGTTCATCCCATCCTCCCCAGCGTTGGTTCGATCCGCTGCTGCATGCGGCTGGTACCGCGCGGCGCGCTGTCGCGGGTGGTCGCCGGACGCACGCCACTGTCGTGCATCCCGGCGGCACCCGCGCTGGCTGCGGGTGCGTCCACAGGTGCGGCCTCATCCAGATCGGCAGCGCCCATGCGTACCGCCTGGCGGCGCTCGGCGCGGTCCAGTTCATAGGAAACGCGCAGCAGCAGGCCCATCGCTACGCAGGTCATCAGAATGCTGGAGCCGCCTGAGGAAATGAGCGGAAGGGTCAGCCCCTTGGTCGGCAGGATGCCCAGGTTGACGCCGATCGACACGAAACTCTGCATGCTCACCCACAGGCCGATGCCGAAGGCGATGTAGCCGGAGAAGTGGCGCTTCATTTCAACGCAGCGCATGCCGATCCAGAACGCGCGGCCAGCCAGCAGCGCATACAACGCCACGATCAGGCAGGTGCCGACAAAGCCCAGTTCCTCGGCGGTGACCGAGAAGATGAAATCGGTATGCGCTTCGGGCAGGTAGTAGAGCTTCTGCACGGAGTTGCCCAGGCCCACACCGGTCCATTCGCCACGGCCCACCGCCATCAGCGCGTTGGACAGCTGGTAGCCGTCGCCCTGCTGGTCGGCCCACGGGTCCCAGAACGAGGTGATGCGGCGCATGCGGTACGGCTCGATGATCGCCAGTGCGCTCATGGCCACCAGCCCGAACACGATCGGCATCGACATGCGCGGCAGGTTCACCCCGCCCAGCACCAGCATGCCGGCGGTGATCGCCAGCAGCAGGGTCGAGGAGCCGAAGTCCGGCTGCAGCAGCAGCAGGACCACCAGCGCACCGGCCACGCCCAGCGGCTTGAGCATTGCCGGCCAGGTGGCGTTGACCTCATCGCGGAAGCGCACCAGATAGCTGGACAGCCACACGATGTAGAGCACCTTGACCGCTTCGACCGTCTGGAACTTGGAGAAGCCCAGATTGATCCAGCGGCGGGCGCCGTTGACGCTGCTGCCCAGGCCGGGGATGAACACCACCACCAGCAGGGCGAAGCAGCCCAGCAGCAGCATCTGGTTGTACTGCTCGATGCTCTTGAGCTCGGTGCGCATGGCGATGCCGGCCAGCACGATGCCCACCGCCAGGAAGATCAGGTGGCGGTTGAGGTAGTAGAACGGGCTGCTCATCAGTGCGATCGAGCTCGACGCGACCATCACCACGCCCAGCCCGGTGAGCGCGATGATCGCGCCCAGCAGCCACGTATCGAAGCGGCCTCCGATGGCTTCAAGGCGGGTTGCCTGGCGCGACAGGTCGTTCATCAGCGGACCTTCAACGTGGCCAGGCCGATCAGCACCAGCACCACCGAGATGATCCAGAAGCGCACGATCACGCGCGGTTCCGGCCAGCCCTTGAGTTCGAAGTGGTGGTGGATCGGCGCCATGCGGAACACGCGCTTGCCGGTCAGCTTGAACGAGGCGACCTGGATCATCACCGACAGCGTTTCGATCACGAACACGCCGCCCATGATCACCAGCACCAGTTCCTGGCGGGTGATCACCGCGATGGTCCCCAGCACCGCACCCAGCGCCAACGCGCCGATGTCGCCCATGAACACCATGGCCGGATAGGTGTTGAACCACAGGAAGCCCAGGCCTGCGCCGGCGATCGCCGCGCAGATGATCACCAGTTCACCGGCGCCGGGAATCTGCGGAATCTGCAGGTAGTTGGAGAACACCACGTTGCCCGAGGCATAGGCGAACACGCCCAGCGCGCAGGCGACCAGCACGGTCGGCATGATCGCCAGGCCGTCCAGGCCGTCGGTCAGGTTCACCGCATTGGAGAAGCCGACGATCCAGAAGTAGGCGATGGCCACGAAGCTGATGCCGGCCAGTGGCAGCGCCACCGACTTGAACATTGGAATGTAGAAGGTCAGCGCCGCCGGCACGTCGGCGGTGTAGAACAGGAACAGGCCGGCGGCCAGGCCGAAGATCGACTGCAGCAGGTACTTCCAGCGCGATTTCAGGCCGTTCGGGTCGCGGCGCACGATCTTGATCCAGTCGTCGTACCAACCGATGGCGCCGAAGCACAGCATCACCGCCAGCACCACCCACACGTAGCGGTTGCGCAGATCGGCCCACAGCAGCACCGACAGGGTGATGGTGAGCAGGATCAGCGAGCCGCCCATGGTCGGGGTGCCGGCCTTGGAGAAGTGAGTCTGCGGGCCGTCGGTGCGGATCGGCTGGCCGCCCTTGAACTGGGCCAGCTTGCGGATCATCGCCGGGCCCAGCCACAGCGACAGGAACAGCGCGGTAAGCGCGGCCAGGATGCCACGCAGAGTCAGATAGCCGAACAGCCCGAACAGGCTCTCCAACTGCTGCAACCATCGGGCCAGTTCAAGCAACATGGGGGGTTTCCTCTCCTCGCGCCAGCAGCGCTTTTACAATCTTGTCCATGGCGCTGCCGCGCGAGCCCTTGACCAGGCAGCGCACGCCAGCATGCAGCTGGCCGGCAAGCTCGGCCGCCAGTGCATCGTGGGTCTGGAAATGCTGGCCACCGTCGCCGAAGGCATGCGATGCCGCCGCGCTCAGCGTGCCCAGCGTGTACAGGCGCTTCAGCCCAGCGTCGCGCGCGCGGCGGCCGGCCTGGGCGTGCAGCGCTTCACCGTCCGGGCCGAGCTCGCGCATGTCGCCCAGCACCAGCCACGCCTCGTCCTTCGCGCCAGCCAGTGCGTCGATGGCCGCAGCCAGCGAGCCCGGGTTGGCGTTGTAGCTGTCGTCGATCAGCACCGCACCACTGGGCAGCCGGTGCGCGATCTGGCGGCCGGGCACCGGTTCGGCGCGGCCCAGGCCCGCGGCGATGGTGTCCAGCTCGATGCCCGCAGCCAGCGCCAGCGAGGCGGCGGCCAGTGCGTTGCTGATGTTGTGGCGGCCCGGCAGGGCCAGGGCGACCGTGACCGCGCCGTTCGGTGCGCGCAGGGTGAACTGGCTGCCGTCGGCGGTGGGCCGGATCGACTGCGCGGTGACGTCCGCACTGTGCTCCAGGCCGTAGCGCAGCACGCGGCTGCGCGGCGGCTGGCCGACGATGTGCTGTTCGAACCAGGCGCCGAAGGCGTCGTCGGCGTTGATCACCGCCACGCCATCGGCCGGCAGGGCGGCGTAGATGGCCCCCTTGGTGCTGGCCACGCCCTGCAGGCTGCCCATCCGTTCCAGGTGCGCCGGCGCGATGTTGTTGACCAGTGCGTACTGCGGGCGTGCGATGTCGGTGAGGTAGGCGATGTCGCCCGGCTTGCCGGCGCCCATCTCGTAGATGGCGAAGTCGGCGTCTTCCGGCGCGTCGATCACCGCCAGCGGCAGGCCGATTTCATTGTTGCGGTTGCCCGGATTGGCGTACACCACGGCGGCGCGCTCGCGCGCGACCTGTTCCAGGATCGCCAGCAGCAGACTCTTGACGCTGGTCTTGCCATTGCTGCCGGTGATGGCGAACACCGCGGCGGCGCGGTCGCGCTGCATGCCGGCGGCGATGCGGCCCAGCGCGTGCTCGCTGTCGGCCACCAGGATCTGCGGCACGGCCACGTCGAGCAGGCGTTCGACCAGCATGGCGCTGGCGCCACGGGCCACCGCGTCGGCGGCGAAGTCGTGGCCGTCGAAGCGCTCGCCACGCAGGGCCACGTACAGGCTGCCCGGCGCCAGGGTGCGGGTGTCGTTGCTGATGGCATCAATGGCGGTGTCCTCGCCATGGATCTCACCACCGGCCCAGTGGGCAATGAGGGAAAGCGGGGTGCGCTTCATTGCAGGCGCTCCCTGGCATGGAGTGCCGCCGCCGCTACCAGGGTGTCGTCGAAGTCATGCTTGACCCCACGCACTTCCTGGTACGGCTCGTGTCCTTTGCCGGCAACCAGCACGATGTCGCCCGCTGCCGCCTGCTTCACCGCCAGGCCGATCGCGCGCGCGCGGTCGCGCTGCACGGTGACGGCCTCCGGTGCGGTGAATCCGGCCAGGATGTCGGCCACGATCGTGTCGCCGTCTTCGCCACGCGGGTTGTCGTCGGTCACGATCACCACGTCGGCCAGGCGCTCGGCAATGGCCGCCATCTGCGGGCGCTTGCCGGTATCGCGTTCGCCGCCGCAGCCGAACACGCAGAACAGGCGACCGGCCAGGTGGCCGTGCAGGCTGTCCAGCGCCTGTTCCAAGGCGTCCGGGGTGTGCGCGTAATCGATGACCACCGTCGGCAGGCCTGCTTCGCCGCCGAGACGGTTCATGCGGCCGGCGATAGGCTGCAGCTGCGACAGCAGCGCCGCGATGTCGGCTGGCGCATGCTCCAGGGCGAGCAACGCGCCGGCGACGCCCAGCAGGTTGTCCACGTTGAAGCGACCCAGCAGCGGTGACTGCACCGGGTAACGCGCGCCTTCGACCACCAGGTCGAAGGCGATGCCGCGCCCGTCCAGACGCAGCGAGTCGGCACGCAGCGTCGCCTGCTGCGCGCCCCGCGAACTGACGCCGATCTGACGCACGCCCGGCGCAACGGTACGCAGCAGTTCGCTGCCGAAGCTGTCGTCCAGGTTCACCACCGCCGCCTTCAGGCCGTCGCGGTGGAACAGCTTGGCCTTGGCCGCGCCGTACTGCGCCATGTCGCCGTGGTAATCCAGATGGTCGCGGGTGAGGTTGGTGAACACCGCCACGTCGTAGTGGACCGCATCCACGCGGCCCTGGTCGAGCGCGTGCGAGCTGACTTCCATCGCCACCGCCTGGGCACCCTGGTCGCGCAGCTGCGCCAGCACTTCATGCATCTGCAGCACCAGCGGCGTGGTGAAGCCGGTCGGCACCACGTTCCCATACAGGCCAACGCCGAGTGTGCCGATACTGCCACTGCAGGTGCCCAGCAGGTGCCAGGCCTGGGCCAGCAGCTGCACGGTGGAGGTTTTGCCGTTGGTGCCGGTCACCCCGACCATGCGCATCGCACGCGAGGGATGGCCGTGGAACTGATCGGCCATGCCGCCCATGCGCAGGCGCAGGCCGGGCACGGCAATGGCGTCGGCCGGTACCGGCAGTTCCGCCGGTGCCGGCGGCTCGAACAGGATCGCGGCGGCACCGGCGGCGCGGGCCTGATCGACGAAGCCCAGCCCGTGCGCGCCGAAGCCGGCAATCGCGACGAAGGCATTGCCGGGGCGCACGGCGCGGCTGTCCAGCACCAGGCCGGTGATGGACGGGTCGTGGCTGAGCACCACGTCGGGAAGCAACTGCGAAAGCAACATCATCTGGCTCATTGCGTGCCTCCCTGCGGGGGCGGCAGCGTGGCGTGCGCGCTGGGCAGCGCGGCATCGAATTCGGCGGCGGCGTCGGGCGCCACCACGGTGTCGGCCGGCACCGGCGACGGCAGCGACGAGGCGGCATGCCCCATCTTTCCGGACTGCTGTGCGGCCAGCCAGGAATCGATGTCGTCCGGTGGCACGTCCATCAGGCGCAGCGCGCCTTCCATGACGTTGTGGAACACCGGGGCCGATACCAGGCCGCCGTAGTACTTGCCGGCCTGCGGATCGTTGATGACGATGACCGTGGCAAAGCGCGGGTTGGTAGCGGGCACCACGCCAGCGAACAGCGCGTTGTAATGGCCGCGCTCGTAGCCGCCGGGCCCGGCCTTGCGTGCGGTGCCGGTCTTGCCGGCCACGTGGTAGCCCAGCACCGCCGCCTGCTTGGCGCCGCCCTGGGTGACCACCGTTTCCATCATCGCCACTACTTCCTTGGCGACGTTCTCGTCGATGACCTGCTTGCCCTCGTTGCGCTGGCCCTTGACGAAGGTCGGCGCGATCAGCCTGCCGCCGTTGCCCAGCGCCGAATACGCCGTGGCGATCTGCAACGGGGTGACATTCAGGCCGTAACCGTAGGACATGGTGGTCTTGGACGAGCCGCTCCAGCGCGCCGGGCGCGGGAAAACGCCGGCCGACTCACCGGGGAAACCGCTGTGCGGCGAGGTGCCGTAACCGAAGCTGTGCACGTGGTCGTAGAAGACCTGGTCGGGCATCTTGGCGGCGATCTTGGCCGCGCCGATGTTCGAGCTGCGGGTGATCACGCCGGTGACATTGAGCACGCCGTTGTTGCGCGGCACGTCCTTGATCGTATAACGGCCGATCGCCATGTAGCCCGGGTTGGTGTCGACCGTGGTGTCCCTGGTGACCACGCCGGACTGCAGCGCCGAGGCGATGGTCAGCGGCTTCATGGTCGAGCCCGGTTCGACCAGGTCGGTCACTGCGCGGTTGCGACGGGTGTCCGGCGCGGCGCCGCCCACCGAATTGGGGTTGTAGGTCGGCAGGTTGACCATGGCCAGGATCTCGCCGGTGGCCACGTCCATGATCACCATCGAACCGCCGGCGGCCTTGTTCTCGATCAGCGCGTTGCGCAGCTCCTTGAAGGCCAGGAACTGGATGCGGCGGTCGATGCTGAGGGTCAGGTCCTTGCCCGGCTCGGCGGCGCGCAGCAGATCGCTTTCGACGGTGTCGCCCTTGCGGTTGCGGATCACCCGCTTGGCGCCGGCCTTGCCGCGCAGCCATTCGTCGAATGCCAGCTCCAGGCCTTCCTGGCCGCGGTCGTCGATGTTGGTGAAGCCGAGCACGTGCGCCATCGCCTCACCCTGCGGGTAGAAGCGACGGAACTCGCGCTGCGAGGCCACGCCGGGGATCTTCAGTGCCACCACCCGCTCGGCCTCGTCCGGATTGATCCGGCGGCGCAGGTACATGAATTCCTTGTCGGCCTTCTGGCTGAGCTTGGAGGTCAGCTCGTCCAGCGGCATGGCCAGCGCGGCGGCCAGCTCCGGGATGCGGTCCGGCGCGCGCATCAGTTCCTGCGGGTTGACCCAGATCGAGGCCACCGGCGTGGACACGGCCACCGGCTCGCCATTGCGGTCGGTGATCATGCCGCGCGAGGTGTTGATCGGCAGTTCGCGCAGGTAGCGCGCCTCGCCCTGGCGCTGGTAGAAATCCGCGTTGATCAGCTGAACGTAGGCCGCGCGGCCGACCAGCGACACCGAGCACAGGCCCAGCGCCAGGCCGACCCACTTCAGGCGCTGGCGCAGGTTGAAGCTGTTGCGCGCGCGGTTGCGACCGGTCTTGTTCATGGCCGCACCACCACGACGTCGGCGGCTTCGGGGAACTTCATGCCCAGCCGCTCACGCGCCACGCGATCAACGCGGGTGGCTTCGGCCAGGGTCGCCTGCTCCAGCTGCAGGCGGCCGAATTCGATGTTCAGTTCGTCGCGGGCGCGCTCCACGCGCGACAGCTCGACGAAGGTCTGCCGATGGCGATGGCGCATGAACACCACACCGATCGCCGAGGCGATGGTGCAGGCCAGCAGCACGATCAGCAGCAGGCGGCTCATGCGGCCACCGCGCGCTTTTCGGCCACGCGCAGCACGGCGCTGCGCGAGCGCGGATTGACCGCCAGCTCGTCGTCCTCGGCCTTGATGGCACCGCCCACCAGGTCCAGCGTCGGCACGAACCCGGCCAGCTCCGGCAGCCGGCGGTTGGTCGGCGGCGCCTTGGCGTGACGGTTCATGAACTGCTTGACGATGCGGTCTTCCAGCGAATGGAAGCTGATCACCGCCAGCCGGCCACCGGGCTTGAGCCGCGCCATCGCCGCATCCAGGCCGGCCTCAAGATCGGCCAGTTCGCGGTTGATGTGGATGCGGATGGCCTGGAAGCTGCGCGTGGCCGGGTGGATCTTGTCTTTGCCGCGCGGCATCACCGAGGCGATCAGCTCGGCCAGCTCGGCGGTGCGGGCGAACGGCTGCCTGTCGCGTCGCGCGATGATCGCGCGGGCGATGCGGCGCCCCTGGCGCTCTTCGCCATAGGTCCACAGCACATCCATCAGCTCGCGCTCTTCCACGCGATTGAGCCACTGCGCCGCGCTTTCGCCGCTGTCCGGGTCCATCCGCATGTCCAGCGGACCGTCCTTGCCGAAGCTGAAACCACGCTCGGCCACGTCCAGCTGCGGCGAGGACACGCCCAGGTCGAACAGCACCCCGTCCAGGCCGTCGGCGGTTTCGCTCCAGTGCAGCAGGTCGGCGAAGCTGCCACGGAAGATCGAGACACGCGGGTCCGGCGCGAAATCACGCTCGGCTACCGCGATTGCCTCCGGATCCTTGTCCATGACCAGCAGCCGGCCTCCAGAACCGAGTTGCTCGAGCACGCCGCGGGCATGACCGCCGCGACCAAACGTGCCATCGAGATACGTTCCGTTTTCGATCACCCTCAGGCCGTCCAGGACCTGCGTGTACAGGACCGGCAGGTGGCCCGCCGGCGACTGCGACACCGGAAGGTGACCGGCCTGCGC
>Ga0209050_1002092_pt1 | contig 18293 bp, 17 predicted proteins | sample Araplavi_mTSA_r2_FD_184276 | JGI IMG/M metagenome (GOLD analysis project Ga0209050, IMG submission 184276) | Arabidopsis root microbial communities from North Carolina, USA - plate scrape MF_Cvi_mTSA_r2 (SPAdes) (version 2) | ecosystem: Host-associated > Plants > Roots > Endosphere | place: USA... | reverse complement strand
GCACGTACCGCAGCAGGTCGTACGTTGGCGCCCCGGTCGGGCACGTACCGCAGCAGGTCGTACGTTGGCGCCCCGGTCGGGCACGTACCGCAGCAGGTCGTACGTTAGCGCCCCGGTCGGACACGTACCGCGGCAGGTCGTACGTTAGCGCCCCGGTCGGACACGTACCGCGGCAGGTCGTACGTTAGCGCCCCGTTCGGACACGTACCGCGGAAGGTCATACGTTAGCGCCCCGGTCGGGCACGTACCGCAGCAGGTCGTACGTTGGCGCCCCGGTCGGGCACGTACCGCGGAAGGTCGTACGTTACCGGCCAGATCCGGGCGCGTGCCGCAGCATGTCGTTGCGTTACCAGACCAGGTCGTCGGGGACCTGGTAGGCCGGGTCGGCGTAGGGGTCTTCCTCGGCCGGTGCGTTCGGATCCACGCGCAGTGCCACCGACGGCGCGAAGATGGCTTCGGCCTGGTCCAGCACGGCGGCGCTGACCAGCAGGTAGCGACCATTGCTCTGCAGCACGCCGAGTTCGCCGGCGTTGAGCTGGCGCAGCTGCTCGGCGGTGACGTAAATGCGCTTGATCTTGCCGCCGTACGGGAAGTGCCGGGCAATATCGGCGGCTTCGTCGTTGAGCGACTTGTCCTTGAGCAGTTCGTCCAGCTTGAGCTTGGCTTCGCGGCGCACACGCGCCTCTTCCTGCTTCAGGCGCTCGGCCTCGATGCGGTCGTCCTTTTCCTTCTGCGCGCGGATCGCATAGGCCTTGGCCAAGTCGATGTCCTCACGCGAGCGCGGCTTGCCCTGCCCGGCGTTCTGGCCCGGCCCGGGGCGCGCGCCGCCGCCGGGGCGGCCCTTGCCCTGCGGTCCGCGGCGGCCGTCCCCTTCGCGCGGCGGACGCTGTCCATCGCGCGGCGGACGCGCGCCGTCTGCAGCCTTGCCTGGCGCGCGGGCGCCGTGCGGCTTGTTGGAGGGCCGGCCATCGCGGCGGGCGTCGGGGGTGCGTTCGGGCTTGGGCGCGGCTTTGAAGCCCAGGCCCAGCAGCTGGTCGCGGAGGGTATCGCTCATGGCGTCAGATCGATCAGTAGTGCGGGGGCGGCGGTTCTTCGCCCGAATCGGAATACAGCGCGTTGCGGACCTTGCCCAGGTCCTCCAGCAGCAGGCGGGTCAGGTCCGCGTTGCGGCTGCCCTCGATGCGGGCATCGGCCAGCGCTTCGCTGAGCTCGGCCAGCGCCTGTTCCTGGAAGGACACGCGCATTTCCAGTTCGACCAGGCGCGCTTCCAGCGCCTGCTCACGCGCGGAGGGAGTGGCGTCATGCATGCAGCGATCGTCCCCGGCCAATGCCGTAGTAGGCCAGGCCCGCCGTTTCGATCTCGTGCGGGTCGTACAGATTGCGGCCGTCAAAGACCACCGCGTCTTTCAGCGTGTCGCGCAGGCGGGCGAAATCCGGGCTGCGGAACTGCTTCCATTCGGTGACCACCACCAGCGCGTCGGCGCCGTCGATCGCGTCGTAGGCGCTGTCGCAGAACACCAGGTCGTCGCGCTCGCCGAAAATGCGGCGGGCTTCGTCGGTGGCTTCCGGATCGTAGGCACGGACCTTGGCGCCGCCTTCCCACAACTGGGCCAGCAGGCGACGGCTGGAGGCTTCACGCATGTCGTCGGTGTTGGGCTTGAACGCCAGGCCCCACACCGCGAAGGTGCGACCACGCACGCCTTCATCCTCGCCACGGTCGTAATGGCGCTGGATCAGCTCGAACAGGTGCCCCTTCTGCGCGTCGTTGACCGCCTCCACCGCGTTGAGCAGCCGGGGCTCATGGCCGTACTGCTGCGCGGTGCGGGCCAGCGCCTGCACGTCCTTGGGGAAGCACGAGCCGCCGTAGCCGGCGCCGGGATAGATGAAATGCCAGCCGATGCGCGGATCCGAGCCGATGCCCTGACGGACCTGCTCGACATCGGCACCGACCTTTTCGGCGATGTTGGCGATTTCGTTCATGAACGAAATCTTGGTCGCCAGCATGGCGTTGGCCGCGTACTTGGTCAGCTCGGCCGAGCGCACGTCCATTTCCACCACGCGGTCGTGGTTGCGGTTGAACGGTGCATACAGGCGGCGCATCAGCGCCACCGACTCGGCATTGGCCGCACCGATCACGATGCGGTCCGGCCGCATGCAGTCGGCCACGGCGTCGCCTTCCTTGAGGAATTCGGGGTTGGAGACCACGTCGAAGGCGATCTCCACGTCACGCTCGGCCAGCACGTCGGCAATGGCGGCGCGGACCTTGTCGGCCGTGCCCACCGGCACGGTCGATTTGTTCACCACCACGGTCGGCACACGCATGTGCCGACCGATGGTGCGGGCCACAGCCAGCACGTACTGCAGGTCGGCACTGCCGTCCTCGTCCGGTGGCGTGCCCACGGCAATGAAGATCACCTGGCCATGCGCGATCGCCGAGGCGGCGTCGGTGGTGAAAGCCAGCCGCGAGGCGGCGTGGTTGGCCTTGACCATCGGCTCCAGGCCCGGCTCGTAGATCGGGATGACGCCACGGTTGAGGCCGTCGACCTTGGCCTGGTCGATATCGACGCAGACCACCTGGTGGCCGACATCGGCCAGGCAGGTACCCGTGACCAGTCCGACATAGCCGGTACCGAAAATTGCGACGCGCATGTCCGTAATGACTCCAGCTCCGGTTACGGGAGAACGTCCAGCAGTTCGACGTCGAAGGTCAGCGTCGCGTTCGGCCCGATCGGACCGCCCGGCGTGCCCTGCTCGCCATAGGCCAGTTCGCCCGGGATCCAGAAGCGGTACTTGGCACCCACCGGCATCAGCGCAACGCCTTCGGACCAGCCCTTGACCACCTGGTCCAGGCCGAACACGATCGGCTCGCCGCGCTGGTAGCTGCTGTCGAAGGTGGTGCCGTCGAGCAGCTTGCCTTCGTAGTTCACGCGGACCTTGCTGGTCGGCAGCGGACGCTCGCCCGACCCCGGACGCAGCACCTGGTACTGCAGGCCGGAGGCGGTGGTGACCACGCCGGCCTGGGTCTTGTTCTTGGCCAGGAAGGCGTTGCCTTCGGTACGGTTGGTCTCGCCCTTGGCAGCTTCCTTGGCCTGCATTTCCACCTGCTTGGCGGCCATGAAGCCTTCCATGGTGGCCTTGGCCTGGTCGGCGGTCATTTTCGGGGTGCCCTTGGCGAACGCGGTCTGGACCGCGTCGAACAGCGCATCCAGGTCCACCTCGTCCTTCAGCGGCGCCAGCGACGGGCCCACCGCGTAGCTGCCCAGCATCAGGCCGACCTTCTCACGGTCCACCTTCGGCGCCGGGGTACCCGGTGCCATGCCCGGCACGGGCTGGCCACTCTTGACCGCCATGGCCATGCGCAGCGCCTGGTCGGTCTTCTGGGCTTCATCCTGGCTGATCAGCGGCTGCTTGCCTTCGAACGCGTTGGTCACCGCGCGACGCAGGGCGGCCAGATCGATTTCGTCGGCGATTGGGGCGAACGAATTTGCGACGTCCATACCAATGGCATAGCCGACTTTTTCACGCTGGGAGGTCAAGGTCGAAGTCTCCTTTGCGGCTGCACCTGCAGCCGGTTGTTGCGACATCACGGTACCGGTGGCACCCATCGCCAGAATCAGAACCGACGCCGCGGCGCCGCGCATTCCCATCTTCATTCGCTGCTTTCCTGGAAGTGACTGGACGCCGACGTCGGCGCGAAACCAGCATTGTCGCACGCACGTGCGAGATGTCGAGGCTGTCAGCGCTTTGCGGGCGCGACGGACAGCTCGCGTTCGATCGCCGCCACCAGCGCCGGGTCGTCCGGCTTGATCTTGCTGGGGAACTGCGCGACCACCCGGCCGTCGCGACCCAGCAGGTACTTGTGGAAATTCCAGCCCGGTTCGACGCCGGTGGCCGCGGCCAGTCGCTGGTACAGCGGCGTCGCGTCCGGCCCGGTGACCTGCACTTTCTGGAACATGGGGAACTTGACGCCATAGGTAAGCGTGCAGAATTCCTGGATCTGTTCTTCGCTGCCCGGCTCCTGGCCCTTGAAGTCATTGGAGGGGAAGCCCAGCACGCTGAAGCCGCGCGCGGCGTACTTCTTCTGCAGCGTTTCCAGCCCTTCGTACTGCGGGGTGTAGCCGCACTTGCTGGCAGTATTGACCACCAGCAGCACCTTGCCGCCGTACTGCTTCTGCAGATTGACCTCGGCCTTGCCGGCCAGCGGCCGGTAGCTGAGGTCCAGCAGGCCGGCGGCGTGGGTCGCACCGGTGCCCAGCAGCCCGACCAGCAGCAGGCCCTGCCCCCAACGGCGGGCCTTGGACCGGGCAGCATGGAGCGGGGACACCGCGGGGCGGGACTTGGGCATCACGGAAACTCCGAATCTGGGGGGGAAAAGCCTGCACTGCAGGGGCAGGCGGACTATATCACCAAGGCTTTTCGCATCGCGTAACCGGGCGGAAGCGGCCTTTTGGCGCACATGGCCATCACCGGACTGAATGCACACAGACTGCCCTGCCCTTCAGAACACCCGCAATATCGTTTCAAATCAATTACTTGGATGTTCAACACCGGCGTTGTCACACCCCTGCCATCAGTTGGGGCATGTCGGGTATTGCACTAAGGCGTGCCGGTGTTATAGTTGCATACAACACCAGTCACCTGATGCAGGGGAAGCCCATGAACCGCATGCGCCACCACTCCGCCAAAGCCCTTACCGCCGCGTCCGCGCTGCTGGTGCTGGGCTGGTTCTGCATCCCCGCCGGTGACCGTGGCGGCATGATGGCCACTGGTGCGTTTGAAGGCCCGCAGGACGCAGGCGTCATCAAGGCAGGGACCGCCGACGGCGCCCCCACGCCTCCCCGCCGGCTGCACAGCTCCCTGTCCATGCCTTACTTCTCATTCGCACAGTCGCTGAACCCACGGAGCTGACCATGAGCGATATCCAATGGAGCGATGGTGCTCCGATCTACCGTCAGCTGAAAGAACGCGTGATCGCCATGATGCTCGACAGCATCATCAAGCCCGGCGATGCGCTGCCTTCGGTTCGACAGGTGGCCGCCGAGTACCAGCTCAATCCCATCACCGTCTCGCGCGCTTACCAGGAACTGGCCGATGAGGGCCTGGTCGAGAAGCGCCGCGGGCTGGGCATGTTCATGACCGAAGAAGCCGCCACGCAGCTGCGCAGCAGCGAGCGCGACCGCTTCCTCAACGAAGAATGGCCGCTGGTCCTGGAGCGCATCCAGCGCCTGGGCCTGCATCTCGACGAATTGCTGCCCCAGGGGAAATCCTCATGAATGCCGTTGCTAGTGATGTCGTCATCTCCGCCCGTGGCCTGCGCAAGGCCTACAAGCAGACCCTCGCGCTGGACAACACCAGCTTCACCATCGCCCCGGGCCGGATCACCGGCCTGATCGGCCCCAACGGGGCGGGCAAGACCACCCTGCTCAAGGCGCTGCTGGGCCTGACCACGGTGGAGGGCGAACTGAGCGTGCTCGGCCTGGACCCGACGGTGCAGCGCAACGCGCTGATGAACGAGGTGTGCTTCATCGCCGACGTGGCGGTGCTGCCGCGCTGGATGAAGGTGCGCGAGGCGATCGACTTCGTTGCCGGCACCCACCCGCGCTTCGACCGCGCCCGTTGCGAGCGCTTCCTGGCCTCCACCAAGCTGCAGCCGCGCCAGCGCGTACGTGAACTGTCCAAGGGCATGATCGTGCAGCTGCACCTGGCACTGGTGATGGCCATCGATGCCAAGGTGCTGGTGCTGGACGAGCCGACCCTGGGCCTGGACATCCTGTACCGCAAGGAGTTCTACCAGCGCCTGCTGGAGGACTACTTCGACGAGCAGAAGACGATCATCGTCACCACCCACCAGGTGGAAGAGATCGAACACATCCTGACCGATGTGATGTTCATCCGCGACGGCCGCATCGTGCTCACCGCCGACATGGAGGACGTGGGCGAGCGCTACACCGAGGTGCTGGCCTCGGCCGACACGCTGGAGGCGGCCCGCGCGTTCAAGCCGATCGACGAGCGCAGCCTGCCCTTCGGCAAAACCGTACTGCTGTTCGATGGGGTGCCGCGCGCCCAGCTCACGCCGCTTGGCGAAATCCGCAGCCCGGGGCTGGCGGATCTGTTCGTGGCCATCATGAAGGGAACCTACGCATGAACACCGTCCACTACCACCCCATCAGCAAGGCCAGCACCTTCAAGTGGCTGCTCAAGCGCGAATACTGGGAAAACCGCGGCGGTTTCCTGTGGGCACCCCTGATTGCCGGCGGCATTTCGCTGGTGATGAGCCTGATCGGCATCCTGCTGGGCCTGTGGGGCCTGCGCCGCGCGGCCGAGAACGGCAGCCTGCACCTGGACGACACCAACATCAGCATCAACGGCCTGGACCTGAAGCTGCTGACCGAGCGCCTGGATGCCAAGAACATTGCCGACCTGGGCAATGCGCTGGACGCCACCCTGGTGCTGAGTTCGCTGTGGCCGTTCGTGGTCCTGGCCTTCGTGGTGTTCTTCTACTGCCTGGGCGCGCTGTATGACGACCGCCGCGACCGCAGCATCCTGTTCTGGAAATCGCTGCCGCTGTCGGACACCCAGACCGTGCTGTCCAAGGCGCTGAGCGCGCTGCTGGTAGCGCCGGTGATCGCGGTGATCGCCTCGGTGCTGACCATGTTCGGGTTCCTGGCGATCCTGTCGATCGTCGTGCTCACCCACGGCGGCAACCCGATGACCCTGATCTGGGGCCCGGCCAGCCCGCTGGCGTTCGTGGCCGGCCACCTGGCCTGGCTGCCGGTGTTCCTGCTGTGGGCGCTGCCGACCGTGGGCTGGCTGCTGATGTGGTCGGCCTGGGCAAAATCCAAGCCGTTCCTGTGGGCGGTGATGCTGCCGCTGTTTGCCGGGATCATCGTCAGCACCACGCATGTCATGGAGCTGTTCAACATGACCAGCGGCTGGTTCTGGCAGCACATCGTGGGCCGCCTGCTGCTGGGCACGCTGCCGGGCAGCGACCTGTTCTACCGTGCCGATCAGCTGCAGGCGCTGATGCGCGACAGCGACAACCTGGCCACGGCGCTGTCGCCGACCAGCCAGCTGGCCGCGCTGGCCCTGCCCGAACTGTGGATCGGCGCCGCTGCCGGTGTGGTGTTCATCATCGTCGCCATCCGCCTGCGCCGCCGCGCCGGCGAAATCTGACCCTGTCCGCTTCGAGGAACTGTCCATGATCCGCAAGCTCGCTCTCGCTTCCCTGCTGTTGCTGCCGCTGACGGCCCTGGCCGATGAGCCGCAGTGCAAGTTCAATGCGCCCCGCGATCTGAAGCTCGACCTGGCCGGTGCCAGGGCGGTGGTGTTCGAGGTCAACCAGCACGATCTGGTGCTGCAGGCCGGCGCCGGCACCGCTCAGCTCAGCGGGCGGGCCTGTGCCTCCAATGCGGACTGGCTGCCTGAGCTGACCGTGACCCAGCAGAAGGTGGGCGACAAGCTGGTGGTGAAGCTGCAGCGCGAGAACCAGGGCCTGAAGATCAACATGGGCGGCAACAGCTATGCCTACCTGGACCTGCGCGGCACCATCCCGGACAACGTCCTGGTGCAGATGAAGGTCGGTTCGGGCGATGCCAGCGTGACCGGCGCGCACTCGCTGAGCGCGGATGTGGGCTCGGGCGACATCACGCTGCGCGAGATCAAGGGTCTGGTTACGGCGGCCATCGGATCGGGCGATGTGGAGCTTGATGGCGCCGGCGCGCTGAACCTGCTGTCGGTCGGTTCGGGCGACTTCAAGGCCCGCAACCTGCGCGGCAACGCGACGGTCGGCACGATCGGTTCGGGGGATCTGACCCTGGATGGGGTCAAGGGCAACGTCGACATCAAGACGGTGGGCTCGGGCGATGTCGACCTGCGCGGGGTTACCGGCAACGTGAGCCTGGGCAACATCGGTTCGGGCGATTTCGAGGCGCGCGATGTAGGTGGCAGCGTCAAGGTGGAACGTCACGGTTCCGGTGATGTAACCGTGCGCGACGTGGGCGGCAACCTGACGGTAGCCAACAGCGGCAGCGGCGACATCAACCACAGCAACGTGCGCGGCGGCGTGCAGCTGCCGCGCGGGAAATAAGGAGACCATGCCATGAATACCCGCCTGCTTCCCGCCCTGCTGTTGACGCTGTGCCTGCCGTTGGCCGCCTGCGGCGGCGCCGACGATGCCAGGTCCTCCCAGGGCAAGCCCGTAGTGGATGCTGACGCGATCGAAAAAGGCATCCAGCACTCTGCTGACAAAACGCAATCGAAGATGGCCGCCAAGCTGCGCGCGAAAATGGAGTACGGCAACATCGACCTCTCCAGTGCCGACAACAGCAAGGCCGAGATCACGCCGAAAGGCGACCTGCTGATCAACGGCAAGGCCGTCGCCATTGATGCCCAGCAGCGGGCTCTGCTGCTCGACTACCGCAAGCAGGTCGAAGCCATCGCCCTTGCAGGCATGGACATCGGGGTGGCGGGCGCGCACCTCGGCGCCAAGGCTGCCGGCGAGGCGTTGCGCGGTATCTTTTCGGGCAACCAGGACGGCATCGAGGCGAAGGTGAACGCCGAGGCGGAAAAGATCAAAGAGCAGGCCAATGCCCTGTGCGGCCTGCTGCCGACGATGATGGCCAAGCAGCAGGCGCTGGCCGCGGCCCTGCCGGCCTTCAAGCCCTACGCGACGATGGACCAGGGCGATATCGACGACTGCCACAGCTGAGCCGGCACCCCTGCGACGTTCGGTCGCAGGCAGGCCATCTGCACGGGGCGAGGACTACACTAGTCCTCCCCCTTTTTGCTGTCACCGGCCGCCATGAAAAAGTTGTGCCTGCTGCTGTTCGCCCTGTTCTGCGTTGCCGCCACCGGCTGCGACCAGGAATACCGCAACCACCGCGCCGAGCGCAGCAAACCCAAGATCACCGTGAGCGATGGCATGGTCACCGTGCGCCGCGCACCGGCACCGAACATCATCGTGCTGCCGAACGGGCACATGAAGGTGGACGAGATCGAAATCCCGCTCGACCCGAGCCAGGAAGCGCTGCTGCAGCAGATGTTCGGTCAGCTCCAGGTGCTCCGCCAGAACACCCTGGTGGACGCCCCGCACGACCCGGACAAGCGCGCGGTCAAGATCCAGGTTCCGCCCGGCATGCAGCCGATCCCGCCGGACCTGGTCACCCGCATCCCGCAGTTCAAGGACTACACCGAAACCTTCGACAACCTCATGGCCGACCGACGCTGACCCCGTTAGAGCCGGGCTCTGCCCGGCTGCTTCACGCATTCTGGCGAACAGCCCTTGGCTGACGCATGTCCCGAGCTGGGCCGTCGGGTGTGGGTTTGCGGGACACGCCGTAAATACGTCCCTGTAGGCTCGTAGAAAACATCCATGTTTTCTACGGTCCCGCAAACCCACCCCCGCCGACCCTCCGACAGTCGGCCGGTGGCCACGGGAAACGCGGGAACGCGGGAACGCTTCGCTTTTGTAATCACATCGTGCCGCGTAGTGACATGCCATGCATGTCCGCCTTTTCCATCCGCACGCGATTCTCTGTCGGGGGTGGGCGGCGGGTAGCCCCCGGAGGGACGCTAGAAAACATGGATGTTTTCTAGCAGCCTACAAGGACGTACTTGCGGCGTGTCCCGGAGCGGGGCTGCCCGACGCCCGCCCCAGCCAGTAACAATGGAAACGCTGCCTTGGCTTTGGCTTTGGCTTCAGCCGTCAGCCGTCAGCCACCGCCCCCACCACCGCCCGCATGGATGCCGCCTGCCGTCAGAGCGGCCGGATCCAGCAACCGCCGCAGTTCGGCTTCGCTCAGACCACTGTCTTCCTTCGCCACATCCAGCACCGGGCGCTGTTCCTTGTACGCGCGCTTGGCAATCGCCGCTGCCTTTTCGTAGCCGATGATCGGGTTCAACGCCGTCACCAGGATCGGATTGCGGCCCAGCGCCTCGCGTACACGGTCCTCGCGCACCTTCAGCCCCGCGATGGCCGTATCTGCCAGCAGGCGGGAAATGTTGGACAACAGACCGATGCCGTCCAGCAGGTTGGCTGCGATCAGCGGCAGCGTCACGTTCAACTGGAAGTTGCCCGTCTGCCCCGCCACCGTGATCGCCGTGTGGTGCCCGATCACCTGCGCACAGACCATCACCGTCGCTTCCGGAATCACCGGGTTGACCTTGCCCGGCATGATCGAACTGCCCGGCTGCAGTGCCGGCAGCTCGATCTCGCCCAGGCCCGCGAGCGGACCGGCGTTCATCCAGCGCAGATCGTTGGCGATCTTGATCAGCGCCACCGCCAGCGCATTGAGCTGGCCCGACAGTTCCACCGCATCGTCCTGCGCCGCAAGCCCCTCGAACTTGTTTTCCGCACTGTCGAAGCGGATACCGGTCTGCTGCTTCAGGCGCTTGGCCACCCGCTCGCCGAAGCGCGGGTCGGCATTGATGCCCGTGCCGATGGCAGTGCCGCCCAACGGCAGCCGGCGCAGACGCTTCAGGCTGTCCTCCAGCCGCTCCTGCGCAGATGACAGCTGCGCCGACCAGGCACCGAATTCCTGCTCGAAGGTCAGCGGCATCGCATCCATCAAATGCGTGCGCCCGGTCTTGACCACCTTGCGCAGCGCCCGGCCGCGCTTGTCGATCGTCTTGCGCAGGTGCACCAGCGCCGGCAGCAGCTGTTCCTGCACGCCCAGCAGCGCCGACACGCGCAACGCCGTGGGAATCACATCGTTCGAGCTCTGGCCCTGATTGACGTGATCGTTGGGGTGCACCGTCGTTTTACCCGCCTTGCCCGCACGGTTGGCCAGCGTGGCGATCACCTCATTGGCATTCATGTTCGACGACGTGCCCGAACCGGTCTGGTAGATGTCGATCGGGAAATGCGCGTCGTGCTGGCCCAGCGCTACCTCGTCGGCTGCACTTTCAATGGCCTTGGCGATGTTCTTCGGCAGGTGCCCCAGCTCGGCGTTTACCGCCGCCGCCGCGCCTTTCACCAGCCCCAGCGCGCGGATGAAACCGCGCGGCATGCGCTGGCCTGACACCGGGAAATTGTCCACGGCACGCTGCGTCTGCGCGCCCCATAGCGCATCTGCAGGCACCTGCAGTTCGCCCATGCTGTCATGCTCGGTCCGGAAACCCTTGCTCATTGCGTCACTCCGCGTTTCTTTCAGTGGGGAAAGGGAACGGGCTGGCAACGGGCCTTCATTCCCTGGCTGGCGGCTGCGTTCACGATACTCCCAAGCCGGAATGAAACCCAACTGCGTGCGGGTTCGGCTAGACTCGAACGTCGTGTTCATTCAGGCATCCCCCGCTCCCATGGGCGACGACCCGCACTGTAGTACCCGTCACGGCGGCCGGCCATGATCGTCGGCAATCTGCTGCTTCTGCTGCTCGCCCTGTTCCTGGTGGTGCTCAACGGCTTCTTCGTGGCCGCCGAGTTCGCCCTGGTCAAGCTGCGCCATACCCAGGCGGTCGGCCTGGCCGCCCGCCACGGCTGGCGCGGCCGCCTGCTGCTCAACGTGCATTCGCACCTGGACGCCTACCTGTCGGCCTGCCAGCTCGGCATCACCCTGTCCTCGCTCGGCCTGGGCTGGGTCGGTGAGCCGGCCTTCGCGCACTTGCTGCAGCCGCTGTTCGACGCGCTCGGCATGGGTCCCGAAGGCGCCCGCCTCACCGCCTTCATCATTGCCTTCAGCCTGATCTCGTTCCTGCACATCGTGCTGGGCGAACTGGCCCCCAAGTCGATGGCCATCCGCCGGCCCGAAGCGATGTCGCTGTGGACCGCCGCCCCGCTCTACCTGTTCTACTGGGCCATGTTCCCGGCGATCTGGCTGCTCAACCACAGCGCCAACGCGCTGCTGCGGCTGGCCGGCTGGGGCGACGTGGAACATACCTCGCACCGCTACTCGCGCGAGGAACTCAAGCTCATCGTCGCCCGGCAGCAGCCGGGGGCCGGTGCGCCGGACCAGGACCTGACCCTGATGAGCCACGCGCTGGAGCTGCCCGAACTGGTGGCCGGCGACCTGATGCGTCCGCGCGAACACATGCGCGTGTTCCGCCAGGGCATGGATCTGGCGGCCGTGCTGGCCGAATTCGCCGAAAGCCGCTACAGCCGCTACCCGTGGTTCGACGAGGACGGCGAGGAAGTGCTGGGCATCCTGCACATGAAGGACCTGCTGGTGGAGATCGCCCGGGGACACCCCACCGACGACCTGCGCGCCCTGCTCCGGCCGGCCAACCTGATCGCGCTGGAAACCCCGGTCACCACCGTGCTGGAGCGCTTCCGCACCGGCACCACGCACCTGGCCCTGTGCGTGGAGGAACACGGCCGCATCCTGGGCTACTTCACCCTGGAAGACCTGCTCGAGGTGGTCGTCGGCGACATCGAGGACGAGCACCCGCACATCGTCAAGGACGCCCCCACCCGGGGCGCCGACGGCAGCCTGCTGGTGGCCGGGTCCACCTCGATCTTCCGCCTGGAGCGCCTGCTCGGCCGCGACCTGGCCGCGCCCGAGCACCTCAATTCGGTAGGTGGGCTGATCGTGCACCAGCTGCAGCGGCTGCCCGAGGAGGGCGAACAGGTGCTGATCGACGGCCAGCTGTTCACCGTCAAGCGCATGGCCGGGCACCGCATCCAGGCCGTCACGGTGCGCCTGGCGCCCGGGGAGGCCGACGGCGAGCCCGGGGCAGCGTAGAATGACGGCCCCCGCCGTCATTGCCTGCGCCCGCCATGTCCGAATTCGCCCTGCTCGCCCTGTCCCCACTCGATGGCCGCTATGCCGGCAAGGTCGATGCGCTGCGCCCGATCTTCTCCGAGTACGGTCTGATCAAGGCCCGCGTGAAGGTTGAAGTGGAATGGCTGCTGGCCCTGGCCGATGAACCGGGCATCGCCGAGCTGGCGCCGTTCACGGCCGGCGCGACCGCGCGCCTGCGGGCCCTGGCCGACGACTTCGCCCCGGCCCACGCCGCGCGGGTGAAGGAGATCGAACGCACCACCAACCACGACGTCAAGGCCGTGGAATATTTCATCAAGGAACAGCTCAAGGATGACGCCGAGCTGGCTTCGGCCCTGGAGTTCGTGCACTTCGCCTGCACCAGCGAGGACATCAACAATCTCAGCTACGGCTTGATGCTGGAAGAAGCCCGCCGCACCGTGCTGCTGCCCTCGCTGGACGGCATCGCCGCGACCCTGCGCGCCCTCGCCCACGCCCAGGCCGCACAGCCCATGCTGTCGCGCACCCACGGCCAGACCGCCTCGCCCACGACCCTGGGCAAGGAAGTGGCCAACGTGGTCGCGCGCCTGGAGCGCCAGCGCCGCCAGATCGCCGCGGTCGAGCTGACCGGCAAGATCAACGGTGCGGTCGGCAACTACAACGCACACGCCATCGCCTACCCGGACGTCGACTGGCCGGCCTTCGCCAAGCGCTTCGTGGAGAGCCTCGGCCTGGTCTTCAACCCCTACACCACCCAGATCGAACCGCACGACAACATCGCCGAGATCGGCGACGCCGCGCGCCGCGCCAACATCATCCTGATCGACCTGGCGCGCGACATCTGGGGCTACATCTCCCTGGGCTACTTCAAGCAGAAGCTCAAGGAAGGTGAAGTCGGCTCCTCGACCATGCCGCACAAGGTCAACCCGATCGACTTCGAGAATGCCGAAGGCAACTTCGGCATCGCCAACGCGCTGTTCGAGCACTTCAGCGCCAAGCTGCCGATCAGCCGCTGGCAGCGCGACCTCACCGACTCCACCGTACTGCGCGCCGTGGGCACCGCCTTCGGCCACAGCCAGGTTGCGCTGGACTCGCTGGCCAAGGGCCTGGGCAAGCTCACCGTGAACCCCGAACGCCTGGACGCCGACCTGGATGCTGCGTGGGAAGTGCTGGCCGAAGCCGTGCAGACCGTGATGCGCCGCTACGGCCTGCCCAACCCGTACGAGCAGCTCAAGGCCCTGACCCGCGGCCAGGGCATCACCGCCGATTCGATGAAGGCCTTCGTCGAATCGCTGGACCTGCCCGAAGACGCCAAGCAGAACCTGCGCGCACTGACCCCGGGCGGCTATGTCGGCCTGGCGGCGGATCTGGCCAAGGCGATCTGATCGCGCTCATCGAGCAGCAACCCCAGACGGGGCGCCGATAATTCCGGCGCCCCGTCTGGTTTTAGCCTTGCGCGAGGAGCCTTGAGCTGAAGGTCTACGTGCTGGGGGCCGGCGGGCGGGGGGGTACGGGACACGCCTCAAATCTCCCGTTAGGCTCGGGCGGCACATCCATGTGCCTTCACGGTCCCGTACCCCCCCACCCGCCGGCCCCTCGATAGTGCGTCGGTGGCCATGGGGAAACGCCGTCGCCGGGCCACGTCCGGCTGCGGTTTCTCACCGCCTTGCGACCATCTGGAGGGGCCGCCGCCGGGTAGCCCCCGGAGGGACTGTCAAAAACATGGATGTTTTTGACAAGGCTACATGGATGTATTCACGCCGTGTCCCGTAGGGGGCTGCCCGGCGGCGGCCCCAGCACGTAACACTGAGGCGCCGGCGTTCAGCCTTTAGCTCTTGGCTTTTAGCTTCCGCGTTGACGTTTGGCGAACATCGAGGCGATCCCACGGCCGGCGCTGGGGGAGGGCCGCGACCGTGCGGCGCAGGTGCAGATCGTGCTCAACCAGCGGACAATACGTGGACGAGCGCGCCTCAGCGGCTGCGCCGCCCGTTTTCGCCTTCATGCTTCAAGGATTCCCCCATGGCTGTCCGCAAGACCAAAACCCCCGTCATTGAAGTCCAGGCCCGCCCCGGCCTGCCGCTGGGCATGCCCGCCGCCACCTTCCTGCGCGACTACTGGCAGAAGCGCCCGCTGTTGATCCGCGGCGCCTTCCCCGATTTTGAGACCCCCCTGCAACCCGAAGACCTGGCCGGCCTGGCCTGCGAGGACACCGCGCTCGCCCGCCTCATCACCCATGACCGCAGCACCGACGGCTGGACCGTGCGTACCGGCCCGTTCCAGGAAGAAGAATTCCCCGGCATGCCCGATCACGACTGGACCCTGCTGGTCCAGGACGTCGACAAGTGGGACCCCGACGTGCGCGCCCTGATCGGCCATTTCGACTTCCTGCCGCGCTGGCGCATGGATGACGTCATGATCAGCTTTGCCGCCACCGGCGGCTCGGTCGGTGCCCACGTCGACCAGTACGACGTGTTCCTCCTGCAGGCCTACGGCCACCGCCGCTGGCAGATCGACGCCAGCGAATCCACCCACGGCAAGCGCCCCCCGCTGGCGTTCCGCGACGACGTCGAACTCAAGCTCCTGCGCCGCTTCAAGCCCACCCACGACTGGGTCCTCGAACCCGGCGACATGCTCTACCTGCCGCCCAATGTGCCGCACAACGGCGTGGCCGAAGATCCCTGCCTGACCTTCTCCTTCGGCATGCGCGCCCCCGCCTCCGCCGAACTGATCAGCGACTACCTGGACACCCTGATCATGGATGCCGACGAGGCCATCCGCTACCAGGACCCGGACCTCAAGGTGCCCGAGGACCCGAACGAAATCGACGTCGTCGCCATGAACCGCGTGGTCCAGGCGCTCAATGCCATCCGCATGAACGACCCCGACCGCCTCGGCGACTGGTTCGGCCGCTTCATCACCACCTACCGCGCCGCCGGTGAAGTCGTCGCCGCCGGCGAGCCGCTGCCGCGCGAAGCGATCGAAGCCGCCCTCGCCGAAGGCCTCGAACTCGGTCGCCACCCCTGGGCCCGCCTGGCCTGGCGCCGGGCCAGGCGCGGCGCCAGCCTGTACTGCAGCGGCCTCGAATTCGCGCTGCCGGTAAAGGACGCCCAGGCACTGGCGGCCGCCGAACAGATCGGCGCCACCCTGTACCACAAGCTCTCCGCCAAGGGCCGCGACGCCCTGCATGCGCTGATCGCCGGCGGCTACTACCAGCTGCTCGACGGCGAGGCCTATGACGACGACGACGAGGACAGCACCGACAATGCCGTGGCCGAATACGAAATCATCGACGCCACCGACACGGTCGAGGTGGTCGACGACGAAGACGTTGAAGCCAACGTCCACGAAGTGAACATCCACGAAGACGGCGTCGAAGTGATCGTGGATTTCGACGACACCGATGACAGCGACGATGACCACGCCGTAGGCACCCCCGATGGCGGCGCCGGGTCCTGACATGCCGGCCGGCGGCATCCGGGTCGAGGTGGTCGATTACCCCGGCCACCGCGACCTGCTGCACCGCGTCCGCCATGCCGTGTTCGTTGAGGAACAGCAGGTCCCGGCCGAGCTGGAGACCGACGCACTGGACCCGCTCAGCGTGCACGTGCTGGCCCGCGACGCCCAGGGCCAGCCGGTCGGTGCCGGCCGGCTGACCCCCGATGGCCGGATCGGCCGCATGGCGGTGCTCGCCGGCGTGCGCAGCCAGGGCGTGGGAGAGCAGCTGCTGCTGGCCCTGGTCCAGGCGGCCCGCGAGCGCGGCTGGCGTGAGGTGACCCTGCATGCCCAGCTGCCGGCCCGCGCCTTCTATGCCCGCCAGGGCTTCCTGCCGCAGGGCGAGCTGTTCGAGGAAGCCGGCATCGTGCACCAGCACATGCGCCGGGTGCTGGACGGAGCGGTCAGCATCGACCGTGCCGACGAAGCAGTGGCCATCACCACTGCACTGGTCCACCGCGCCCGCCGCCAGCTGTGGATCCACACCCGCCAGCTCGACCCCGGCCTGCTCGATGCCCCGCCGGTACTGGAGGCGCTCCGCCGCTTCGCCACCGCCCGCCACGACAAGCAGGCCCTGCTGATCGTGCACGACGCCACCGCCATCGCCCAGGCCGGCTCGCCCCTGCTGGGCCTGGTCCAGCGCCTGCCCACCGTGTTCCGGGTACGCCAGGTCAGCGATCCCATCGACCGCGCCCTGGCCTCGGCCTGCCTGCTCAACGATGCCGGCGACTACTACTTTCGTCTGAGCGGGTTGCGCTTCGACGGCGAGGCGGGCCTCTCGCTGCCGGCACGTTCGCGACCGTTGCAGGACGGTTTGCAGCGCGTATGGGAACGTTCGCGCGATTGCAGCGAACTGCGCGCGCTTGGCCTGTAGGTCACGCCCGCGTCCCGAACCTGTCTGGGAATGACACCACGGGCCGGCAGCGGGCCGCCCCGGTGCCCCTTCCTGTCCCGATGGGGGTACAATTTGGACCGTTAGATACCGCCCGTGCAGGGCTATTCATCTTCCCTGCCGGATCTTCGAAGCCTTACCCCACAAGCGAATCCGACCCTCCATCGTGGACAATCTACTGAAGCAGTTTGCGCAGTCTTCGCAGCTCGCCGGCGGCAACGCCTCCTATATCGAGGATCTGTACGAGCAGTACCTCGTTTCTCCGGACAGTGTCGATCCCAAATGGAAGACCTACTTCGACGGCTTCAAGGGCCGCGAAGCCGGTGACATTCCGCACTCGGCCGTCATCGCCCACATTGCCGACGCTGCCAAAAACGCCGTCAAGGGCGCGGGCGCTTCCGGCGCCGGCGACGAACGCGAGCGCAATGTCGGTCGCCTGATCACCGCCTACCGCTCGCGCGGCCACCTCGATGCGCGCCTGGACCCGCTGGGCCTGGCCCAGGCGGTCAATTCGCCGGATCTGGGCCTGCCGTTCCACAGCCTGTCCGACGGCGACCTCAACGCCGAGTTCAGCACCGGCGGTGTCGGCGGCCAGCCGCGCATGAAGCTGCGCGACCTGCTGGAGCGCCTGAAGAAGACCTACACCGGCTCGATCGGTGCGGAATTCATGCACATCTCCGAGGTCGAGCAGCGCCAGTGGATCTACCAGCGCCTGGAACTGGCCGGTGGCAACTACAGCCTGGACGCTGACACCCAGCGCCGCACGCTGGAGCGCCTGACCGCTGCCGAAGGCCTGGAACGCTACCTGCACACCAAGTACGTCGGCCAGAAGCGCTTCTCGCTGGAAGGCGGCGATTCGCTGATCCCGATGATGGACACCATCATCCGTGACGCCGGCAAGGATGGCGTCAAGGATGTGGTGATCGGCATGGCCCACCGCGGCCGCCTCAACGTTCTGGTCAACACCCTCGGCAAGAACCCGCGCAAGCTGTTCGACGAGTTCGAAGGCAAGTTCGAGCACGACGAGCACGCCTCCGCCGGCGACGTGAAATACCACATGGGCTTCTCGGCCGACGTGGCCACCGACGGTGGCCCGGTCCACCTGGCCCTGGCGTTCAACCCGTCGCACCTGGAAATCGCCGACCCGGTCGTGGCCGGTTCCGTGCGTTCGCGCCAGGAGCGCCGCAAGGACAGCGCCAGCAAGCAGGTGATGCCGA
>Ga0209050_1002091_pt1 | contig 18294 bp, 17 predicted proteins | sample Araplavi_mTSA_r2_FD_184276 | JGI IMG/M metagenome (GOLD analysis project Ga0209050, IMG submission 184276) | Arabidopsis root microbial communities from North Carolina, USA - plate scrape MF_Cvi_mTSA_r2 (SPAdes) (version 2) | ecosystem: Host-associated > Plants > Roots > Endosphere | place: USA... | reverse complement strand
TATAGGAAAATGGCAGGGGCGGCTGGATTCGAACCAACGCATGGCAGGATCAAAACCTGCTGCCTTACCGCTTGGCGACGCCCCTGTATCTGTTGCAACGATTACCCGGTAATCGGTTCCTTTAGAGCAGACTTTGAAGCTTGCGATGCAACATCGAAACGTTGCTTCCTTTTGCTACAAAACCTGTAAGGGTCTCTGTCAGAAGGGCCGAGACTTTATCAGCTTCAGCTTTGCTTGGGAAGCCCCCAAACACACAACTTCCAGTTCCGGTGAGTTTTGCTTCGGTAAATTTACCTAACAAATTCAAAGCGTTACGTACCTCTGGATAACGCCTTGTTACCACCGGCAAGCAGTCATTTCGACTGTTTCCCTTGGGAACGGGGCGCACTTTAATGGGAGGAGTGTTACGTGTCAACAACGGATCTGAAAAAATTTCTGCCGTACTTACAGAGACTTGCGGTACCAGCACCAGATACCACGGTTCTTCCGGGTCGACAGGGGTCAGTTTCTCCCCCACACCCTCGGCGAAAGCCGCATGACCACGAACGAAAACCGGGACGTCGGCGCCCAGTGTCAATCCCAGGCCGGCCAGGCGATCTTCATCCCAGCCCAATTGCCATAGGTGATTGAGGCCGAGCAAAGTCGTTGCGGCATTCGAACTGCCGCCGCCGATCCCGCCGCCCATGGGCAGGATCTTGTCGATCCAGATATCGACGCCCAGCGAACAACCGGATTGCTCCTGAAGTTTTTTCGCGGCCTTGACGATCAGGTTGCTGTCGTGGGGCACGCCGGCGAATTCGGTGTGCAGATGAATGACACCGTCATCGCGCAGGGCGTAGGTGATTTCGTCGCCGTAATCGAGAAACTGAAACATCGTTTGCAGTTCGTGGTAGCCGTCTTCGCGGCGACCGAGAATGTGCAGCATCAAATTGAGTTTGGCCGGAGACGGCAGAGTCAGGCGATTGACTGGCATGTCATGACCCCAGTTTGCGCGGTTGCCAGGCCTTGATCACCAGGGTGACGTCAAGGTCGGTGCCATGCAGCTTGATGCGCTCGGGCAGCCAGTAACCGTTTTGCTGGGTGTAGTCGGTGTATTCGACCTGCCAGCCATCCTGCTCGAGGTTGGCCAGGCGACTGTCGGCATCCAGGGTCAGGTGACTTTTGCTGTCCGGAGACGGGAGCCCGCGTACCCACCACGCCAGATTGGACACCGGCAGCTTCCAGCCCAGCTGTTCTTCGAGCAGTACTTCCGGATTCGGCGCGTCGTAGCGTCCCTGGTTGGCGACTTCCAGCGACACCTTGCCCGGACGTCCGGTCAGGCGAGCCGCACCACGGCCCAGTGGCCCGGACAGACGAATATCGTAGTAATCCTGGCGCTGCAGCCAGAACAGCGTGCCGCTGCCCGAGTCTTTTGGCGCACGGATGCCGATCTTGCCGTCGATCTGCCAGCCGTCGAGGCCGGTCAGTTGCTGTTTGTGCTCGCGCCATTGGGCGGCGTTGCCATGTCCCTCGACCGATTCGCGGGGACCCAGGCCTGCGCAACCGGCGAGCAGGGCGATAAAGCTGAAAACGATGAAATGGCGCAAAAACATAATCTTAAAGAGTCTCTGATCCGGTCAGGCGTTTGATGGTGCCACGCAGGGTCGGGCTGTCAGGCTGTTCCTTGAGGAATTTGCCCCAGACTTGTCTGGCTTCGCGCTGTTTGCCGTTGGCCCACAGGACTTCGCCCAGGTGCGCGGCGACTTCCTGGTCGGGGAAGCGTTCCAGGGCCTGGCGCAGCAGGCGCTCGGCTTCGTCGAGATTGCCCAGGCGGTAATTCACCCAGCCAAGGCTGTCGAGTACCGCCGGATCTTCCGGGCTGATCTGGTGCGCCTGTTCGATCAGGGCCTTGGCTTCGGCGTAGCGTGTGGTGCGGTCGGACAGGGTGTAGCCGAGGGCGTTCAACGCCATGGCATTGTCCGGGTCGCGCTTGATGATCGTGCGCAGGTCTTTTTCCATCTGCGCCAGGTCATTGCGTTTTTCCGCCTGCATGGCACGGGTGTAGAGCAGGTTCAAATCGTCCGGGTATTGCTGCAAGGCTTGATGCAGAACGCTCCAGGCCTTGTCGCCCTGATTGTTGGCGGACAGGGTTTCGGCTTCGATCAGGTACAGCTGGATCGCGTAATCCGGCTGCTCGTCGCGCTCTGCCGCCAGCTTTCTTTGCGCTTCGGCGGTCCTGCCGTTGTCTATCAGGATGTCGGCCTGACGCAATTGCGCCGGCAGGAAATCGTTGCCCGGGCCCACCTTGGCGTACTCGATCAATGCGCCTTGCGGGTCGTTTTGTTCTTCGGCGATGCGGCCGAGGTTCAGGTGCGCCGAGTCGACGTGGCTGTCCCGGGCGATCAGGTCTTCAAGATAACCTTTGGCCTCGTTCCACGCCTTGGCTTCCAGGCAGACCAGTGCCAGGGAGTATCGCAGATCGTCGTCTTCAGGGTATTGCTGAACCAGGCTCGAGAACTCGGCCTTGGCGTCGTCCATACGGTCCTGTTCAACCAGCATCCGCGCATAAGTCAGGCGCAGGCGCTTGTCGTCCGGGTATTTCTTGATGCTTTTCTGCAGAAGCGGCAAGGCCTCGTCACCGCGATCGAGGGTTTGCAGCAGGCGTGCGCGCAGCAGAATCGGGGCAATTTCGCCGTCTTCCGGTGGATTGTCTTCCAGCAGTTTCAGTGCGCCTTTGGTGTCGCCATCCTGTTGCATCAGCAGCGCCTTGCCGAAAATCAGCTGGCTGTTGTTCGGATGGCGCTGCAGCAAGCGGTCGAAGCTTTTCATCAGGCCGTTGCGTGTGTCCTGGTCGGTGTCGGCCGCCGACAGCGCCAGGAAGTCGAAATGAGTGTCGCCCTTGCCTTGCAGGACTTTCTCCATATAGACCATGGAGTCGTCATAACGCCCGGCGCGGGCCAGTTGCACGGCAGCGGCGCGTTGCGCTTCGAGGTCGTCGGGGGCGTTTTTGGCCCAGATCAGCGCGGTGTCCAGGGCGGCCTGGTCGGCGCCCAGGTATTCGGCGATACGGAATGCCCGCTCCGAGATGCCCGGATCCTGGGTGTTGATGGCCTGGGTCACATAGTTGTCCAGGGCAATGTCGAAACGATTGCGCTGGCCAGCCAGTTCGGCGCTCAACAGGCTGAAGACGGTTTCCTCGCTGAAGGAGCTGTAGACCTTCGGCTTTTCAGGGGCCGGGGTGCTGTCTTCAACCGGCGGCGTACCGTCCGACGAAACGGGTGCCAAGGCCTGGCAGCCGCTGAGGAAGACAAAAGCGAGGAGCAACGCGGAAGATCTATTCATATAGGAAGAGGACGACTAACCTGCGGTCGGATCATCATGACACAAGCTTTAGGCCAAACATAACCGGCCCGCCAATTTACCCAATCCCCGGACTTGCGCGATGCCCCTGTAGGAGCTGCCGCAGGCTGCGATCTTTTGATCTTGAAAAACAAAGTCAAAAGATCGCAGCCTGCGGCAGCTCCTACAGGTCGGGAACGAGAATGGCTCGCAAGCCGGGGCGTCCCATCGGCGCGATAGATATCGAGTAGTTGTTCTGATTCCGTCGAAGTAGGACAATTGCCGGCTTCACGTCACCATCAGCGACTTTGAATGGCCTTCCTTGCACTCGGTATTAACCACAAGACTGCTTCAGTAGACGTCCGCGAGCGCGTGGCTTTTACCCCTGAGCAGCTGGTTGAGGCCTTGCAGCAGCTCTGCCGACTCACCGACAGCCGCGAAGCTGCGATCCTCTCCACCTGCAATCGCAGTGAACTCTATATAGAACAGGATCACCTGTCGGCGGATGTCGTGCTGCGCTGGCTGGCCGAATATCATCATTTGAGCTACGACGAGCTGCGCGAAAGCGCCTATGTGCATGAAGATGATGCGGCAGTTCGTCACATGATGCGGGTGGCCTCCGGGCTCGACTCGCTGGTGTTGGGCGAGCCGCAGATTCTCGGCCAGATGAAGTCGGCCTATGCCGTGGCTCGCGAGGCGGGCACCATCGGGCCATTGCTCGGGCGGCTGTTCCAGGCCACATTCAACGCGGCCAAGCAGGTGCGCACCGACACGGCCATTGGCGAAAACCCGGTATCGGTGGCATTTGCCGCGGTGAGCCTGGCCAAGCAGATTTTCAGCGACCTGCAACGCAGCCAGGCCTTGTTGATCGGCGCCGGCGAGACCATCACCCTGGTCGCCCGCCATCTGCATGACCTGGGGGTAAAGCGCATCGTGGTCGCCAACCGTACCCTGGAGCGCGCGAGCATCCTGGCCGAGCAGTTCGGCGCTCATGCGGTGTTGTTGTCGGATATACCGGCAGAGCTGGTGCGCAGCGATATCGTCATCAGTTCCACCGCCAGCCAGTTGCCGATCCTGGGCAAGGGTGCCGTGGAAAGCGCCTTGAAACTGCGCAAGCACAAACCCATTTTCATGGTGGATATCGCCGTTCCCCGCGATATCGAACCCGAAGTCGGCGAGTTGGACGACGTTTACCTCTATAGCGTCGACGATCTTCACGAAGTGGTCGCCGAGAACCTCAAGAGCCGCCAGGGCGCTGCCCAGGCCGCCGAAGAGATGGTCTCGGTCGGCGCCGAAGACTTCATGGTCCGCCTGCGTGAATTGGCGGCGGTGGACGTGCTCAAGGCCTATCGTCAACAGAGCGAACGCCTGCGCGACGAAGAATTGCAAAAGGCCCAGCGCATGCTGGCCAATGGCAGCAGCGCCGAAGAGGTGCTGGTGCAACTGGCTCGCGGGCTGACCAACAAACTCTTGCACGCACCGAGCGTGCAGTTGAAAAAGCTCTCTGCCGAAGGTCGCCTGGACGCGCTGGCGATGGCCCAGGAACTCTTTGCCCTCGGTGAGGGCTCATCGGATAGCTTTTCGGATAAAAAACCGCAATGAAAGCGTCACTGCTCAATAAGCTGGATATTCTCCAGGACCGTTTCGAGGAATTGACTGCCCTGCTGGGCGACGGCGAGGTCATTTCCGATCAGAACAAGTTCCGTACCTATTCCAAGGAGTACGCGGAAGTTGAACCGATCGTGGGCACCTATAAAGAACTGCTGAAAGTGCAGGATGACCTCGAGGGCGCCCAGGCGCTGCTCAAGGACAGCGACCCGGACATGCGTGAAATGGCCGTGGAAGAAGTCCGCGAGGCCAAGGAACGCCTGGTCACGCTCGAAGCCGACCTGCAGCGCATGCTGCTGCCCAAGGACCCGAACGACGGGCGCAACGTGTTCCTCGAAATCCGTGCCGGTACCGGCGGCGACGAGGCGGCGATTTTCTCCGGCGACCTGTTCCGCATGTATTCGCGTTACGCCGAGCGTCGTGGATGGCGGGTGGAGATCCTCTCGGAAAACGAGGGTGAACACGGCGGCTATAAAGAGGTGATTGCCCGGGTCGAGGGCGACAACGTCTACGGCAAGCTCAAGTTCGAATCCGGTGCGCACCGCGTGCAGCGGGTTCCGGCGACCGAATCCCAGGGGCGCATCCATACGTCGGCCTGCACCGTGGCGGTATTGCCCGAGCCGGACGAACAGGAAGCCATCGAGATCAACCCAGCCGACCTGCGCATCGATACCTATCGCTCCTCCGGCGCCGGTGGCCAGCACGTCAACAAGACCGATTCGGCGATCCGCATTACGCACTTGCCGTCCGGCATCGTGGTCGAGTGCCAGGAAGAACGCTCGCAGCACAAGAACCGCGCCCGGGCGATGTCCTGGTTGTCGGCCAAGCTGAACGATCAGCAGACCTCCGCCGCGGCCAACGCCATCGCCAGCGAACGCAAGCTGCTGGTGGGTTCCGGTGATCGCTCCGAGCGCATCCGTACCTACAATTTTGCCCAGGGCCGGGTCACCGACCACCGGGTCAACCTGACCTTGTATTCCCTCGACGAGATCCTCGCCGGCGGCGTCGAGGCGGTGATCGAGCCGTTGCTGGCCGAGTACCAGGCCGATCAACTGGCAGCGATAGGTGAGTAAATGACGATCATCGCCAGTTTGTTGCGTGCCGCCGATCTGCCCGACTCGCCGACGGCGCGTCTGGATGCCGAGTTGCTGCTGGCGTCGGCGTTGGGCAAGTCCCGCAGTTTCCTGCACACCTGGCCGGAACGCATCGTGCCGAGCGAAGCGGCGCTGACGTTCGCCGAGTATTTGCAGCGCCGCCGCAGCGGCGAGCCGGTGGCCTATATCCTCGGCCAGCAAGGTTTCTGGAAGCTGGACCTGGAGGTGGCGCCGCACACGCTGATCCCGCGCCCGGACACCGAACTGTTGGTTGAGGCTGCGCTGGAATTGTTGCCGGCCACACCGGCCAAGGTGCTCGACCTCGGTACCGGCAGCGGCGCGATTGCCCTGGCGTTGGCCAGTGAGCGTCCGGCCTGGAGCGTCACGGCCGTGGATCGCGTGCTGGAAGCCGTCGCCCTGGCCGAGCGCAATCGCCAGCGCCTGCACTTGAACAACGCCAAGGTGCTGAGCAGCCATTGGTTCAGTGCCCTGGAAGGTCAGCGTTTTCAGCTGATCATCAGCAATCCGCCCTACATTGCAGCGGCCGATCCGCATCTGGTCGAGGGCGATGTGCGCTTTGAGCCGGCCAGTGCCCTGGTGGCCGGTGTCGACGGGCTCGACGATCTGCGTCTGATCGTCGCCCAGGCGCCGGATCATCTCGACGCTGGCGGCTGGCTGATGCTCGAGCACGGTTACGATCAGGCCGAGGCGGTCCGCGACCTGCTGCTGACTCGCGGTTTTGAAGAAGTCCACAGCCGCACCGATCTGGGCGGTCACCAACGCATCAGTCTGGGGCGCCTGCCGTGCTGAATGATCAGGAGTTGCTGCGTTACAGTCGGCAGATTCTGCTGCAACACATCGATATCGACGGCCAGTTGCGGCTCAAGGACAGTCGCGTATTGATCGTCGGACTCGGCGGCCTTGGCGCGCCAGTGGCGCTGTATCTGGCGGCCGCCGGCATTGGCGAGATGCACCTGGCGGACTTCGACACGGTCGACCTGACCAACCTGCAACGCCAGATCATTCACGACACCGACAGCGTCGGTATGACCAAGGTCGATTCGGCGCTCAAGCGCCTGGCCGCGATCAATCCCGAGATTCAACTGGTCGCCCATCGTGCGGCGCTGGATGAGGACTCCCTGGCCGCCGTGGTGGCCGGGGTGGATCTGGTCCTCGATTGCTCGGACAATTTTTCCACCCGTGAAGCGGTCAATGCCGCGTGCGTCGCCGCCGGCAAACCGCTGGTCAGTGGTGCGGCGATTCGCCTTGAAGGCCAACTGTCGGTGTTCGATCCGCGTCGGCCAGAGAGTCCGTGCTACCACTGTTTGTACGGGCACGGCAGCGAAGCCGAACTGACCTGCAGCGAGGCCGGCGTGGTCGGTCCGCTGGTGGGACTGGTCGGCAGCCTGCAAGCGCTTGAAGCACTGAAGTTGCTGGCCGGATTCGGTGAGCCACTGGTGGGGCGCCTGTTGCTGATCGATGCCTTGGGCACGCGCTTTCGCGAATTGCGGGTCAAGCGCGACCCGGGCTGCAGCGTCTGTGGGTCGAAACATGCGTGAAGCGCCGATTGGCGTGTTCGACTCCGGTGTCGGTGGACTCTCGGTGCTGGCCGAGATCCAGCGCTTGCTGCCCAACGAGACGCTGATGTACGTCGCCGATTGCGGCAATGTTCCCTATGGCGAGAAAACTCCGGCATTTATCCAGCAGCGTTGCAGCGTGATGGCCGATTTCTTTCAGCAGCAGGGTGCCAAGGCCCTGGTGCTGGCCTGCAACACGGCAACGGTAGCCGGCGTCGCCGACTTGCGTCGCGACTATCCCGAATGGCCCATCGTCGGCATGGAGCCGGCCGTCAAGCCGGCGGCCGCCGCGACCCGCTCCGGCGTGGTCGGGGTGCTGGCCACCACCGGCACCTTGCAGAGCGCCAAGTTCGCCGCGTTGCTCGACCGCTTCGCCACGGACGTGAAAGTGATCACCCAGCCCTGTCCCGGGCTGGTGGAACTGATTGAAAACGGCGACCTGCATAGCGCCGAGCTGCGTGAGCTGTTGGCCGGGTATGTCGAGCCACTGCTGGCGGCTGGCGCGGACACCCTGATTCTTGGCTGCACCCATTACCCCTTTCTCAAGCCGATGCTCCGGCAGATGATCCCCGCGGACATCAGCCTGATCGATACCGGTGCCGCCGTCGCGCGGCAACTCCAGCGGCTTTTGGCCGAACGCGAACTGCTCGCCGCCGGGCCTGCCCGTGAAGCGCAGTTCTGGACCAGCGCCGATCCGCTTCATTTCAGAAATATCTTGCCGATATTGTGGAATACCTCTGGCGTTGTGCGAAGCTTCAACCGGTAGAAGGCTTTCTGGGGGAGTACGAAAAATCGGGGTGAACTTCTGATAAATCGCTGACTTCTATAGTTTTGCTGGGCCAGGCAACAAAAAAATCATACGAAATCGTTCGGAAAAGGAAGTTTCTAGTGAAGCGACTATTCTGCTTGGCCGCGATTGCGGCCGCATTAATGGGGCACACCTTTACTGCGCAGGCGGCAGGTGTGGAGTTCGCGGTTGGTCAGACCAGCGATTCGACCATGACGTATCGACTGGGCATGCAATTCGATTGGGACCAGAGTTGGTGGCAGAGCGACGTGGGTCGCCTGACCGGTTACTGGAGCGGTGCGTACACCTATTGGGAAGGTGACGAGAAATCCAGTAATCACAGCCTGTCGTTCTCGCCTGTGCTGGTTTATGAATTTTCCGGTCAGAACGTCAAACCCTACGTCGAGTTCGGGGTTGGCGTGGCGGCGTTTGCCAGTACCGAAGTCGAAAGCAACGATCTGGGCAGCGCCTTCCAGTTTGAAGACCGCTTTGGATTCGGTTTGCGCTTTGCCGGCGGACATGAAGTCGGGATTCGTGCGACGCACTATTCCAACGCCGGGATCACCACTCCGAACGATGGTGTAGAAAGTTACGCATTGCATTACACGATGCCGTTGTAAGACAGCAACGTTGTACTAAATGTGGGAGCGGGCTTGCTCGCGAAAGCAGTGGATCAGTCGACACTTTGATCGACTGATCTGACGCTTTCGCGAGCAAGCCCGCTCCCACATTGGTATTGGGACAACTTCAAATTAGCGATACGCCGTCGAAATCCCCAAGCGTTCGTCGATGCACTCCGGTGCGCCCATCTCGAACTCCCGGCAGATCAGCGGACGTTTTTCGTAGATGGTGCACATCATCGTGTTGCGATCCAGTGCGGCACACCAGCCGTCGTCCAGACGCAGCATGACTTCCCCGCCCCAGTCATCGGTATCGATGAACCGTTCAGGCACACCCGTGTCGGTGATCAGCATGACTTCGAGCTGGCAGCAACAGGCTGCGCAGGTCGAGCACGTGACTGCGGGTTCCGCGATTTGCGTATGGGGGATGGTTTTCATGCCGCGCAGTGTAAGGCAGTCACCCGGTACTGTGTGAAAGGTCTGACGGACGCCCAGGTATCGGAACGTCCGGGATGCCGCTGCCGATGATGGCGACTTTCAGGGTTGGTCCTTGATCGGTGGCTGGCTGCGCACCATGCGCTTGCCGATCTCCAGTTTCACTTGGTCCGGCCGTTTGGACAGCGGCCAGAGGGCGGCCATGAACGCAGCCGGGAAAGCGATTTCCAGCGGGCGGTCCTTGAGCTTTTCGAAGATGTGTCGCGCAGCTTTCTCCACCGGCCAGCTCAAGGGCATGGGAAAGTCGTTTTTCGCCCTCAGCGGCGTTTCGACAGGCCCAGGGTTGATCACCGTGAGTTCTATGCCTTCAGGGGCCAGGTCGATGCGCAGGGATTCGAACAGGTAACGCAGCCCGGCTTTTGAGGTGCCATATGCTTCTGCCTCGGGCAGCGGCAGGTAAGTGACCGTACTGGCCATGGCCACCAAATGGGGTGCGGTACCGGCACGCAGCAAAGGCAGGGCGGCATCGATGCAATAACTACTGGCCAACAGGTTGGTACGCAACACATGCTCGACAATGGACGCATCGAACTGCTTGGCATCCACGTACTCGCTGGTGCCGGCATTGAGTATCACGGTGTCCAGCGAGCCCCAGTCCTCGGCAATCTGCTCACCGATCTCGCGCACGGTCTGGCTGTTGGTCAGGTCACCGGCCACCATCAGCACTTGCCCCGGATAGCGTTGCGACAAGACTTTCAACTGCGCTACCGAGCGCGAACTGACGGCCAGGTGCGCACCGGTTTTCAGGATTTCTTCGGCCAGGGCCGCACCAATGCCACTGCTGGCACCGGTCAGCCAGTATCGTCGTGCGAGTGTACGACTCATCCCAATCTCCTTTTCAGCCAGGCCATTGCCCGGCCCAATATGGGTAAACATTTATAAAGCAGAGCCCCGGCATCGAGGTAACCCCGGTGGCGGTCATTCATGATCCGACGCCGACGTATTGGCGTGACGGCAGATTTTTGAACGCCGTCAACGCACGCGTACGGGATGTGCTCAAGTCGACGATCGGTGAAGGGTAATCCACCCCACCAAAAAGGCCGCCGAGATTGGCGGGGTTGTGCACGTCTTTTTTATTCAGCCCTGCCAGCTCCGGCAGCCATTGCTTGATGAACACACCTTCGGGATCGAATTTTTCCGACTGGCTCAACGGGTTGAAAATCCGGAAGTAAGGCGCCGAGTCGGTACCGGTGGAAGAGCTCCATTGCCAGCCACCATTGTTCGCCGCCAGGTCGCCATCGATCAGGTGACGCATGAAAAAGCGTTCGCCTTCGCGCCAGTCGATCAGCAGGTTCTTGGTCAGGAACATCGCCACTACCATGCGCAGGCGATTGTGCATCCAGCCGGTGGCCAACAGTTGGCGCATGGCAGCGTCGATGATCGGCAAGCCGGTGCGCGCCTGTTGCCACGCTGCCAGTTCATCGGGAGCGTCGCGCCAGGCCAGCGCTTCGGTTTCCGGGCGAAACGCGCGGTGCCGGGACACTCGCGGGTAGCCCACCAGGATGTGTTTGTAGAATTCGCGCCACAGCAGTTCGTTGATCCAGGTGACGGCGCCTGTGTTGCCGCTTTCGAACTCGCCCTGATTGCTGTTCAACGCGGCGTGCAGGCATTGGCGTGGTGAAATCACCCCGGCGGCAAGATAGGCCGAGAGCTGGCTGGTGCCGGGTTTTGCCGGGAAGTCGCGTTCGTTCTGGTAGTGGTCGATCTGCGCTTCGCTAAAGCTGTCGAGGCGACGTCGGGCTTCGGTTTCGCCGGCCGGCCACAGGCTGCTCAGAGGGTCACCGGGCGTTGCGAAACCTTCGACGCTCAAGGGGACCGCATCGCTGGCAATGTTCAGCGGCGCTTGTTTGTGCGGCGCGCGGACCAGGCCGGGCAGCGAGTGGTGCAGTCGTTCGTAGCAGACTTTGCGGAACTGGCTGAAGACCTGAAAGTAAGTGCCGGTCCGGGTCAGCACGCTTCCCGGCTTGAACAGCAATTGATCGAGGTAGCGGTGAACTTCGATGCCTTCGGCCTGTAGCGCCCGGGCGACCGCAGCATCGCGACGGGACTCGTGAATACCGTACTCATCGTTGAGGTGCAACGCGTCCACCTGCCACTGCCGGCACAGGTTCAGCAAGACGCTGGGCGCGTCATCCCAGCGGGGAGCCTGGCGGATCAGCAGAGGAATGTTCAGATGACCCAGTTCGCGGCTCAGCTCGCGCAGGTTACGCAGCCAGAAGTCCACTTTGCAGGGCGCGTCGTCGTGTTCCAGCCATTGCTCCGGACTCAGCAGATACACCGCCACGCAGGGGCCACGAGCCGCGGCGGCCGAGAGGGCGGTGTTGTCATGTAGGCGCAAGTCGCTGCGCAGCCAGATCAATTGCATTGGGGGATCCATGCGATTCATTTAAATCAGCCCGCATTGAACGAGTGCCTGATGTGCCGACAATGGGTCTTCGGCCAGGTACAAGTCAGTGATCTCGGTGGTACTTGCGGACAACTCGGCGTGGTGGATGCACACCGTTGGTCCGGCAATCATTTTTGGGCAACCGACACCTTTGAAAAGTTTCGGCAGTTGCACCAGATTCATGGCCTTGCTGGAGTACAGCAAAACCCCGCGGGGTTGCAGCAGTTCGACCGCCAAAGCCAGTTCGCCGACAGGCAGCGGCCCGTCGAAGACCTCCACCGGGCAATCCGCGCTGCTGATCAGCCAGGCCGTGAGCCACATCTGAGGTTCCATGGGCAGGTCCGAGTGATTGATCAACAGCATTGGCGCGGTGCGCAACTGACGATTGTTATGGTAGATGCGCGCGCCGAATTTGCTGCGTAGCCAGGCACAAAAAAAGCCCCGCTCCATCTGCGCACCGAATTGGCCCTGCCAGCGTTGCTCCAGAGTGGCCAGCAAAGGCATCAACAATTGCTCGCACAGGGTTCGCGGCGGATACAGCGCCATCGCCTGATTGACGTTGTCATCCAGAGCGCGTTCCTGCAATTCGCTGACTGCCTGCAGCAGCGTTAGCAGCAAGGTGTGCCAGTCGTTGTCGACGGACTCGCTGAATACTTGCGGCGTGTCGAGCAATTCCTTGACCTGGCTGACGGCGACGCCACGGTTGAGCCAGGTGAGGATGGCCTGGATACGTTGTACATGATCGGGCGAGAACAGCCGATGCCCCTTGGGGGTGCGTTGCGGCACGATCAGACCGTAACGCCGCTCCCAGGCGCGCAGGGTTACGGCGTTGACGCCGGTCAGGCGCGCCACTTCACGGATTGGCAGCCACCCTTCGTCCAGCGCCTTTTTAAAGTCATCGCCGAGGTCTTCGCGGGCGCTGGTGTCGAGTGTCTTTTTCATCAGATGGCGTTTCGCAGGCTGAGGTTTTCCGGGTGCGGTTGCAGATAGACCTGCTGTGCGATGTACGGATCGGGGTGTTGGCGAAAGTGATGTTTGAGCAGCGTCAGCGGCACCACCAGCGGCACGATGCCTTGGTGGTACTGGCTGATCAGCTGTTGCACTTCCTGCTTGTCTTCGCGGCTGATGGCTTGTTTCAGGTAGCCACTGAGGTGTTGCAGGACGTTGGTATGGGTGCGACGGGTGGCGCATTTTTTCAGCGCTGCCATCAGTTCGCTGAAATATCGAGGGCCAAGTTCCTGCGGATCGTTTTTGCCCATGCTGCCCAGTAGATGGCCCAGGGCTTTGTATTGCACCGGATTGTGGGCCATCAGCAGGTATTTGTAGCGTGAGTGAAAGTCCGTGAGGCCGCGCCGGGTCAAGCCTTCCTGGCGTAGCTGCTGCCAGGCGCTGTAGGCGAATACGCGGGTGAGGAAGTTTTCCCGAAGCACCGGATCGTTGAGCCGGCCGTCTTCCTCCACCGGCAAGTCCGGGTGCAGCAGGCAGAAGGCCTGGGCGTAGATCCCGCGACCGCCACTGTCCGCTCGTGTGCCGTTGGCGTGGTAGACCTTGACCCGCTCCAGGCCACAGGACGGGGAGTTTTGCATGAAGATATAACCGCAAATATCCCCCAGCTGCGCTGCCATTTCCCGGCCGTAGGTGGCCAGCGGTTGTGTCACGTTCAGGTTGTGATCCAGGGTTCCCACGGCTTCGGGTTGATCGGCACCACTCACCAGTCGAATCGGTTGGCGGGGTACGCCGAGACCGATGGCCACTTCCGGGCAGACCGGGATGAAATCGAAATAATCAGTGAGGGTACGGCTGCACAGCCGCGATTCCTTGTGCCCGCCGTTGAAGCGCACATCGAGCCCCATCAGGCAGGCGCTGATGGCTATTTTCGGTTTAACGGGGACGTGGGACATCGGAACACCTCGAATCTAAACCTGTACAAACATTTGCGTCTGTACAAGATAACTTCATCATAGATTCAAAGTTATACGAGTCAAATTTTTTGTATAGGTTTTTGGGTGCAATGCCCCCTGTAGGAGCTGCCGAAGGCTGCGATCTTTTGATCTTGAAAAACAAAATCAAAAGATCGCAGCCTTCGGCAGCTCCTACGGTTCATTGCAGGTGTTCATGCAAGCGGCGGGCAGCTTCCTGACCGCTTAGCCAGGCGCCTTCGACGCGTCCGGACAGGCACCAGTCGCCACAGGCATACAGCCCCAGGTCGGCATCGGCCAGGGTGCCCCATTCGTGATTGCTGGCGGGGCGGGCGTAGAGCCAGCGGTGGGCGAGGCTGAACGTCGGCGCGGGCATGGAACCGTGCAGCAGTTCGGCAAACGCGCCGTGCAGCTGCTCGATCACCGCTTCCTTGGGCAGGTCGATGTGTTGCCGGCTCCAGGCACTCGTGGCGTGCAGCACCCAAGTGTCGAGAGTGTTGTCGCGCCCGGGTTTGCTGCGGTTGCGGGCCAGCCAGTCGAGTGGGCTGTCCTGGACGAAGCAGCCTTCCATGGGCGTTTCCAGTGGCGTTTCGAAGGCCAGGGCGATGGCCCAGGTCGGGTCCATTTTCACCCCGGCGGCGGCCCCTGCGAGTTTCGGCGCCGATGCCAGCAGAGCCGTGGCCTGCGGCGCCGGCGTGGCGATGACGACGTGGCTGAACGGTCCGTGGGTGAAGCCCTCGGCGTCCTGCAGATGCCAGTGTTCTTCCCCGCGATAGACCTCAGTGATCCGGCAGGCGAAATGCACTTCAAGATCACCGATCAGGGCGCGGGTGATGGCACTCATGCGCGGCGTACCGACCCAGCGGGTCTGCTCGTCCGGCGACAGGTTGAGCTGACCGCCATGGTAGGTGTACAGCTGCGGCGTCCACTCGGCGACCCAGCCTCTGGCCTGCCAGCGTTGGACTTCCGTGACAAAGCGGCGGTCGCGGGCGGTGAAATACTGCGCGCCCATGTCCAGAGCACCCGCATCGCTGCGCTTGCTCGACATGCGCCCGCCGCTGCCGCGGCTTTTATCGAAAAGTTGAACCACATACCCGAGGTCCGTCAGGGCCTGGGCGGCGGAGAGTCCGGCAATGCCGGTGCCAATGATTGCGATAGGTACAGTCATAGGGGCCTCGTTTACCTTTCTGTACAGACTACGCCGGGGTTCAAACCTGTACAATATTGTTTTTTGGTATAACTTTTAGCGTTCTCGTTCTGACAGCTTGGCCTATTGTTAACCATAGAGCCTGCTCGATACCAAAGATCCCTGCTTATAAAAATAGACTAGTGGACAGGGTAAAACGCCACGCGAGGAAGAAGTCATGCACATATTGCTGACCGGCGGTACTGGTTTGATAGGACGTCAGCTCTGCCGGCACTGGTCGGGGCAGGGCCATCGCCTGACAGTCTGGAGTCGCAAGCCTGAAAAAGTCGCGAAAACCTGTGGTGCCCAGGTGCGTGGAATTGCCCGGTTGGAGGATCTTGGGCAGGAACCGGTGGATGCGATCGTCAATCTTGCCGGCGCGCCGATTGCCGACCGACCCTGGACGCACAAGCGTAAAGCCTTGTTGTGGAGCAGCCGGATCACGCTGACAGAAACCCTGCTGGCGTGGCTTGAGCGTCGCGAGCAGAAACCCCGGGTGTTGATTTCCGGTTCGGCTGTCGGCTGGTATGGCGACGGTGGCGAGCGCGAACTGACCGAGGACTCGGGGCCGGTCAGCGAAGACTTTGCCAGCCAGTTATGCATCGCCTGGGAAGAGACCGCGCAACGGGCTGAAGCGTTGGGCATCCGCGTCATCCTCATTCGAACCGGGTTGGTGCTGTCGGCCGAGGGCGGCTTTTTGTCGCGGCTGTTACTGCCCTTCAAGCTGGGGCTGGGAGGGCCGATCGGCAACGGCCGGCAATGGATGCCATGGATTCATATCGACGATCAAATCGCTCTGATTGATTTTCTTCTGCATCGTAACGAGGCCAGCGGTCCCTATAATGCGTGCGCACCCAAACCGGTGCGCAACCGCGAGTTTGCCAAGACGTTGGGCAGCGTGCTGCATCGCCCGGCATTCATGCCGATGCCGGCCTTCGTATTGAAGGTCGGGTTGGGCGAGTTGTCCTTGCTATTGCTGGGCGGCCAACGGGCCACGCCGGTTCGCTTGTTACAGGCGGGTTTCACTTTTCAGTTCACGGATTTGCGTGCGGCTCTGGATGATTTGTCCGCTCGCCTTTGAAATAGGATGTTGCATGACCGATCACGCGTTGCTTCTGGTCAACCTGGGTTCACCTGCCTCCACCTCGGTGGCGGATGTGCGCAGCTACCTCAATCAATTTCTGATGGACCCGTACGTGATCGACCTGCCATGGCCGGTTCGACGTTTGCTGGTGTCGCTGATCCTGATCAAGCGTCCCGAGCAGTCGGCCCATGCCTATGCCTCGATCTGGTGGGACGAGGGCTCGCCGCTGGTGGTGCTCAGCCGTCGCCTGCAACAGGCCATGACTGCCCAGTGGCAGCACGGCCCGGTCGAGCTGGCGATGCGCTACGGTGAGCCGTCGATCGAGTCGACGCTGGTGCGCATGGCTGCGGCGGGGCATAAGCGAATAACCCTGGCGCCGCTTTATCCACAGTTCGCCGACAGCACCACCACCACGGTGATTGCAGAAGCCAAGCGCGTGCTGCGCGAAAAAGGGCTCGATCTGCAACTGTCGATTCTTCAGCCATTTTATGATCAACCGGAATACATCGACGCATTGGTCGCCAGCGCGAGGCCACATTTGCAGCAGGATTACGATCACTTGCTGCTGAGCTTTCACGGATTGCCGGAGCGGCACCTGACCAAGCTCGATCCGACGGGGAAGCATTGCTTCAAGAATGAGGATTGCTGCAAGAACGCATCGCCAGTGGTTTTAGCCACCTGCTATCGCGCGCAATGCCTGCGTACGGCATCGGAGTTTGCCAAGCGCATGGGCTTGCCGGACGGCAAGTGGTCGGTGTCATTCCAGTCGCGCCTGGGACGCGCCAAATGGATCGAACCTTACACCGAGGCACGCCTCGACGAGTTGGCCAAAAGCGGCGTGAAAAAGATTCTGGTGATGTGCCCGGCGTTCGTTGCCGATTGCATCGAGACCCTGGAAGAGATCGGTGATCGCGGCAAGGAGCAATTCCGCGCGGCGGGGGGGGAGGAGTTGGTGCTGGTGCCGTGCCTCAACGACGACCCGCATTGGGCGCGGGCGTTGAGTGCGTTGTGCGAAAGGGCGCCGTTGGCGCTTTAAAAGCTTCGCGAGCAGGCTCGCTCCCAGAGGGGAATGCATTCCAGACTGTGGGAGCGAGCCTGCTCGCGAAAGCTATTTCATTAACAACAAAGCTCTTGAAACACTACAGCAGCGGCTCATTCGCCTTCTTGTGCTTCCAGCTGTCATTGCCCGGCAGGATCAGGTTCAAGCCAATCGCCACCACCGCGCACAGCGCGATGCCTTTGAGGCCGAAGTCGTCCGGCCCGGTGCCGGTGCCGATCAGCACGCCGCCGATCCCGAACACCAGGGTCACCGACACAATCACCAGGTTGCGCGCCTCGCCCAGATCGATCTTGTGGCGGATCAACGTGTTCATCCCCACCGCGGCAATCGAGCCGAACAACAGGCACAGAATCCCGCCCATCACCGGTACCGGAATGCTTTGCAACAGTGCGCCGAACTTGCCGATGAACGCCAGGCTGATGGCGAAGATCGCCGCCCAGGTCATGATTTTCGGGTTGTAGTTCTTGGTCAGCATGACCGCGCCGGTCACTTCGGCGTAAGTGGTGTTGGGCGGGCCGCCAAACAGACCGGCCGCCGTGGTGGCAATGCCGTCGCCGAGCAGGGTGCGGTGCAGGCCGGGTTTCTTCAGGTAATCGCGACCGGTCACGCTACCCACGGCAATCACGCCGCCGATGTGTTCGATTGCCGGGGCCAAAGCCACCGGAACGATGAACAGGATCGCCTGCCAGTTGAATTCCGGCGCAGTGAAGTGAGGAATGGCGAACCAGGGGGCCGCAGCGATCTTCGCGGTATCGACCACGCCGAAGTAGAACGACATGCCGAAGCCGACCAGCACGCCGGAAATGATCGGCACCAGGCGGAAGATGCCCTTGCCGAAAACCGCAACGATCAGCGTGGTCAGCAGCGCAGGCATCGAGATCATCATCGCCGTCTGGTAATGAATCAATTCACTGCCGTCACCGGCCTTGCCCATGGCCATGTTGGCGGCAATCGGTGCCATCGCCAGGCCAATCGAAATGATCACCGGCCCGATCACCACCGGTGGCAGCAGGCGGTCGATGAAACCGGTGCCTTTGATTTTCACCGCGAGGCCGAGGAAGGTATAGACGAAACCTGCCGCCATCACGCCGCCCATGGTCGCGGCCAGGCCGAACTGGCCCTTGGCGAGAATGATCGGGGTGATGAAGGCGAAGCTCGAC
>Ga0209050_1002089_pt1 | contig 18301 bp, 21 predicted proteins | sample Araplavi_mTSA_r2_FD_184276 | JGI IMG/M metagenome (GOLD analysis project Ga0209050, IMG submission 184276) | Arabidopsis root microbial communities from North Carolina, USA - plate scrape MF_Cvi_mTSA_r2 (SPAdes) (version 2) | ecosystem: Host-associated > Plants > Roots > Endosphere | place: USA... | reverse complement strand
TGCCGATGGCAAGACCTGCGTTGCGCAGCGGCGCGTAAGCCATCGTCGCATGAAAGTAGAAATTTGGCATGATCCAGTCGCGGACTCAAAGCCGCGATTGCAGCCGCAGCATTCTCCTGGCAGATTGTCGTCGATGGGGTCGTTTCGTAGTTTTTGATCATCCTTTGGCTGGCGCTGGCCGCCTACACCGCTGTAGCCATTTCCCGCCACGGCCTTGGATTGTTACCGATCTTTTTCGGAGACGTGGCGAAGCTGGGATGGCCCGGGCAGTTCAACCTCGATTTTCTTTGCTTTCTCATCCTCTCTGCGCTTTGGACGGCTTGGCGGAATGGATTCAGTGCGATCGCCCTGCTCCTCGCGCTCATCGCCTTTTTCGGAGGCGCGGGTTTCCTGCTTCCCTACCTCGTCTTTCTAACAGTTCTGGAACGAGGAAACATGCCCCGGGTGCTGATCGGCGCGCGAACCCGAAGAGATGAGCCTTACAGCGGACGATGAGCGCGACGGCATTTCGCCGTCATCGAACGAACTGCGCTTCTCGCGGCGCCGCTTGGCCGATTGCGGCCGGTCAGCTTTGGCCTGGTGAACTGAGGGAAGCGGCCGTCCAAACTTCACTGCCGGAAGAGATCGGCTCCCGTTCGGCGGTGCTGACAGGCGAGCCCCCATGCCCGGGTTCATATCTATCCGAGCTTGTCGAAGAAAGGGTCCCGAATGTTTTCTATCTACCGGATTTGCGTGTCTAGGGCCGCTAACGAAATGGGACCAATCCCAAGTCGGCAACCTTCCATTTCACCTTCATCGCACGCGAATTTAGAATGTTCGATCGGGGCCGCTGCCGACAAGATGAAGCCATGCGCCCGTCTCGATGTCCTCGTAGGTTCGCGCGTCGATCAGACGCACGCCGCCGCCGCCCATCAAGGCGAAGCGGCGCGCGCCTGGATATTCACGGTCTCCCGCGGCGGTCTTCTGGATATCGAAAAACTGCAGTTCAACGACGGTAACCACTTCGCCACCGTCACTGCGGCATTCGATCCTGCGAAGCTCGCGTTCCATTGAAACCGCCTCCCCTCAACAAGCCGATCGACCGCGCGCCTGACGATCGAGGCCACTCATGCCGCGAGCAATTCGTCCGCGGGGCCGAAAAATTCGTAGTGAATATGGTCGGACGGCACACCGGCAAGCGATAAAGACGATACTGCGGCGCGCAGGAACGCTCGCGGTCCGCAAATATAATAGTCCGCGTCGCCGACAGGCGTGTTGTCGACCAGCCATTCCTCGGTAATCAGGCCCGCGCAATCATAGTCTTGGCCGGCGACTTCGTCCGCCAATGGCGTCTGGTGGAAATCGGTGACACGAACCGCGACGCCGCGCGCGGCAAGCTCTCGAACATGATCGCGCATGGCGTGCGTCTCGCGGTCGTGCGTGCCATGGATATAGTGCACCGGGATATCGCCGCCGCTTTCAACAAGCGCTTCAAGCATGGCGATCATAGGGGTCAGACCGACACCTCCCGACAACAGCACGACCGGCAGCTCTGGCTTGTCAGCGAGAAAAAATTCGCCGGCCGGCGCTGCGACCTTGAGCACCGTACCGACGAACGCCTGGTCATGAAGCCATCCCGAGGCGAGACCCTGCGGTTCTCGCTTAACAGAGATGCGATAGGTCACTCCATTGGGCGCCGCCGAGATCGAATAGTTGCGCTTGACCGGCGGATGTCCAGGCACCTCAAACCAGAAGGTCAGATATTGCCCAGGCTTATAAGCCATGACCGGCGCCCCATCGACGGGGCGCAGCACAAAGGATTTTATGACGCTGCTTTCCCGGATCACCGCATCGACCCTAAATTCGCGCCAGCCGTTCCAGCCGCCAACGGTCTCGCGCTGGACTCCGTAAATCCGTTCCTCGCGTGCGATCAATATGTTCGCGAGGAACCAATAGGCCTCACCCCAGGCACCGAGGATTTCTTCGGTCGTCGCATCACCCAGCACCGCAGCGATCGCGCCGAGCAGTGCCTCGCCCACATGCGGATAATGTTCGGGGTGAATTTGAAGGCCGACATGCTTCTGGGTGATCCGTTCGACCGCGGGCGCCAGAGCGGCCAGATTGTCGATATTGCTCGCATAGGCGAGGATCGCGCCGGTCAGCGCTCTTGGCTGCGAGCCCGCGTCGCCATGATGCGACTGGTTGAACAAGTCCCGGATTTCCGGATTCTGAAACATGCGCGCATACATTTCATGGACGATCTCAAGGCCCCTTGCCTCGAGAGCGGGAACCGTGGCCTTGACGAGCGCGATCGTTCGGTCGCTCAGATTCTGCGACATGCTAAACTCCTTTATATCGTAGGAATGGAATTGAAAATCAGTCGCCAGGCGGCTGGTCGTAGAAATCGACCCGCATCTTCATCGCGCCGACAGGAGTCACGAAATGCACTTGTTCGGGCAGGATGAGACCCGGGCGCGAAGGATCGAGCATGACCTCGGATGACGGGTTCACATAGGTGAGCTTGAGTTCGCCCTCGATCACCCGGATCAGACCCCACACCCCGGCCTTGGTATTGTGGCGGTTGCGCAGTGCCTTGGGCAGCGTGTCCTCGTCAAACAGAGGGGTCGAGCAATATGGGACGGGTCCTGTCATCTCAGGCGACCATCCGGATGTCATCGGCGTGCTCCGGATAGGGTGCGGTGCTGGCGGCGACGGCGATCCCGGCGAGTTCGTTCGCGAACCCGTGGTTGACGTCACGATGATGGGCTTCGTCGGCACGCACGACCAGAACGACATCGCGCAATGTCGCGTCGTCGCCAAGCTTCCAATAATGTTTGGCGATCGCAGGCGCGGGCAGGTTAGCGCTGCGGCCCTTGTCGATATCATCGAGGTAGAGCGTGTAGCTGATCACGGCTTCTTCCTCCAAATATCCGACGACGCGGTGCGCCGTCTTGGAGCTGACCAGATAGAGCGCGAAGAACGCGAGGTAGAAGACCCACTGGACCCCAAGAATGACCATACGCTCGAACACGGAGGGTTTAGCGACTTCGATGAACGTCATGAGGTGCATCCGCTCATTCTCCGCCTCTTCCATCAGGGTGCGGATCCAGCCCTTGTCGTCTTCCATCCGGCGCAGGCATTTGAGATGGGTCAGCGTCGCCCCGACCATACCGGGGACCGCCGCAACGGTTTCGAGTACGATCGCCCGGTGCCCATAGCGCTTGGCAAAGAAAGTATCGGCGCAGAAGCGTAGCATCTTGGTGAAGCCCAGCGCGATGCGGTCGGAGATATCCAGGGGGCGATGATGGACATTGAGATGGGCAAACGTGGCTTCGGTCATGCTCAGGTGCTCCTTCGGAAAATCAGTTGATCCCGCCGCGCGCGGCAACCGGATCTTCGAGGCGAAAAAACAGGGCGAGGCCGAGGCTCTCGGCAATGCGCGCCGCCTTGTTCTGGAGCGCGGCTGCGGCCCGCGCCGACATCAGTTCGTCGGTGGTCGCCGTCCAGATTGTCAGCCAGCGATCGAACATCGCCGGTGTGATCCGGCTTCTGTGCTTGAGATGCGCCGCCATCGGGCTGCCCTTGTAGCGCCCGCTCGTGAGCATGACGGACGACCAAAAGGCGACGAGCCGTTCGAGATGCCCCGGCCAGTCGGCTACCGCGTCATTGAATATCGGGCCAATCTCGGCATCGGCGCGAACCCGCTCGTAGAAAAGCGGAATCAGACGCTCCAGTCCCGCCTCGTCGATTTCGTCACTCTCGATCACGACTCGCTCCAATCATGCATATTCCGCGCATGTATGACGGCGGATTGAAACATGCAACAAAAATGCATATTAAACTCGCGAGCCGGCGGGAGAGGTTGATGCGACTGACGCACTACACAGACTATGCGATGCGCGTGCTGCTTTACCTTGGGGGCAAAGCGGGCGAGCAACTGTCACCCATAGCCGAGATCGCGCGCGCCTATGGCATCTCGCAAAATCACCTCATGAAGGTAGTCAATGATCTTGTGAACGCGGGCTATCTGGAGAGCGTGCGCGGACGCTATGGTGGGGTGCGGCTCGCGCGTCTTCCGAGAGAGATCAATATTGGCGAAGTCGTCCGCCACACCGAAGACGGCTTCAATCTTGTCGATTGCGCCAGCTGCGTCATTGCGCCCGCTTGCGGTTTGACCGGTGCCCTGAACGAGGCGCTCGCCGCCTTCATGAAGGTGCTCGATGGATATTGCCTCGAGGATCTGTTGACCAAGCGGCGCGACTTGCAGTGGATATTTGCGGCTGCCGACGATGATATTGGCAAGCAAGATGCGGATCAGGCCCAAATATAATAGCAAACAGAAAACTATTCCGGTTCCCAGCTTGAAATAATTTTGCGCCTCTATCTCGGATCCATGGCTACTGAAATATGTTCCCTTTGGCTCCGTAGCACGGAAAAACTGCTAACGCTGTAGCCCGCCCCACCCGGATGATTTGATATCCGGGAGCTCGGGGCCATTTTATCAAGCAATGAAGCGCGAATGATCATTCGGCCTGCTTGAATTTTCAAATATGCAATTTCCATTGAAAGAGGCGCGTCTGATGCGCTTTCTTTCTCAAAGACCATGAACTCCGTACCGCTTCGAGGGAGAGGTCGGTCGTCTTTCCCTTCCGAGTGACGATAGGCCGCATCCGCACGCGGGCGCGGATTGAAAGAGATGATGTTCGTGCCAACCTCCTTTTCGCAATCGCAGGACGATATAACTGCCACCGATCGAGCTCAGGAATCTCACCAATTCAGGTTGAGGTTAAAAGTACTGATTTTCTTCTCTGTCGCGTCCATCAACATAGCTCTCATAGCTATGTCTTCGGCAAATCCATGATCTCCATTCGTTTCAGGATCTGATCATGAACTACAGAAAAGCCAATCTGGTGCCACCACAACCGCTTGGATCGGCCTGATCCGGATGCGCAATATCTCCGGGTCAGGCGTGCGGCCGTCAGGGCAACGCCCTTTGGATGAACTGATCAAACGGAGCCATCGACATGGCAAAGAAGAACCAACGAGGAAACCGCGAGCCGCGGAAGCCCAAGAAGCAGAAAGACACATCCGACGTCGAAAATTCGGTGTCGGCAGCGCTGCGCAAGCAGCTGCCGGGCCAGCGAAAACACGCCTGACACTATCTTTCAGGTCGTGCGGACAGGGGCTATTTTGCCTCCCCCCAAGCAAGAAAGCTCCTGTCCGATCCCTTCCACCCTTCCGCGCGAATTCGCCGTCGAGGGCCAAGAGAATGTTACGGGACAACCCCCTTCGCGCATCCCCCGCGGATAGGAGACATTCGCGTCGAATTTAACGGAGGACAATGATGTCAAAGTCGGTAAATCGTCGCCTGAAGAAAAACCACGAGCTGGTTTCGCGTCTCATCGCCAAGCGGCAGGGTTCAAAGGGATATGATCCCTTGATGCTGGGCGAGCTCAAGAAGACGAGGCTGTCGATCAAGGACCGGATCGCGCGAATTGAAGCGGCGGAGCGTCACCACGCGCCAGCATTTTAGCCCACGCGGCGGAGCCGCGCTCTGTGGCTTCGCCGCGATATTACAATAATGACGTGACGAACGGTAACAGTGTCGAAAAAGCGGTTTCGGTTTTGCCCATTCGATCGAGGCAGTTCCAGCGAATTGGGATAGTGAAGGCGGTGCGAGTTGTCGGTTGGCCGGTCGCCGGGCCAACCCTGATCGCCCTGTAGCGCGCACGCGCGCCGGCGGCTGACCGCGCCAACGGCCGCTCGAGCGATATGTCTTGCACAGAAGAGTTCAAAGACGAGAAGCAGCGACGCGGCCAATGCGAAGAGGCCGAAATGCCTTGAGAAGATTTGACTTTGCGATCTGCTTTGGCCAATCTGCCCCTATGCAATCCGGCCCGCACCCTTCCCGCTTCCGTGTTCATGGGGGACAGCTTCTCGCGGGCTTTTAGCCCCGAGCTTCGGTGCAGCACGCCCCGGGCTCGGGGCGAACATTCCAGATCGACGAACCGCGCTGCCCGGTAGCGCGACCTCACCCAATTCACGCGAAAGTAGTACCATGTCCAAACCCAGGGCCGGAAAACGTCCGGCAATCCATATGATCGACAGCGAGGCGGAAAGTCTCTCGAACCTGGCAATGGCGGTCGAAGATCGCCTGCCGCAAGTCAGCGCCATGCTTCTCGGCGAAATTACGCGCGCCGTCCTGCATAAGACGGATCGCATTCCGCCCGATGTCATCACCATGCATGCCAGGGCGAGCTTCCTCGATGAAGCGAGCGGACGCGAATATTCCTATGAGCTCGTCTACCCGAAGGACGCCGATATCGCGGAGTATCGCATTTCGGTTCTGACCCTCGTAGGCGCAGGGTTGATCGGGCTGCGCGAGGGACAATCGATCCTCTGGCCCGATCGTGACGGACGCGAACGAAAGCTCAGCATTCTCAAGGTTCAACAGCCAGCGAAGGCCGAATGAATCAAAGCATGGGGAGCGCAAGGACGCTTGTATGAACGCAGGTCAGCCTCCTCCCTTTGATTCCCCATCCCGCCGAAAGATTTCCGGATGAGCGATTATGGCCTGTTGGCATGTGCCGCATTTTTCGCCGGCGTCTTGAACACCATCTCTGGCGGAGGAACATTTCTGACGCTGCCCGCGCTGGTGTACACCGGTGTGCCCTTGGTGACCGCTAATGTGACCAGCGCAGTCGCCGTGTCGCCGGGCTATCTTGGCGGCGCAGCGGGGTTCCGAAGGGAAATTTCCGCCTATCCGCGGCGCCAGCTTCTGAAGATTGTCGGAGCGACGCTGTTCGGCGGATTGGTGGGCTCACTCCTGCTGCTGGTGTCTTCCAACGAGGCCTTTTCGTTCGTTGTTCCCTTCCTGCTGCTGATTGCCACAACCGCTTTCGCCTTCGCGGAACCTGCCCAGAAGTGGGCCCAGCGCCATCGGTTTGCCAAAGCCGATAACATGGCGTCGCTGATCGTGGTCGCCATTTATGGAGGCTATTTCAACGGCGGTCTTGGCATCGTCTTGCTCGCGCTGTTCGCGTGTTGGGGCATGCGCGACCTTGATCAGATGAACGGCCTGAAAAACGCGATACTCCGGCACATCTGTCGCGACCTTTGCTCTCGCCGGCCTGGTAGCCTGGCCGCAGGCACTGGTGATGATGGCAGCCGCGACGATTGGCGGCTATGCAGGCGCGCCGCTCGCACGCAGGCTGCCGACCGCCCTAGTCCGCGCCGTCATCATCAGCGTCGGCACGGCCATGAGCTTGATCTTTTTCGCAAGGCTTCTGAATTAGCCGCGATACCAACTTTTCTTCACAAGGCAGGTGAGCGCAAGACCTCGCTCGCGCTCTCATGGCTGTTTTCCCGAACCGCTCACACGGCCAACTCGAAACTGTCCGGCCGCGCCAGACGCCAGGCGGCGCTGTAAAAATCCCGTTCCGAAGCGCCGGCCAGCAATTCGCCTTCTTCGAGGAAGATGTGCAACTGTGAGAAAAGCCGGATTTCGGTTAGGCTCACGCGCCTGACCAGATGGTGAGGGCTGAGTTGCGCGGGATGATCAAGCCCCGCCGCCGCAATCATTTCCGACAGGCCAAGCAATGTGTTGCGATGGTAATGATAGACCCGGTCGCCCTTGTCGCCGACGTCCAGGGCGCGCTGACGGACCGCATCCTGCGTTGCAACCCCCACCGGGCAGCGGTTCGTGTGGCAGGCCAGCGACTGGATGCATCCGATCGCGAACATGAACCCGCGACCGGCATTGGTCCAGTCGGCGCCCAACGCCATCGCGGTCGCAATATCGAACGCGCTGATGATTTTCCCCGCCGCGCCGACCTTGATCTTGCCACGGAGCCCGGCGCCGACGAGCGTATTGTGCACGAAGAGCAACCCCTCGCGCATGGGCATGCCCAGATGGTCGGTAAATTCAAACGGCGCCGCGCCCGTTCCGCCCTCCCCGCCATCGACGACGATATAATCAGGCAGGATATTCGTCTCGAGCATGGCCTTGACGATGCCCATGAACTCCCAGGGCTGTCCGATGCAAAGTTTGAAACCGACGGGCTTGCCACCCGACAATTTTCGCAGTTTGCCAATAAATTGCATGAGTTCGATCGGCGTGGAAAAGGCGCTGTGCCGTGCTGGAGAGATGCAGTCGCGGCCGCGCGGGATGCCGCGCGTCTCGGATATTTCCGCGGTGATCTTCGCTGCGGGAAGGATGCCGCCCATTCCCGGCTTGGCACCCTGGCTAATCTTGAGCTCGATCATCTTGACCTGGGGATCGGCTGCCTGCTCCGCGAAGCGAACCGGATCAAACCCGCCCTCGTCGGTGCGGCACCCGAAATAGCCGCTGCCGATTTCCCAGATGAGATCGCCGCCATGCTCGCGATGATAGCGGCTGATCGAACCTTCGCCCGTATCATGGGCAAAACCGCCCAACTTCGCGCCTTTATTGAGCGCCCGGATGGCGTTGGCGCTCAGCGCGCCGAAGCTCATCGCCGAAATGTTGAAAATCGATGCCGGATAAGGCCGGGCGCAATCTGCCCCGCCGATGAGTATGCGAAAGCTCGCCGGGTCGGCGACGGGCCCGGGCCGCGTCGAGTGGGCGATGAATTCATAGCCGTTGCGATACACATCCACCAGCGTTCCGAATGGTCGGTCGCTGATCTCATTCTTGGCACGTGCATAGACGAGCGAGCGCTGGCTGCGCGAAAAGGGCGTTTGTTCCTGGTCGCCCTCAACAAGATATTGCCGGATCGCAGGACGAACGCTTTCGAAGAGCCAACGCAGCCGTCCGACAAGCGGATAATTTCGCCGGACCGAATGTTCGGGTTGAGCGAGATCCATTACACCCGTCAGCGCCAGTCCGCCTGATATCATGATCATGAGGATTGCCCAGGGGTGCGGCAGGAATAGCGTAAATGCCACTGTGGCGGCGACGCTGATGAGCAGCGGCGAATAGCGGTTGATCAACACGAGAAGCTCCATTCATGTCCGCGCTGCAACCCGGACGGCTCGGGAAAAAAGAAAAATGCCGCAAAAGAGCTGTGCCTCCGCGGATGACGCGCCGGGTCGGCGCCGATGGTTCACCAGTAATCGGGTCGCTCAGGGGGATAGAGGACCGAGGACAGAAAGGGCCAGAACGATAATGACGGGCAGCAGCCGCGACCATCGGGCGGCGAACGCGTCCCGATGAGCCAAATAGAAGGCATCGAGCTTCTTCGATAAATGCTCGTCAGCCATGATGATCGCCGTGTCGAGCAACGGAATTGATGGGAGGAGTGCCAGCAGGCGCGCATTTTCATCCGTCGTGAGCCGCGGGTAGCGCGCAAGCATAGATTCTACATCGCGCGTACGGCGCGCTGCAGCTTTTGAGCGAAGGCGGGCGCGGATGCCCATTTGGATTGCTCCCAACTCGAAATAGGTGGCGAAGAGTATCGGCGCCCATGCGCCGCAGCTGGATGTTTTCGCGGCTTCGTCGCGCGCGCGAGAGTCAATCGAGCCCCCCGACTGGTGCGTCATCGTCCGGCCAAAGTGTCGGTGGCTGGCTTTGCTCGCCGAACTGCGGCGACACGCTAAGTGTATTATCTATCGCGGCGCCTGTGGCAGAACTGCTACCTATTGGACTTGTCCAGACGATCGCGATCACGCCAGAGAAACAGACGATAGCAGCGGCCGCCCAGCAAATCCGCCGGCGCCGCGTGAACGCGAAAACCAGACAGTAGAGCCCCGCCACCATCAGGACGAAGATAATGCCTGACATCGTTTCGGAAACGGCGAGCGTCGGCGCGAGCGGATCGGCGAGTGTTGAGTACATCGAATGTCGCGCCGCTTATGCGGGCTGGGCGATGAGCGAGCCGACAAACCAGCATGCCAGGAGAAAGAGCAGGACGAACGTGAAGACGTAAAGCGCCTGCGCGCGGCAGCCGAGTTGCAGAGGCGCATTCGGGTGATCTGAAACATCTCCCCTCACGACACTGTCTCCAGACGGCCGGATGATACGCTCGATGCGTTCGATCGCTCGGCAAAGCCTGTCACCATCGCGAGCATCATACGGCGCGTCGCCGATGGGGCAGCCGTTCGCGGATCGCACCAAAGATCGGAATAAAGGGCGGCATAAGCTCTCAGTTCGGAGCGACGAGATCGCTCGCCGTCGATCATTCGGCTTTCAATGGTTGCGACTTCGCGCCGGGCTTCGTCGAGAGGCAGGCCCGCTCGCTCCTGCTGGGACCAGATCGACCGGCGTAAAGCTTCGACTTCGATCGAAGGCGCAGGGATGTGAAAATATTGCGCCATCCGCGCTACCAATGGCTGACCGGCGCCGCGGCAGGCATCGCTCAGGCGCAAAGCGACGGCGACAAGTTGGTCGTCGGCGAACGGCGATAATGTCAGCCGCTCGATATCGTTATAGCCATCGTCAGCGATCACTCGCACGCGGGCCGCACCTCCCGGTACTGACAATAATTCGTTAGCTCGCAACGATGCGCTGCGAAGCAGACGCGCAAAAAGCGCGTCCGGCGGCTTGATTTCCATGATAGTCTCGATTCTTCCAATAGCACTGACGACGATTAAGCGGCGCGTGGCGGACCCGGCGGCTTGGACGGCGGCATCGGCGGAACCGGTCGCGCTCCCGTTTCACGGGCAGGGAATTTGATGATCTTGTCATCGCCGGATTGTTCGCGCGGCTGCGCAGAAACATCCTCCGCTCGCGCGGAAGATTTTGTATCGATGCTGTTCATGGTGTCACTCGGACCCGCTGGGGTCGTTTTGCTTGCTAGGTCATAGCTGTGCCCCGCCCCCGCCGGATGCGAGTTCGGGGCGGCTAGCCTTCGAGAAGCCGGCCTGCGTGGTGCGCCGAGCGCCGCAAGAGGAGTGAATTATTCATCGCCGACCATCATGGCCATTGCCCACACTAAGTCAACTTCATTAATTGGTAAGCGTCGCGCCGGGTCGGCGAGACAGGATAAAATGGGAGTAACGCATGCGATCATGATCGGTCAGTCCCAGACATGCCAAGACATGCGAGCATCGATGCCTCGTCCGGGCGCTTCGCAACCTTGATGTCCAACCCTCTCCCATTTCGGAAGGACGAGGCAGCAGCTTCGGATATACAGACGACGGCCCCCCGCCACGCGGGTTGGCGGCGGTTGAGCCAAGCCGCGACATGCGCGCCCGCACGCGGCGAGTGGATCAGGGCCGCGGCAAGCCCCGCGGGACTGGCGACCACTCTTCTCATCCCTGCAAGGTTGCTTTCAACGACATCATAAACGGGATGGCGGCGTAGCCGCACCCCGCCAGCAGCCAGCAAAACCTCAAGATCGCCGGCAGGTTGCACCGCCCCGATGTGCAGGACCGTCGATCCGGGCACGCATTGTGCCACGATCAACTTCGCGAGGTCCGAGACATTACCGCTCGCGGACATAACGCGCCGATAGCCTATGGCGCGGGCAAAGCGAGCGCTGTGGTCGCCCACCGCAAAAACCTGGCGATCGGCAAGCGCCGGCAAGAACCGGTGAAGACGAATGCCGTTGAGACTGGTGAATATCAGCGCGTCCGGCACTGCGACGGGAACATGCGTCGCAACGGGCACGACCCGCAGCGCGGGCATGAGCAATGTCTCATATCCTATCGCTGCGAGGCGCTTGGCGGTCAGTTGGTTGAATGGCGCGGTGCGGGTGACCCACACCCGGCCGGCGTCAGGCGGCATGCTGAAGCACGTGACGAACGCCGCGCCAATAGCCGTCGATGCAGTGGGCAAGAAAGCCGATCGGGACATCGTGCCCTAGAATATCGCGCAAGATTGGAATGAGCTCGTCGCCAAAGCGGCTGACGCAAGATTTGTCAAAGATCTTTGCGGCGGCAGCGTGAAGGCCCTGCTTCTCAAAGGATCGAAGGATGATATCGAGAAGCTGCGACGCTATTTGTCGCGGATCGCCTCCCGCGTCAGCGCATGCATCGCCAAGGCGTGCCGACATTTGATTTACGAATTCGGCGCGCTGTGCAATCAGCGCAGCGAGACTTGGATTTTCTTCCATGTTCTGCTCCATGGGCGCGCGGCTCCGTCGGCGTAAAAACGCCGACTTTCGGGCCGCAAGACTGCCCATTCAATAATTTGGGGAACCCTGACGAGCGGTCAGGGACGCGGCCTCGGTGCCCGCGTACCGCCTTAGCGGTACGGCGGTCCCGAGGGGCGCAGGCGCGTCGGAAGCTTGCCTCCGCGCGTCATGAAGCGAAGATTTTCAGAACTCAATCGCATGCGATCTCTGTAGCATGAATAGACAGCTGTGGCCATGGCGCACCAAAAAGCTGGTGGAACGCGGGTGCGCGCACGCGCGTCGGACCAATGAGGCCATGTGACGAGCAACGGCGTAAATCCGCCGGACATGACACTTCAGTTTATTTGTTCTCCGTGCAAAATCTGTAATAGCCCACGCCCAACACATTGATCTGGTGTGTCGGCGAGCGTCACGCCAAGCCCGGTTTGCGCTTCGATCATGGTGCGGATCGCGGGCAACGCAGCGCCGCCGCCGGTCAAAAAAATGCCATGCGTGTGGATATCGTCGCTCAGTTCCGGGGTGGTCGCGCCGAGCACTTCTCGCACGAGATCGACGATATGCTGCGCGTGCTTCTCGGCGACGCCTGCGATTTCGGCGGACGGGATCCAAAGGCTTGTCGGGAGCCCCGACACAAGACTGCGCCCCTTGACCTCGATCAGCGAGCATTTTCCGTTTGCAGATTGCGCCGCGGTCTCCAGAGCCCGCTTGATCCGTTCAGCACTTCGGCGCCCGACCAGCAGTTTGTGATGAAAGTGAAGATGGTCGATGATGGCCTGGTCCAGCTCGTCGCCGCCGCCGCGGAGCGCGCGCGTCTGGCAGATTCCGCCAAGCGACAGCACCGCCACTTCCGTTGTCCCCGCCCCGCACTCCACGAGCATGGTGGCCCTGGGTTCTCGAACCGCCAGGCCGGCTCCAATCGCGGCCGCAAGCGGTTCGGGTATCAGGTCTAAAGGATTGAGCCCGGCGTCGTGCGCAGCGGTGAGCATGGCGCGGCGCTCGGCCTGCGTCGCATCGGCCGGTAACCCGATAATCACCCTCTGCGTTCTGAACAAGTGCCGTCTGCGTACTTTGGGGACGGCATAGCGGAGCAGCTGCGTCGCTGAACCGATATCCTGAAGAACGCCGCGTTTCAGGGGTCTCCGAACGCGCAACCCAGAAGGCGTTCGTTCGCTCATCTCGCTCGCGGGCAAGCCGGCAGCGACCAGCGCGGGGCCCCACTCCCCGTCCGCGAGGCAACAGAGCGAGGGTTCGTCAAAAATGACGCCATCGTCACGATGGATCACTCTCAAATTCGCGGTTCCGAAATCTATCGCAAATTCGGCGCGGCTGTTTGCAAAATTCACGCTCATCGGAGGCCCGTAGCAAGAAGTCTGTGCAAAGTCGCCGATTTAAGCTGAAGCCGGAAGCGGGTCAAAAATGCTCCACCGCAGGAGTGGGCGCCACCGGCGAGGTGAAGCTCGCGACGCCGGACTATCGCGTCGAAATCATCGTGACCGCCGCCCTTTACTGATCGGGCCCATGCGGCACCCGTCGACGGAAAGGACCATTGGCCGGACAGGACTGAACAGCAAAGATTTCTTCAGCTTGTGAGTGCCAGCGACGCTCAATGGCAGAATCGAAAGGCCCAGTCCCGCCTCCGAGAGCGTAGCCGCCGCATATCGATCCGTTTTGGCGCGCCAGATGGCCAGAAAGCCGATCTGAGCGGCCCGAGCAACAAATAGAGCGTGCGAATGGCCGATTCCGGTCGGGCAGCTTTCAGCGCGGAATTTGCGAAAGCAGGCATGCTCAGTGGCGCGCGAAATTAGCCCTTAAATCGGATGCTGCGGCCGAATCCTTTTCCTCGGCTAGAATTGGCTTTATTCTGAGACCCGAAGTCCAATCCACGCATGTCGAGGATCATTCTTGAACACCCAACGGCGTCGCGGCCCCGCCATCACGTTCAGATAATCGAGGTCATAGCCGTGCGCCGCGCCGACCGGGTGGTAGCCGCGCGGGACCATTACGTTGTCGCATCCTCGACGGTCATCGTCCCGTCGAGCGCGCGGTCGTCGGTGTAGACGCGTTGGAAACCGAAGCCCTGCGGCGGATTGAGGCGGTGGTAATAGGTTTCCTCGAGGCTGCTTTCCTCGGGCAGCGCGTCGCTGTCATGCTTATGCGGCGGATGGCGTCAGAAGCGATCAACTTGCCGCGACGGCATTCCCATAAGCCGGGAGCTTTTTGAACTCGAGTTCGGGAAAGCCTTCGGCGGCCGACTTGTCCAGCGCATCATAATAGAGATTGGCGCCACCGAAATAGATGAGGACGCGCGCGCCCTTGTCGTCGCGGTTGGCGCCCATCATCCATGAATTGACCTTGTCGCCTTCGTTCATCAGCGTCTGGCCATGGATATCCGCGGTCGCGGCGGTCCATTCGCGCTCGGCCTCTTCGCGTGGCTCGAAAATATCCAGCCCCTCGCGTTCCATCTTGCCGATGCAGCGCGAGATCCAGATCGCGTTCTGCTCGATCGATGTCGGCAGGTTGGCGAAGGGCGCCTGCGGCCCGGTGACGGTGAACATGTTGGGGAAGCCCGCGACGCAGACCCCCATGATGCACGCCGATTGCTCCTGCCATTTTTCGCGCAACGTCTGCCCGCTGTTGCCACGGATCGGAAAGGCTTCGAGCGCACCGGTATAGGCCTTGAAGCCGGTCGCCAGCACGATGATGTCGAATTCATAATCGCCGCGCTTCGTGCGCACGCCGGTTTCGGTGATCTCGACCAGCGGCTCCTGCTTCTTGATGTCGACCAGATGCACATTGTCGCGATTGAAGGCTTCGAAATAGCCGTGATCGAGCGGCGGGCGCTTGGCGAACAGCGGATAGTCATCGAAGCTTGGCGTCAGCAGATCAGCCAGCGCGGGGTCGTTGACGCGTTCGCGCATCTTGGCCGCGATGAAGTCGCCCGCGATCCGGTTGGCCTCGGGACTGGCGAGCAGATCGTCGAAGGTCTCGAACACCCAGCGGAAGCTGCCGGTCCAATTCTCCTCGAAGATTCGCTGCCGCTCCTCGGGCGACGTATCCATCACGTTGCGCCCGACGGGACTGTCGAAGGCCATGCCGAAGACATGGTTGCGGCACTTGGCAACGATCGCGGGATAATTGTCCTTGATCTCCTTTTCCCATTCGGCGGTCATCTCTTTCTGCATCGCGGGCAGGACATAATTGGGTGTACGCTGGAACACCGTCACGCTGCCCGCGGTTTCGGCGACGACGGGCAGCATCTGCACTGTCGTGGCGCCGGCGCCGATGATGCCGACCTTTTTGCCGGCATAGTCCAGCCCTTCGTGCGGCCAGCGCGAGGAGTGAAAGATGGGGCCCTTGAAACGGTCCATGCCGGGGATCTTCGGAATCATCGGCTCCGAAATCATGCCCATCCCGCTGATGAAATATTTGCTGGTAAAAACGTCGCCGTCGCCCGTCGTAACCTGCCAGCAGCCGCGCTCCGCCAGATATTGCGCCTCGACAATCTCGGTATCGAACTGGATATGCGGCCACATGTCGCATTTGTCGGCGACGAAGCGCATGTAATTCTGGGTTTCTTCACGGCCGGGATAGCGTTTCGTCCATGACCACTCCTGCAGCAGCTCGGGCGAAAAAGTGAGGCAATAATAATAGCTCTCGCTGTCGGTCGCCGCGCCCGGATAGCGGTTCCACGTCCAGGTGCCGCCGATATCCGACGCGCGGTCGAACACGCGGACGCTGAGGCCCAGTTCGCGCAGATAATGGATCAGCGCGAGGCCCGCAAAACCGGCGCCGATGACGATCGCGTCAAAGTCCACTGCGGGCCCGCTTGAATTGTTGTTCTCGGTCATCTGTCTCACTCTCCACAAATCCGACGGCGTCTTTCCGGCGCTCGCCCTGTTCTTCCAAAGCTCAGCCCGCCGCCACGCGATCGGGGTCCACCGCGCCGATCTCCGCGAGGATCGCCGCGCGATCGGAATCGCGCCGCCACATTCTGGGTGCCACGACGTCGGTGTCCGCGAACCGCGGCGCGGGGCGCGGCTGCGTCCAGCCATCGACTTCGACATAGCTGCCGCGCGCGCGGCTGTGTTCGTGCGCCGGCGCGTCCTCCATTGTCAGCACTTCGCTGTAACAACAGTCGCGCTGTTGCAGCCGCGCCGTCCACGTCGCGCGCGGTTCGCCCGCGAAAATCGCGGCGAACCGCGCTTTCATCGCGGGCCATTGCGACTGGTCGTGCTGCACGGCGAAAAGCGGGTCGTCGCCCAGTCCCAGCGCGTCGACGAGCCGCGCATAAAATTGCGCCTCAATCGCCCCGATCGCGACAAAGCGGCCATCGGCGCAGGCATAGCAGGCATAAAAGGGAGCGCCGCCGTCGAGCAGGTTCTGGCCTCGCCCGCGGTCCCACATGCCATTGTGCCGCAGCGACCACATGCCCGCCATCAACGCCGCCGCCCCATCGGCCATGCTGCAATCGATCACACGCCCCGCGCCGCTCTGCCGCGCCGCGAGCAGCGCCGACACAAATCCGAACGCCAGCATCATTCCGCCACCGCCATAATCGCCGATCAGGTTCAACGGCGGCATCGGCGGCTGGCCCTCAGCGCCAAGCGCGGCAAGGCAGCCGCTGATCGAAATATAGTTGAGATCATGCCCCGCCTTGTCGGCGAGCGGACCGTCCTGCCCCCAGCCGGTCATCCGTCCGTAAACCAACGCCGGGTTGCGCTCCATCAAGACGTCGGGACCCAGCCCCAGTCGCTCGGCCACGCCGGGCCGGAACCCCTCGATCAGGCCGTCGGCGGTGTCGACGAGCCGCGCGACGATCTCGACTGCTTCGGGCCGTTTCAGGTCGAGTGTGATCGACCGCCGCGACCGCAGCAGGACGTCGCGCCCCTGATCCTGCGACAGCGGGTCGCTGCCGCCCGGCCGGTCGATGCGGATCACCTCGGCGCCATGGTCGGCGAGCATCATGCCGCAAAAAGGCGCCGGGCCGATGCCCGCGAGTTCGATGACGCGAACGCCTTCAAGCACAGGCCGCATCAAACCACCGTCGATGCGAGCCGCGCGGTTCATCCGATGTACTTTGCGGTGACGGAGCGATGGCACGCGCACCGGCTGGTACGCCTTGGCGCCGTCCTGTCTGCCGCACGAGCAAACACGCTCCCCAACGGCAGCGGTTCGACAGCCTTTGCCAAGCCAGCTCTCCCAATATCTCCGATGCCTTCAACAGCATCTCTTGCATTTATTTGTTAGCGTCTAGCAAATGTAAAATCAAGCGCAAATAGCCTCATCCAAATCATTGTATTTATTGATTTTAAGGGAGCTTAGCCGAAAGAATCAGTAGACGATCCCAAAGGCCTTCGCGGTCGAGCGGCGATAGGCTTCGAACTGCTTTGGCAGATCGACATTGTCGGGAGCGACGAGCCATTGATAGATCGTCCCGAAGATGAAGCTGCAAAAGCCGAAGGCATAGCATTTGGCATCGACCGATGCGTCGATCTCGCCGCTCGCTATGCCCTCTTCGACCCAGTGCGCGACGTCGCCGCGATAAATTTCGTGATAGGCGGAAAGATGGTCGCGCACGTCATTGTGTGAGCTGATCGATTCAAACCACAGGATGTACATCGCCTGCATATAACCCGAATGGCTCGCGAGGAATCCCTCGACCGCGCGCAATGCGGCAAGGCAGGCTTGTGCGCCGCCCCGGGTACCGACCTTGTTCGCCAATTCGCGCGTCCAGCTGGTGTTGAAGTGCAGCACCAGCTGGCCGAACAGCGCATCCTTCGACCCGAAACGGCTCGATGCGAGCCCGCGCGAATAACCAGCCCGTTCACCCACTTCCTTCAGCGTCGTCGCGTGCGTCCCCTGTTCGACGATCAACTGCATCGCCGCGTCGAACATGCGGGCGTCGGACAGCGCAGTGCGCTCCGCCTGTGTGCGGCGAACGGCGCGCGGCTTGGCGCGGACCTTGACGGGAGCCGGCTGGACCTCTGTCACCTCGCGCAGCGAGGCCTTGCCCTTCATCGACGACGGTGCGTTCATGAAGATTCATCAATCCTTTCAAAAGCCGTTTTGCCCGTCGCGACGGCCTCGCGCAGCGCCTGCTTGTCAATCTTGCCGACGCTGGTCAACGGCAGAGTGTCGGCGTGCGCCCAGTATTCGGGTATCCAGAAACGCGCAACGCGGTCGTGGAGCGCGCGGCGCAGGCCCGCGAAATCGGGACGCGTGCCGTCGGTAGTGGTGACGATGGCGAGCGGTCGCTCCTCCCAGCGCGG
>Ga0209050_1002087_pt1 | contig 18309 bp, 15 predicted proteins | sample Araplavi_mTSA_r2_FD_184276 | JGI IMG/M metagenome (GOLD analysis project Ga0209050, IMG submission 184276) | Arabidopsis root microbial communities from North Carolina, USA - plate scrape MF_Cvi_mTSA_r2 (SPAdes) (version 2) | ecosystem: Host-associated > Plants > Roots > Endosphere | place: USA... | reverse complement strand
CCGACAAGGCGGTTCGGCCGTTTTATGTCGAAACGCCGCAGGGACGTCTGCAAGCCCTGGGCACGCGGTTCGTCGTCCGGCAACTGGACGGCCGCGACGCCATGACTGAATTGACCGTGCTCGAGCACCGGGTCGCCGTCACCCTTGCGAACGGGGGATCGGCGCGGATCTTCAACGCAGGCGAGTCCGTGCGCTTCACGGCCGGGGCTTTCCTGCAAAGCGACCTCCCGGCGGGCGCGCGTCAACCGTCTGGAGTTGCACCGGGGTGGACGCGCGGTGTGATCGAGGCCGACAACATGCGGCTGGACACATTGCTGGCCGAAGTATCGCGCTACCGGCGGGGCGTAGTCCGCTGCGATCCCGAAGTGGCGGGCTTGCGCTTGTCGGGCGTGTTCCGCCTGCACGACACCGATGCACTGCTGGCTGTCGTGGCCAACACGCTGGATCTACGCGTGGTGACGCGCACTTCGTACTGGGTGACGCTGGCCAGATAAACGCCTTCGACGCCGTTTCATTTATTTACAACTACCTTTCTGCCCGCGTGTCCCTTTTGTCCCGGCTCATCCGGCATACCGCACATTGATGACCTGAACGGGATGTGAACACGTGGCACTTCAAACCCCATCGCCCGCGCGCAGCGCAACGCGCGTCCTGCGCCTGGCCGCATTGAGCCTGAGCCTGACCGCCGCCTTTGGCGCTTCGTATGCGGTGGCGCAACCGGTGCTGCAAGCCGGCACGCAGGACTACCGCATTCCGGCGGGTCCGCTGGACCAGGCGCTTTCCGCCTTCGCCAAGGCGGGGGGCATTACGGTGTCGTTCCGTCCGGAAGACACCGGCCGCCTGACGACGCAGGGCCTCGACGGCAGCTACGCGGTAGACGCCGGTCTGGCCAAGCTGCTCGCTGGCACCGGACTGGTGGCCGAGGCGCAAGGCGGGCAGGGCTATGTCGTGCGAGCGCCGGCGGCGTCAGCGGCAAAGGCTTCCGCGTCGGCCGCCGTGCCCGCCGCCAGCGCCAGCACACTGGAGTCCATCCAGGTCAGCGGCGACTGGCTGGGCACCGGCCTTGAAAACAGCGTGCAGACTTTTGGCGGAGCGCGCACGCTGCTGCGCCGCGACGAAATCCAGAACAGCGGCGCCACCAGCGTGGCGGACGCGCTGCGCCGCGTGCCCGGCGTGCAGATCAGCGGCAGCACCAGCGCCACGGGCAGCTCGGTAGGCCTGCATGTGGGCATCCGGGGCTTGAACCCGCGCAACTCTTTCCGCACGACGATGCTGCTGGACGGCATCCCGATGGCGATGGCGCCTTACGGACAACCGAATCTGGTCATGTCCCCGACCAGTCTGGGCAACATCGAGGCCATCGACGTGGTGCGGGGCGGCGGGGCCGTGCGTTATGGTCCGCAGAACGTCGGCGGCGTCATCAACTTCAAGACCCGCGCGATTCCCAACACGCCCGGCCTGACCGCCGAAGCCTCGGCCCGCTACAACGTCTTCAGCCACGGCGGCACGAACACCCAATACACCGGCTTCCTGGGCACGCAGTTCGACAACGGCCTGGGTGTGGCCCTGATGTATTCCGGCATGGACGGCGAGCAATGGCGCGACGGCAGCGACGACCGCTACAACGACGTCGCGTTGAAATGGCGCTTTGCGCTGACGCCCACGTCGGAGATCTACGGCAAGTTCGCGCATTACGACGTCAAATCGATGACGCCCGGCGGCCTGACCGTCGCCCAGTATCGGGACGATCCCTTCCAGAACACGCACCCGACCGATTACTGGAAAGGGCAGCGGGACCAGGTTGATATCGGCTATCTGAATTCGATTTCGGAGACGCAGGAGTTCGAGGCGCGCGTCTATCACTACGACAGCTCCCGGCAGAGTTCGCTGATCAATTCCGCCGCGAACCGCAATGACTACCAACCGCGCAACAACCAGGTGCTGGGTATCGAACCGCGCTACACGCAGCGCATCGAATGGGGACCGACGACGCATGACGTCACCATCGGCTACCGTTATATCCACGAAACCGGCCAGGACCGGCGCTATTCCGAGTCGCTGACGACCGGCCAGCGCGTGGGTGTGCAGCAGGTCTTCGACAACGAAACCGACGCGCACTCCGTTTACCTGGACGACCGCATTGCCTACGGCAACTGGCGCATCACGCCGGGCGTGCGCTACGAGCGCATCGACACCCACCGCCAGCCAAGCGGCACCGCCAACGACACGCCGTTCGACATGCGCAACAGCCGCGGGTTGCCGTCGCTGAACGTGGCGTACCTGGTCAATGACGCGCTGACGCTCTACACCAACTACAACACCTCGTTCGGCGCGGTCCAGTACACGCAGCTCAACTCCATGTCCGCGACCAATCCGCTGAGCCCCGAGATCGCGAAGACGGTCGAGGCCGGCCTGCGCTACACGGGCGAGCAACTGCACACGGAATTCACGGTGTTCGATCTGCGCTTCGACAACCAGATTCTGTCGATTCCCGGCACGAACCCGGCCGTCTTCCGCAATCTGGGCGCCACGACGCACAATGGCGTCGAGTTCGCCATCGACTACGACTTCGACCGCTCCGGGCCGCTTGCCGGCCTGAACGTCTACGCCAACTACACGTACGTGCGGGCCATTCAGAAATCCGGCGAATTCGAAGGCAACGACGTGCCGTTCTATTCGCGCCAGACCGGTACGGTGGGCGGCCGGTATACGCGCAACAACTGGACGTTCAACCTGTTCACCACGGCGCAAAGCAGCCAATACTCGGACACCGCCAACACGGGGCCTGAGAATGCGGACGCGATCAATGGCCGTGTGCCTGGCTTCAGCGTCTGGAACACGCAACTGGCGTACAAGGTGCCGCAATGGCGCGGCAGCGAGCTGGCGGTGGGCGTGAACAACCTGTTTGATCGCCGCTACTACACGCGCAACGTCGACACCAACGGCGGCCGCATGGTGGGCGCACCGCGCATGGTCTACCTGCAAGCGCGACTGGCGTATTGATGCCTCGGCGCGTCTGGCTGGCCTGCCATCGCTGGGTCGCGTTCGTCCTGGGCGGAATTCTGATTCTGTCCGGGTTGACGGGCGCCTTGCTCGTGGCCGCACGGCCGCTGGATCGGATGTTGCATCCGGCTTATTTTGTCGCGGAAAGCCGGCCGGATGGTGGCGCCGTGCCGTTGGAAACCGTGCGGCGCAATCTGGTGGCCGCATTTGGCCCAGATGCCTCGTTGACGTTCGATGCGCCCCGCAAGGCGGGTGACACGTTGCAGGTGCGGGTGCGCGCCGCCTGGCGGGGCACCGTCTATCTGGACCCGTCGAGCGGCCGAGAGCAGGGCAGGCGGGCAGAGGACGAGGGCGTTACCGCGGTCCTTTTTCAGCTGCACAGCGCGTTGATGCTGGGGCAGACCGGCAAGGCGGTGCTGGCGTGGGCCGCGTTGGCGTATCTTGTGCTGACGGTGTCCGGGCTTGTGCTCTGGTGGCCGCGCAAATGGCCCCCATCGCTGCGCATGGTATTCGACAAGGGAACGTTGCGCGCGCTGTTTGATGTCCATCGTCAGGGCGGGGCGATTCTGGCGACTTTCCTGACGGTGTCGGTGGCGACGGGGGCTTACCTGGCGTGGCGTCCGATCGGCGGGTGGATCACTGCGGCCAGCGGGCAGGCTCGCGTGGTCGCGCCTAAGCTTCCGGGGCTGGTGGCCGGGATGGCGGCGTTGCAGAATGGGATGCCCCGGCCGCCATCTCTGGACGCCTTTGCCGCGGCGGCCAGGGAAGCATTCCCGGACGGTGAGATCGGCTTCATTCTCTACACGCCACACCTCGACCGGCCCATGGCTATCCGAATGCGCGTTCCAGACGATTCGCATCCCAACGGGCGCTCCACCGTATGGCTGGATCCTCGGGACGGCAGGGTTCTGGCCGCGCACCGCTGGAACGAACTCGATCCGGGCACGCGGATCAACTCGGTGATCTATCCGTTGCATACAGGAGAGTTGGGCGGCCCCGCGGGTGAGATCGGCGTGGCGATGCTGGGACTGGGTTTGGCCACGCTTGGGATCAGCGGTTTGTGGTTGTGGTGGCGAAGAAGGTCGGATAACCGCCGCAACACTTCAGCTGTCAGGCACCTTGGACGCGATTGCCGTTCGCGTCGATGACGGGGTCGCCTTCCTCCTTGTTGAGCGCGCCGCGTTGGCGTTGCGGCAGGATATCCAGGACTGCTTCGGACGGCCGGCAAAGGCGGGTGCCAAGCGGCGTCAGTTGCGCGCGGCGCCGGCTTCGTACCAACCCTTGCTTTGGTTGACGATCCGCACGACGAGCAGCATGACGGGCACCTCGATCAGCACGCCGACCACCGTTGCCAGCGCCGCCCCGGACTGAAAGCCAAACAGGCTGATCGCAGCCGCGACCGCGAGTTCGAAGAAGTTGGACGCGCCGATCAGCGCAGACGGGCACGCGATGCTGTGCTTTTCACCGACGCGCCGGTTGAGCCAGTACGCCAGGCCGGAATTGAAGAACACCTGGATCAGAATGGGCACCGCCAACATCGCTATCACCAAGGGCTGCCCGATGATGGCTTCGCCCTGAAACGCGAACAGCAGCACCAGCGTCAGCAGCAGGGCGGCCATCGAGAACGGACCGATCCGCGCCAACGCGGCATCGAAAGCCGCCTGGCTGCGCCGCAGCAACGCGCGGCGCCACACCTGCGCCAGGATGACCGGCACCACGATGTACAGCCCCACAGAAACCAGCAACGTGTCCCACGGCACGCTGATGGCGGACAGGCCGAGCAGCAGTCCGACCACGGGCGCGAAGGCAAACACCATGATGGTGTCGTTCAGCGCCACCTGAGACAGCGTGAAAACCGGGTCCCCGCCCGTCAGCCGGCTCCAGACGAACACCATTGCCGTGCACGGGGCGGCGGCAAGCAGGATCAGACCCGCGATGTAGCTGTCGAGCTGGTCGGCCGGCAGCCAGGCGGCGAAAACGTGGCGGATGAACAGCCAGCCCAGAAAGGCCATGGAGAACGGCTTGACTGCCCAATTGATGAACAGCGTCACGCCGATACCACGCCAGTGCTGCTTGACCTGACCCAGCGCGCCAAAGTCCACCTTCAGCAGCATCGGGATGATCATCACCCAGATCAGAATGCCGACCGGCAAATTGACCTGGGCGACTTCCATGCGACCGATGGCCTGGAATACGCCGGGGGCCGCCTGGCCCAATGTCACGCCCAGGACGATGCAGAGAACGACCCACAAGGTGAGATAGCGCTCAAAGACGTTCATGGAAGGGCGCTGGGGCGCCGGACGTGCGGCGGTTGCGGTGGAGTGCATGGGTTGCAGGAGAGAAGGCCGGTAGGTAGGGGGGCTGGGTCAGCAGGATTCGCACGCGCCGCGATCGGTGACTGCGCAAGGCGCGCCCGCGCAGCAGTGTTCGGTCAAATAGCCCAGTAGCCCGTTCATGCGGGAAAAGTCGGCGCGGTAGATCAGGTTGCGGCCCTGCTGCTCGATGGAGACCAGTCCCGCATGCGCCAGCTCTTTCAGATGGAATGACAACGTGTTGCGCGCCACAGCAAGCTGGTCGGCAAGCACGCTGGGGGTCAGGCCTTCTAGTCCGGCGACGACCAGGGCGCGGAATACGCGCAGGCGTTGGGCATGGGCCAAGGCGGCGAGGGCGAGCACGGCATATTCTTCATTCATGCGCCGGATAATACAACGATTGTTGAATTATTGAATAGCGGCGAATGCGGATGCGGACCGCCCGAGATTAACGCGGGAATTCACCCCCCCGCGCTCTCATCCAGCAACCAATCCCGAAACGCCGCCACTGCCGGAATGGCCAACTTGTCTGGCGACGCCAGGAAAAAGTATCCCGCGCCCGTGCTGAATTCCTCATCCAATGCCGGCGCCAGCACGCCTTGCCGTAACTCATCCTCCACCAGGAAGGTCGGCAACAGGCCAACGCCCAAGCCCGACGCCACCGCCTGGATCAGGTGCGTGGTCAGTTCAAACTGCGCGCCCCAGCGCATCGAGCGCACGGGCAGGCCGTGGGCTTCGAACCAGCGTTGCCACACGGCCGGCCTGGCCGCGACTTGCAGCAGCACGTGCTGGATGAGGTCTGCGGGCCTGCGGATGGTCTGGCGCGCGGCGATGTCTGGGCTGATGACCGGGATGACCTGTTCATTCATCAGCCGATGCGGGACCAGTCCCGGCCAGTCGCCATCGCCCACGGCAATGACGGCGTCGATGCCGGCCAGATCCAGGTCGAAGCGGGTCACGCGCGAATGCAGGTGAACCAGAATGCCGGGATGGCGCGCATAGAAGCGGTGCAGCCTGGGCATCAGCCACTTGGCCGTAAACGTGGGCAACGCGGCCAGGTGGAAGGCGCCTCGACCAGTGCGGTGCGAGATCGCCTGAAGCGATGCGCTGCGGATGCGCTGCAGGGCGGCGGCCAGTTCTTTCTGGTATCCCGTGCCCGCCTCGGTCAGCACAATCCGCCGCTTTTCCCGGCGAAAGAGCGCGACTTCCAGCAGATCCTCCAGCGCCTGCACCTGCCGGCTGACGGCGCTTTGCGTCAGCGCAAGCTCGGTCGCCGCTCGCGTAAAGCTCAGATGGCGGGCGCTGGCTTCAAAGGCCAACAGCAGGGACATGGAGGGGGTGAGGCGGCGCGGGTTCATTCAATTCGTGCATGAAAATGGTGGCCCCAATATAGCGGAATTGCCCGCGCCGACAGTTTTCACGCTGGGAGACGCATACCTTGCAACTGGCAAATCATTCATAAACCGAATGATCTACCCAACAATTTTCCGTTTTTCCGCGATGCGCTTTGGCAAGAGAATGAGGTCTACAGGGCGCACCTTGCGATCCATCAGACGCAGGGTGGCGCGACGCGGTCAAGATAGGCCGGCCAGCGCTCAGCGCTGACTGATCAAGCTTTTTTCGTACGGAGGTAAAGATGGATTTGGGTATCAAAGACAAGACGGCGCTGGTATTGGGCGGCGGCGGTGGCCTGGGCAGCGCCATTGCACGGTCGCTGGCGCGCGAAGGCGCCAAGGTGGTCGTCGCCGATCTGAACCTTGACGCCGCTACGGCCACCGCCGACGGCATCAAGGCCCAGGGCCTGTCTGCCTTTGCCCTGCAATGGGATCTGCGTGCATTGGACGCCTTTGACAGCCAGGTGGCGTGGATCGAGGCCAATGTGGGGCCTGTCGATATCCTGGTCAACAACACCGGTGGCCCGCCACCCACGCCGTCTTTCGGACAGCAGGCCGATCTTTGGCGCGAGCATTTTGAAGGCATGGTGCTGTCCGTCATCAAGCTGACTGATCGCATCCTGCCGGGCATGCGGGAACGGCAGTGGGGCCGCATCATCACCAGCACCTCCTCGGGCGTCATTGCGCCGATTCCGAATCTGGGCATCTCCAACGCGCTGCGCATGTCGCTGGTGGGGTGGTCCAAGACGCTGGCGCGCGAAGTGGGCAAGGACGGCATCACGTCGAACATCGTGCTGCCGGGCCGCATTGCGACGGCGCGCATCTCTTTTCTGGACGAAGCCCGGGCCAAGCGCGAAGGGCGCAGCGTAGAGGACGTCAGCCGCGAAAGCACCAGCGCCATTCCAGTGGGCCGTTACGGTGACCCGCAGGAATACGGCGATGCGGTTGCGTTTCTGGCCAGCGCGCGGGCCAGCTACATCACCGGATCGACGATCCGGGTGGACGGCGGTCTCATCGCAAGCATCTAAGGCCTGACGCCTGACTCAAACAACTTCTTGAAGAAACAGACCATGAAACTGACTGCTGACGCGAAAGGCGTATATCCCATCGCCCCGACGCCGTTCTTTGACGATGGTTCCGTCGACCACGCCTCGATCGACCGCATGATGGAGTTCTATCTGGCTTGCGGCTCGACCGGCTTGACCGTATTGGGCCAACTGGGCGAAGCGCCCAAACTGGACTTCGCGGAATCCCTGGAAATCGCCTCGCAGGTGATCGGCAAATCGCAGGGCATTCCCATCGTGGTGGGCGTGTCGGCGCCCGGCTTCGCCTCCATGCGTTCGCTCACGCGCGAGGTGATGGACCGCGGCGCGGCCGGCGTCATGATCGCGCCGCCCAACACCTTGCGCACCGACGATCAGATCGTCAACTACTACCACCAGGCGGTGGAGGCCATTGGCGACGACGTTCCGTTTGTGCTGCAGGACTATCCGCTGACGTTCTCGGTGCAGATGGCGCCCACGGTCATCCGGCGGATCGTGACCGATCTGGCTTCGTGCGTCATGCTCAAGCACGAAGACTGGCCGGGCCTGGAGAAGATCTCGGCGCTGCGCCGCTTTGAAGCCGAAGGCGCCATGCGGCATATCTCGATCCTGTGCGGGAACAACGGCCTGTTCCTGGACTACGAAATGGCGCGCGGCGCCGACGGCGCCAACACCGGATACTGCTTTCCGGACATGCTGTGCGACTTCGTCAAATGGGTAGGCGAGGGCAGGACCGAAGAGGCGCATGATCTGTTCGATGCGCACCTGCCGCTGCTGCGCTACGAACAGCAGCCGGGTGTCGGCCTGGCCGTGCGCAAATACGTGATGATGCGCCGGGGCATCCTGACCAGTGCGGCGCAACGCCGGCCGGGTGCTGCGCTGACCAACCAGGCGCGGACCGAGGTCGATCATCTGTTGGCGCGCCTGGGCAAGCGCGACGCGCGCGCGCGGGATCTGGTTTAAGGCATCTGCCGCATCGAGTTCGGGCGCGCTGAGCGCCCATTCTGATTTCACAGGGAGAAAAACCCATGACTGTTTCGGACGAGGTTCATTTCAAGGCGCTGTCCGGCGTCACGACGGCAACACTGACCACGATTCTGCTCAAGAAAGGGCTGCGTAACGTCTGGATCCGCGGCGCCTTCCCGTTGGCGCAAGGCCTCGAACGCATTGTCGGCCGCGCGTTCACGGTGCGCTTCGTGCCGGCCCGCGAAGACTTGGCCACGCCAGAATCATGGTCCTCGCCCAAATCCAGCCGCGGCGCCATCGAGCAGATGCCCTCGGGCTGCATCGCGGTTGTCGACGCCATGGGCGTGAAAGACGCCGGCATCTGGGGCGACATCCTGTGCGCCCGCATGGCCAAGCGCGGCGTTGCAGGCTTGGTGACCGACGGCGTCGTGCGCGATCTGGCCGGTGTGCTGGGCACCAAGCTGCCCGTCTGGGCGAGCGGGGCGGCGGCGCCTCCGTCGGTGGCCGGCCTGACGTTCGTGGATTGGCAGCAGCCCGTCGCCTGCGGCGGCGTGGCCGTTTTTCCGGATGACGTGATCGTTGCCGACCAGGACGGCGCCGTCGTCATCCCGGCCGCGCTGCTGGCCGACGTAGTTGACGCCGCCGTCGAACAGGAACGGTTTGAAGGCTGGATCATGGACGAGGTCAACAATGGCGCCGTGCTGCCGGGCCTGTACCCGCCGAACGAAGCCAACAAGGCGAAGTACGAGGCGTCCAAGAAGCGCTGACCCTCGGTGAAAGCAAAAAGGCGATGCCGGGAAACCTGGCATCGCCTTTTTTGTTCGGGCCGGCGTCGATCAGGTCCGCGCGCGCTCGCCGATGGTGGCCACAAATGCGCGGGCGATCCGCGCGCCGGCTTCGTCGGCGTCGGCGGCAAAGCGGGCCCGGTCCTCGGCCGCCTGGGTCTCCAGCCAGCCCGGCGCAATGCGATTGACCCGGTCGGGATTGGCGCGCGTCCAGTCGTGAACCACGTCGCCACTGGCTTCAAAGTGGAATTGCATGCCGTAAGTTGCCCGCCCCACGCGAAAACACTGATTCTGGACCATTTCGGATCGGGCCAGAAGGAGGGCGGACGGGGGCAGGGTGTAGGTGTGGACGTGCCACTGGAAACTGGTGAAGCCGCCCTGCAATTCGGCAAACAGCGGATCGGCGCGCCCATCGTCCGTCACGGTCAGCGGCGTCCAGGAAAATTCCCGCGCCACCCCCAACAGGTTGTCGGCCCCGTAAGCGCGGGCCAGCACCTGCGCACCTAAGCAGATGCCCAGCACGGACTTGCCGGCGTCGCCAAATGTCCGCATCAGCGCGACCAGTTTGGGCAGGTAAGGATAAAGATCGTCGTCCTGCGCACTCGGCCAGCCGCCGGGAACGATCAGGGCGTCGAAGTCGTCAAGGGCAATGTCGCCAAGACCGTCGCGATAGACGCGGAACCAGGTGATGTCGGCCTGGGCTTCATTCAGCGCGCTCAGCAGAAGGCCGAGCTGCGTGTTCTCCATGGTTTCGATGATGGCGACGCGCGGGGTCATGGGGTCTGGATGGGGATGGGTTGGGAGGCTTGGCGCGCATCTTATCTGATGGCGGCGTGGTGGCGGGACAAAAACGGCCATTTATTACTTTACATAATACACATTATGCGTAATTGGTTAGGACCACGAGAGACCTTCCTCGTGGCCCACTTTGTCCCGGTGCAATCAGCCGGTCAAGTCGCCGGTCATGCGTGCTCAGCGGCCCGCCCGAATCACCTTGCCACGGCGCGATCCAGTGGCGGCTCCCGCCTGCCATGCAACGCTGCCGTTGACCAGCACGTAGTCGATCCCCACTGCCTGGCTCGTCGGCGACGACCAGGTTGCGGTGTCGGCGATGGTGTCTGCATCGAACACGACGAGATCGGCCGCGTAGTCCACCGCGATGCGGCCGCGTTGCGGCAGGCGGAAGTAAGCGGCGGGCTTGTCCGTCATCTTGTGCACGGCCTGCTCCAGCGTGAACAATCCGATGTCGCGGCAGTAATGGCCCAGGACCCGCGGGAACGTGCCCCACAAGCGCGGGTGCGGCGCGGGATCGTGCGGCATGCCGTCCGAGCCGATCATGGTGCCCGGGTACGCCAGGATGCGCTGGACGTCCGTCTCGTCCATGATGAAGTAGATCGCGCCAGCCGGCTGCAGCGCATCGACCGCGTCCTCCGGGCTCAGACCCATATCGAGCGCGATGTCGTCCAGATCGCGTCCTGCGTACTGGGGATATGGCACCGACTTGGTCACGATCACGCGGCTGGACACCGCCAGGCGGTCTTTGCGCAGGATGGTGGATCCTGCAACGTAGGGATAGCAATCCAGCGCCACCTTCTGCCCCTGCCCCGCTTTGTCGATGTGCGCAAGCGTTTGAACCGAGCGGCCATGATTGCGTGGACCGATCAGCTTGTGATGCGAGATCAGGACGGGCGCATCGCCGGCGGCGCCCACGGCGAAGGCCTCATCCAGCGCGGCGAAGATGCGGTCGCCCTCGTCGCGGATATGGCTGGCGTAAAGCCCGCGATGCTCGCGCAGCACGCTGGCAACAGCCATCAGTTCATCCAACGTGGCTGGCATGGCCGCCGGATATGCAGTGCCGGTCGACAGGCCGATCGCGCCGCTCTCCATGGCTTCGCGAAGCAAGGCCTGCATGTGTTCGATCTCGGCCGCCGTCGCGGGGCGGGTCAGGTCGGTCATCGCGGCGGCGCGCAGCGACGTGTGCCCCACCAGACATGCCGCATTCACGGCGGGCGGATGCCGGTCCAGGTTTTCCAGGTAGGCGCCGAAGGTCTCGTACGGGAAGTCGGCCAACTCGTTGCCCAGCAGGTTGATCGGCGCCGGCACCTCGCCTCGCCAACCCGGACGCCACGGTGCCTGGCTGATGCCGCAGTTGCCGGTCACGACCGTGGTGACGCCCTGGCTCAGCTTGGCGGGCATGCCGGGATCCATCGACAGGTAGCGGTCGTCGTGGGTGTGCGTATCGATAAAGCCGGGCGACACGATCCGGCCGCCCGCCTCCAGCACCTGATCGGCGTTGGCGCCATTCAGGTCGCCGACGGCCGCAATCCGGCCGCCGCGCAGGCCCACATCGGCCTGGACGCGGTCAGCGCCCGTTCCATCAATTACCGTGCCTCCACGGATCAGCAGGTCGTAGCGTTCGCCGTTCATAAGGTTCAGTCAATTTTGACGTTGGCTTGCTGGATTACCTGAGCCCAGACCGGGCGCTCCGCATGCGCACGCTCAAAGAGCTGCTGGCGCGGCCCGATGTTCGGCACGTAGGCCATGCTCTTGAGCTTCTCTTGCACGTTTGGGGATTGCAACGCCTTGTTGAAGGCGGCGTTCAGATAGTCCAAAACCTTCGGATCGGTGCCCGCCGGCGCCACATAGCCGGTCCAGGCCACGGCGCGGTAGCCCTTCAGTCCCTGCTCATCCAGCGTCGCCAGATCGGGCATGGACGGATCACGCTGCAGATCGGTGACGGCCAGCGGCACGACCTTGCCCTGCTCCACGAACCCCGCGATGGACGAAATGTTGTCGAACACCAGGTCGGCTTCGCCGCGCAGCACGGCCAGGTCCGCCTCGACGCCGCCCTTGTACGGCACGTGCATAAATTCCACCCCTGCCATCGTGCCGAACATCGCGGCGCTCAGGTGCCCGGTGGTGCCATTGCCGCCCGAGGCGACGACCAGCTTGCCCGGGTCTTTCTTGGCCATGGCGATCAGCTCGGCGACGCTCTTGACGTTCAAGCCGGGGCGCACGGCCAGCAGATTCTGCACGGAGCCCGTCAGCGCGACAGGCGCCAACTGCTTGTCGGCGTCGTACTGCAGCTTGGCGTAGAGGCTTTGGTTGATGGCAAGCGTAGCGACGTTGGCAAACCCAATCGTGTAGCCATCTGGCGCGGCGTTCGCCACCGCTTGGGTGCCGATGATGCCCGACGCGCCGGTGCGGTTCTGCACCACGAAGTTGCCGCCCGTCTGCTTGGCCATTTCCGCGGCCAGCAGGCGCGACACCAGGTCGGGCGTGGTGCCGGTATTGAACGGCACGACGATCGTGACCGGATGTTCGGGATAAGCGGCCTGCGCGGCGGACGCCGCCATCAAGGTAAATGCTGCGCTCGCGGCCGCGAGCCAGCGCTTGGCGCTGCTTTGATACGTGGACATGGTTTTCTTCCTTGGACTGTTATAGGTGTATCCGCGCGGGCTCTGCGTCCCGCGTGGGTTGTGCAAGGCGCCTGATGGGCGCCCTTACTGCTCGGCAGGCCTGAAAGGGTCCCGCCGTTCCGGGCTGCGGCGCGAGCGCTCAGTCCAGGGCGATCTGACGCAACAGCGGTAGATCGATGTTTCCGCCTGAGAGCACGATGACCGCATCGCGGCCGTCGGCCGACAGCTTTCTCGCCAGCAACGCGGCAAGCGCAACCGCCCCACCCGGCTCGATCACCAGGCGCAGTTCTTCGAGCGCGAAACGGATGGCGGCGGCGACTTCGTCGTCACTCACGGACACGGCAGCGCTGAGGGACCGGCTGTTGATCGCATAGGGCAGTTCGGCCGGCGTCGCAGCCTGCAGCGCGTCGCATAAGGTCTTGGCGCCCGCCGGATTGGTTTCGCGCTGGCCGGACGCCAGCGACCGCACCGTGTCGTCGAATTCGAGGGGCTCCACGGCCACCATCCGGGCTTGTGGCGCAAGCTCGCGCAACACCAGTGAACAGCCTGCCGCCATGCCTCCGCCGCCGCACGGCGTTGCGAACAGCCCCAGGTTTGCAAGCGCTGCGGCGGGCAGGTCCTGCAGGGCTTCCAGCGCCAGCGTGCCCTGGGCTGCCAGCACGTCGGGATGGTCGCCGGGCGGCAGCAGCGTGGCGCCGGTTTCGGCCAGGAGACGCATGCCAATCTCTTCGCGGCTTTCGCGAGTGCGGTCGTAGCGCACGACCCTGGCGCCATGGCGCAGCGCCTTGTCCACCTTGTTTTCCGGCGCGTCGACCGGCATCACGATGGTGGCGGGAACGCGCAGGCAGCGGCTGGCCCACGCGACAGCCTGGCCGTGATTGCCGGTCGAATACGCCACCACGCCACGCTCGCGTTGGGCTGGCTCCATGTTCAACAAGGCATTGAACGCGCCACGGGCCTTGAACGAACCCGTCACCTGGAGGTTTTCCAGCTTCAGCCAGACTGGCGCCTGCGCAAGTTCATCAAGGACTGGCGAGCGCAACAGCATGGTGCGCCGCACGTGGGGCGCCAGCCGCTGGGCGGCGGCGGTTACGTCGGCGTATTCCGGCACGCGCAGGGTGCCGAGCATTTCGTGTTCGATGGTCGTAGGCAGGGGCATCGCGGTCATGAGGCTATCCAGCAAGGAAGAAGAATTCGGACGAATCAGGCGGACGGCGTCCAGACGGCGGGCGCGACGCTGCCGGTCTGCTCGATCAGCCGGCCGTAGGCTTCGGGACGGCGATGCTTGGCGAAGTTGAAGACGGTGCTGCGGCCCAGTTCGCACAGGTCCAAGTCGCAGTCGGCGACGATCAGCTCGTCATCCCAGGTCGCAGCCATCGCGATGATCTCGCCCTGCGGATTGACGATGATGGAATGGCCCAACAACTCATGGCCGTCCTCGGTGCCGGCCTTGGCGACGGCCGCGGCAAAGGTGGCGTTCTGATAGCAGCCCGCCTGGATGGACAGATGCGAATGCAGCACCCTCAGGTGGTGCGCCTCAAATCCGCGGTTGTCTTGGTTCCGGCTGGGCGTGTTGTAGCCCAGCATCACCAGTTCGACCTGTTGCAGCCCGAGCACGCGCCAGGCTTCCGGCCAGCGCCGGTCATTGCAGATCAACATGCCCAGATTGGCGTCGATACCGGGTGCGACCGGTGCGCGCACGACGGGAAAGCCCAGGTTGCCCACTTCGAAGTAGCGCTTTTCCAGATGCTGGACCTGGCGATGCTCGGCAAACTCGGCGTGACCAGGCAGATGGACTTTGCGGTACTTGAGCACGATTTCGCCGTTCGGCGCGATCACGACCGACGTGTTGAACCGGCGCTTGCGCATCACGCCCTGCTCGTCCGGTTCCCAGGCCAGTTCCGCGTAGCCGAGGTAAACCATCAAGCCGTAGCGCTTGATGGCATTGAACAGAGGCTGCGTGGCGGGCGATGGCAGGTTGGGTTCAAACCACGCGTCGGCCTCGTCCAGGTCCTCGCAGTACCAGCGGGGAAAGAAGGTCGTCAGCGCCAGCTCCGGGAACACCACGACCTGGGCGCCGCGCTGATGCGCGCGCTCCATCAGCCGGATCATGCGGCCGATCGCAACATCGCGACCTTCGGAACGTTGGATCGGACCCAATTGGGCGGCAGCGACGGTGACGATGCGGGACATGGAAAAATCCTGAGGTGGGTTGCGATATGGCTTGCAGCATGACGCGGCGGCAGCGGCGCGCAAAGACGGCCAGCCCAGCGAAATGACCCGTCCAGCGTTCACTCCCAAGACCCGCCGAGCCTTGAAAACAAACGGTTTTGCGCGCAACCCCGGCCTTGCGGACCGGCGCGGGGACTGTGCATTTAGTTATGGGGTGCGCGCAAAAGGTCATGGCGGAGCCGTTGTGTGCGCGCAGCGGCGCTTCCCCGACATAAAATGGCCGGCAACGCGTTCCCGTCCACGAGTGCTTCCTTATGTCCGGCCCCCTTCCCTCTGCGCCCGGAGCGCTGACGCTTCGCCAGATCGAGGTCTTTCACGCCGTGATGCTGACCGGCTCGCTCAGCGAAGCGGGTCGCATGCTCTCCGTGACGCAACCCGCCGTGAGCCGGCTGCTCGCCTCGGCCGAAAACCGTTTGCGCTACCGGCTGTTCGAGCGCGTCAAGGGGCGGCTGCATCCCACTCCCGAGGCGCGCCGCCTCTTTGTCGAGGCCGAAGAGATCTTCGGCCGCGTCAATCGCTTCAACGATCTGGCGGGCGCGCTGGGCGCGGGTTCGGCTGGCGCCGTAAGCCTCGTTTCCAGCCCCAGCTTCAGCGAATGGCTCATCCCTCACGCGATCCAGAAGTTTCGCGAACGGCATCCCGATACGCCCATCCGCTACCGCCCGCTGGCCTTCGACGCGCTGCTGCCGCACCTGTTGCTGGGACAGGCCGATTTCGGTATCGCCTCGATGCCCCCGCCGGTGAACGCCAATATCGTCAGCGAGGAGATCGGCCAAGGGTGGCTGGGGTGCGCAGTGCCGCGCGGTCATCCGCTGGCGGTGCGCAGCCGGCTGCGGGCCGAAGACCTGCAAGGCCATCTGCTTATTGGCTATGGCGCAGACACGCCGTTCGGACGTCTGGCCAGCCGGTTCCTCCATTCAGGAGCGGCGTCAGTGCACCCGCAGATCGAAATACGTTCCACGCCCGAAGCGCTGTCGCTGGTGCGCCAGGGGGTGGGCGTGGCGCTGATCGAGTCGTTCGGCTATCACCCCAGCTTCCGCAAAGACTTCATCCTGCTGCCGACCGATCCCGCGCTCAGCCATGCCATTCATCTGCTGCATTCGGCCAGCAGCCCGCTCTCCAACACGGCGAAGCGTTTCGCGACCGTACTGAAGACGCTGATCCGGCAAGCGCAAAAAGACGCGCCCTACTGAAAGTCCAGCTGCGAAATCGGCCGCAGGCGCACGCCCTCTTCCAGCAACGCATCGCGCACCGCGCGCGCAATCTCCACGCCTTGCGGGTTGTCACCGTGCACGCAGATCGTGTGCACCGGCATCTCGACCACCCTGCCCCCCACTGTGCGGATTGCCTGTTCTCGCACCATGCGCAGCGCCTGCGCAGCCGCCGCGGCCGGATCGTGGATGACGGCGCCCGGCTCGCTGCGCGGCAGTGTAAGCCCGTTGTCGCCATAGAGACGATCGGCGAAGACCTCGCAGGCCACGCGGATGCCCGCCCGGCGCGCTGCGCGCTCGGTTTCGTTGTGCGGCGTGCAGACGAGCACCAGTTCCGGATCGAGCGTGCGCATCGCCCAGGTCAGCGCCTCGGAAAGCGCGCGGTCCTCGAACGCCAGCGTGGCCAATGCGCCGTGCACTTTCACGTGCGTCACGCGATGCCCGGCCGCGCGAGCCATGCCCTGCATTGCGGCGATCTGATACGCGAGCATGTCGCCGATGGCCTGCGGGCTGTCGCCGACGATCTTGCGCCGTCCAAATCCCCAGAGGTCGTTGAAGCCCGGATGGGCGCCCACGTCGATGCCCCGCTTTAGGGCGGATGCCGCGGTTTGGTGCATCACGGATGCATCACCACCGTGAAAACCGCAGGCCACGTTGGCCGAGGTGATGAGGTCCAGCATGGCTTCGTCGGCACCGATCTTGTAGTGGCCGAAGCTCTCTCCCAGGTCGGAATTGAGGTCTACATCGCGCATCAGAAGGACTCCGAGAAAAGGCGAATTTGAATGTTTGGCATACCGTTGGCATGCAAATTGCATGCCAAGGACTTGCCGAGGCGAAATGCCCTGGATCGGGGCGAGTCTGCCCACCGCGCTTTTCTTATGGAACGGAGTCCAAGCAATGAATTTCACATGGAAGAACGTCACGTGCACTGTCGCCGCCGCGCTGGCGATGGCCACGGGCGCCGCACAAGCGGCCGAGCTCAATTTCGCAAGCTGGGGAGGCAACTACCAAGGCGCCATCCGGGACGCGTGGCTCAAGCCCTTTTCCAAGGAAGCCGGCATTACGGTTCACGAGGACACCGATCCGCAGGTCGCGAAGATTCGCGCCATGATCGACACCAAGTCGATCACGTGGGATGTGGTGACTGAGAACAGCGCCCGCCTCACACGCGGCATCAAGCTTGGCGTCTTCGAGAAGATCACGCCGGACATGGTCAACCAGGACCACGTCATCGCAAATGCCCGCAACGATTACGGCGTGCCGTCCGAAATCTTCTCCACCAACATCGGCTTTTCGACGCAGGCGTTCCCTGCCGGCAAGCCTCAGCCCAGCACGTTCGCCGATTTCTGGGACGTGAAGAAGTTTCCTGGCAAGCGCACCCTCCAGGACGATCCCGCGACGGTGATCGAAGCGGCGCTGATCGCCGACGGCGTCGCGCCTGCGGACGTGTACAAGGTGCTGGCCACCCCTGAAGGCCTGGATCGTGCTTTCAAGAAGATCGACGAGATCAAGCCGCACGTCGCCCGCTGGTGGAAGAGCGGCGCGGAACCGGTCAACGCGCTGGGCAGCGGCGAAGTGGTGATGGCGCTGGGCTGGAACGGCCGCTTTCAGGCCGGCATCGATTCAGGTCTGCCCATCGCCATGGGTTGGGGCGACAGCATCGCCCAGGTCGGCTACTTCGCCATCGTCAAGGGCGCGCCCAATCGAGACGCGGCCATCAAGCTGCTGAACTACATGATCCAGCCCAAGCACCAGGCCGAATTCAGCAAGTACATCGCGTACGGCCCGACCACCGAGCAAGCGCTGCCGCTGATCGACGCCAAACGCCTGGAGCGTCTGCCGTCGACCACCGAGCGCCTGAAGAACAGCATCTTCCTGAATTCGGAGTTCTGGGATACGAACGGCCCGGCCATCACCGAACGCTACAACCAGGTCCGCGCCCGC
>Ga0209050_1002085_pt1 | contig 18318 bp, 15 predicted proteins | sample Araplavi_mTSA_r2_FD_184276 | JGI IMG/M metagenome (GOLD analysis project Ga0209050, IMG submission 184276) | Arabidopsis root microbial communities from North Carolina, USA - plate scrape MF_Cvi_mTSA_r2 (SPAdes) (version 2) | ecosystem: Host-associated > Plants > Roots > Endosphere | place: USA... | reverse complement strand
GGTCATCATCACGCTGGATACGAACCAACGGGGCTTCATTACCCTTAGGTTTCAGAATACCGGTGTGGGCATCGATCCGGACAATGTCCACCGGATCTTTGATCCTTTCTTCCGGGGTAAGCACCACCAGCAAACCAAAGGATTTGGCATCGGCCTTTCGCTGGTCCGGCAGATCGTTAGGCTTCATGGTGGTGATATTCGGCTGGAATCAAAATCACAGCAGCAGACCCTGTTCAGCGTCTCCTTTCCCGTAGGAAAACAGGAAGCTGTGGTGTAAATTTTTAGACCGTCGACTCAGTTGCCCGCTTTGGGGGCTGTTTGCAGGGTATGCAAAACCTGGTCGAGGCTAAAGCTTCCGACCTTCTGGCTTGGGGGAAACTCCTTGAAGGTGGACAGGAAACCGCCGACATATTGTTGCGCGGGCACCAAAAGGAAAAGTCTATCCGCTCTCCATTTGTCATAGCCCATGGTGTGGTTGTCCGCGCCTTCAAAGGGGTCGGACCTCAAGTTGAATATTTTGGGTAGTCGCAGTGGCACAAAGGGGTCTTGCCAAACGTCCATGCCATGCGAGCGTTGTTCTGCAAATACGACTTTCCAATTGTTATAGCGCAGTGCCACTAGCGACCCGTCGTCGTTGAAGTAAAAGAATTCCTTGCGCGGGCTCGGTGCTTTGCCGGCCAGGGCGTCGGTGATGTTGTAGCCATCCAGATGTACCTTGAAAGTTTTGTCACCCACTTTCATTCCTTTCAGCAGCTGTTCCTTCACGTCGGGCATGCCGGCTGCGGCCAGCAAGGTTGGTAGCATGTCTTCATGGGCAAAAATGTCGTTCAGCACCGTGCCGGGTTTGATCACGCCAGGCCAACGGATGGCCGTGGGCACGCGGTATCCGCCTTCCCAGTTTGTGTTCTTTTCGCCGCGGAAGGGCGTGGTGCCGCCGTCGGGCCAGGTAAAGGCTTCTGCACCGTTGTCGGTGGAATACATCACGATGGTGTTTTCTTCCAGGTCGAGTTGTTTGAGCATACTCAGCAGCTCTCCCACGTGGGCATCGTGCTCTACCATGCCATCGGGATAAGTGCCTAAGCCGGTCTTGCCCTCACTTTCTTTTTTGAGGTGTGTAAACACATGCATGCGGGTGGAATTGAACCAGAGAAAAAAGGGCTTGCCGGCTTTCTTCGATTCGTCCATGAATCGAAGGGCTTCTTTTGTTACCTCGTCGTCGATAGTCTCCATTCTCTTTTTGGTGAGCGGGCCGGTCTTTTCGATCTTTTGGGTGCCGTCGGCATTGGCCCAGGTGTGGAGCACACCGCGTGTGCCAAATTCTTTGATCAGGGCAGGATCTTTATAATAGTCGGGATTTTCGGGTTCTTCTTCTGCGTTGAGGTGATAGAGCGAGCCAAAGAATTCATCAAAGCCGTGTGCGGTAGGCAAGTGCTCATCGAGATCGCCTAAATGGTTTTTGCCAAACTGACCGGTTTTATAGCCTTGCATTTTCAGCAGCTCGGCAATCGTAACATCTCTTGCCTTCAGTCCTTCCTTTGCACCCGGCAACCCCACCTTGAGCATGCCGGTTCTAAATCCTACCTGGCCCGTGATAAAGCATGCCCGACCGGCAGTACAACTTTGCTGACCATACCAGTCGGTAAAGAGAGCACCATCCTTAGCGATGCGATCGATGTTGGGGGTCCTATAACCCATCATGCCTTGGTTGTAGGCGCTGACATTCCAAAGCCCAATGTCATCCCCCCAAATAATGAGGATGTTGGGTTTCTTTTGCTGTGCCTGCGCAACGCATGAAACTGCCACCAGCAGTACGGTGAGTAGAAAGTTAGTTTTTTTCATCGGTTTGAATTGAAGTGAAAGACACCGGCGCGTTAGCGATCACTCTAATCCATGAAGAATCGATAAGATACGCGTTCCGTTTTGTCAATAGCCAAATCTAATGCATCGTCATGTGTGCCTGTAGACGTCGACGTCCACGATCGCCGTGAAGGAAAACAAGTTTCACGGTGACGAGTTTACATGACGTCGAGCGAATGAAGCGGCAGGGTTATTTCTTTCTTCCGAAATGATAGCCCACCGTAAGCTGATACCGGTAACCAAACGCCCAGGAGTCCAATCTTCCTTTGGCGGTTGCTTCTTTGTCGGATATGGCATCGTCTAAAAAAGGAAAGCGGTCCAGCAAGTCGAGGATAATTTCATTCTGAATATCGTCTTTATCGAACGTATAGGTGCCACCGATGTTCAGGGTATATTTATAGTGCGACAGCGACGGGCCTACAAAGGAAAGATCGATCGACCATCGATCATGGATCACGAATTGATAACCCAGTTGAAAGCCAACGTTGAGGATCGAGAACTTTGAATCCAGGTCGGCCTGTTCGGGCGTGCCGTTATTATCCACTTCAATGATCCGTTCGTTGGTAAAGCGGTGATAGGTGATATAGGGGCCGATATACACGCCGTGCGGGGCGTGATACTTGTTTTCCTTTTTCAAATAAAAGCGGTAATCCCCGCCAACCTTGAAACCGTTTCTTTTTCGATCGCTCTTCACGCCAACATCGTCGCCCAGCGTGGTGGCATTCGGGAATTCCTGGTAACCCGCCGCGATGACAAACGACTGGTTCGGTTTTGTGACACGCTCGTAGCTAACGATCAGGGCATTCCGGTACAGAAACCGCGAGGTAAGGTCCAACTTGATGGTATTCTTTCGCTGCTGCTGGGGAGGGGCCTCCTGTGCCATGCCTCCGCTTGCGGTGGCCATCAGGCATATGATCACGATGACTTGTTTCATTATTTTCAATTTCGGTTTGACGATTTTTCTATGCGCTCATGTTCGTGCCCACGAAAACGACCATGATGTTAAAAATAAGTGAGTAACTACAGAATTTCTAAACGGAGGCGTCTATGAAAGGGCGGCTTATAGCTTGGCCGTCAGTTTCCCGTGCCCATTGATTTGGTAGGTTTCGTTTTTCGGAGATAGTGTTTATACCGGAAGCGAAAAATATTGTCGCTCGTCTGGTAATCCTCGTCGATGCCGCTTCGCGACTGCTGGATCATATAAATAAATTCAAAACGCGAGGTATAGCTAACCCGGTAGCCAACGCCGACCCGTGCCCGGAATCGGTTGGCAAACCGCTCGTCGACATCATCCACAGCGAAGAGCCATTCCACATCCACGATGCCATACCACAGCTTGTCTTCAAAATTGGTTTTTCGATTCAGGGGGATCAGGGTTTCGAACCGGGCGCGTGGTCGCATCACCGTTTCCCAGGTGTCGGTGTCGAGGTTTAGAAAATTGCGTTGCTCCAGGCGCAAGTAGGCACGGGTTAATATGCGTCGGTTGGGCGTAAAATGGATGCGTGTCCCCAGCACGGGCCGGATTTCAAACGTATTGTAGTCTTCGGTTTGTGCGGTGTATGAAAACGTGCATCCGGCACTCAGGTCGATGTGTTGTGTAAGCGAATACTCCAGCGTCGGGCTATAGTCGAATGCACGCCAGCGCGGCGTGGCAGCAAGCGTGCTGTAGACGAAGGCATTCTCGACGTTAAAGGAGTTGGCGAAGGGATAATTTAAGATATACTCCAGCCAGAACTGTGCGTTAGGTGATTGGCCCTTCACAGGCGTCGCTGTGACGGCCAGAAAAAAAATAAGGGCTTTAAAAGATCGTTTCGTCACCACCATTCAAGAATTTGTTGCGAGTGCTTTAGTCGCGCGGATCCGGAAGCCGGCGAATGTCACACGTCCAGCCAATGATCCGAAGCAACGCTGCGAAGATATAGGTCTTGCTACCGGGTTTGCTAAACGGACACGTCCAGGAATTTCAGATCTTATTGTTTTCCTTTGATTACGCTATGAGCGAATCAAAAATAGAAACATGGCTAAAGGCCGGCTATGTCCTTTTGGGAACAGAGGGACTGGACGGTGTCAAGATCGAGCGCCTCGCCCGGGTATTGAACCTCAATAAATCGGGGTTCTATTATTATTTCAAAACCATGGAAGGATTTGTGAAGAGCCTTCTTCACTACCACGTTCATGTCGCCAACAACGTCGCGGCAGAGATCAAGCTATGTGAAACGATCGATCCGGATCTGCTGCTGCTCATGGTCCGCCATCGATCATTTTTTCTGGTGGATGCGCAGCTGCTTGTGAAAAGCCGCCTGGCACATTCCGGTGCCGACGTGGACGAAGCGGGAAAGATCATCACCAACGAACTGCTGCTCTTCTGGCAAAGAAATAACGAGGCGACGGGAAACACGGCGGGCTCATTCGCGCACCTGAATATTATCCGCCACTTTATTTATGCCCGCATCGATCCCGACAATGTTACCTATGAATTCCTTCATGACCTGGCCGCGGAAACCAGAAAGGCATTTGAGAAAGTGCCCACGGACCGAGGGGTGTCGTCGAACGGTTAGTCAGGAGCCGGACCTATTCAGAAGTCAGTATGGTCATGTTGCGCAGGCCCAACCGTTGCTGCATTTGAGTTGCCGGGCGCTGGACGTTGCCGTCTAAATTTGTTGCAGGGGAGTGTCTAGATTGATTTTGTAGTTCAACAATCACCGCCTTTATGAAACAAAATTTTTTTGTCATTGTGGTCGCGTGCCTGGCGTGGCGTTATGGTCAAGCCCAGCTGCCGGATCGAACGGTCCTTCCAATAAAGGAACCAAGCTATCCAAATGATACCACGCTGGATGCGCGCAATGCAAAGGCGCCGGCCCGTTTTGAAGTAAAGGCACCGGAGCAGGCTCCCAACGTTGTCATCGTGTTAATCGACGATCAGGGCTTTGGGGTATCCAGCGCTTTTGGCGGACCGGTCAATGAACCTACGTTGGAGAAACTCGCCACAAAGGGTTTGAAGTATAATCGCTTTCACACTACCGCGTTGTGTTCCCCCACACGGGTAGCCCTTCTCACCGGGAGAAATCATCACTTGAATAATGCGGGCGCCATTATGGAATTGGCGACCGCGTTCCCGGGTAACACGGGAATACGTCCCAACAGTTTGGCGCCGCTGGCGGAGATGTTGCGATTGAACGGGTACAGCACCGCTGCCTTTGGAAAATACCATGAAACGCCGCCGTGGGAAGTCTCGGCTTCCGGTCCTTTTGATCGCTGGCCTACCCGTTCGGGATTCGATAAATTTTATGGCTTCATCGGTGGAGAGACCAATCAATGGGCACCCGCGGTATACGACGGAACCGTTCGGGTTGAAACACCGGCAGATCCCAATTATCATTTCACCACCGACATGACCAACCAGGCGATCAACTGGGTAAGTGCCCAGCAATCCCTTACACCGGATAAACCGTTCTACCTATATTTTGCACCAGGCGCTACCCATGCACCGCATCATGTGCCGAAAGCATACATCCAAAAATACAAAGGCAAATTCGATCAGGGCTGGGATAAGCTGAGAGAAGAAACGTTTGCCCGGCAGAAAACACTGGGTGTTATCCCGCAGGATGCAAAACTGACGGCGCGCCCAAAAGAAATTCCGGCCTGGGATGGTCAGACGCCTGACCAGAAAAAACTTTTCGCGCGTCAAATGGAAACCTTTGCCGGCTTTGCAGAGCACACCGATACCGAGGTGGGAAGACTTGTGCAGGCGCTGGAGGAAATGGGCGAGTTGGATAACACCTTGTTCTTGTATGTGGTAGGCGACAACGGCTGCAGTGCCGAGGGCGGACCAGAAGGCGCCTACAATGAAATGATGGCGTTGAATGGCATTGGCGGCACGGCCGATCAAATGATGAATCACATCGACGATTGGGGCAGCCCTACTACATTTCCCCATTTTGCTATTGGCTGGGCACACGCCGGAAACACGCCGTTTCAATGGACAAAACAAATTGCGTCTCACTTTGGCGGCACGCGCAACGGCATGGTGGTGCACTGGCCCAAAGGCATCAAAGCAAAAGGCGAAATACGGTCGCAGTTTACGCATGCTACGGATATCGCACCCACCGTTATGGAAGCAGCCGGATTGCCGTTCCCCAAATCGGTCAATGGAACAGAACAAACCCCGTTCAGTGGAAACTCTTTTGCATTTTCATTTGATGAGGCAGGAGCTGCCGACCGGCATACCACACAATATTTTGAAATGTTCGGCAACCGTGGAATTTATGATCATGGATGGGTGGCGTGTACACGCCATTCCATTCCGTGGTTATTGGTGAACAATCCTCCCTTGAAAGCCGATGTTTGGGAATTGTACAACGTGGACAAGGATTTCACACAGGCCAATAATTTGGCAGCCTCGAACCCCAAAAAATTAAAAGAGCTTCAGGAAATATTTAACCGGGAGGCAACAAAAAACCATGTGTTCCCCATCGACGACCGCAGGTCCGAACGATTTAATGCAGCGTTGGCAGGAAGACCGGACTTGATCGGATCGCGCACCTCCCTCACGGTATATGAAGGCATGACAGGCATTTCCGAGAACGCGTTCATCAACATCAAGGGAAGAAATTATTCGATCACATCAGAAGTCGTGCTGGACGACGGCAACACGAACGGTGTAATCATTTCGCAGGCGGGGCGTTTTGGCGGCTGGGTTTTGTATATGAAAGACGGCAAGGTCAAGCATGACTATAATTTCTTTGGAGTGGATCACACGAACATTGCAGCGGACCACGCATTGGCGGCGGGTAAGCATGAAATCAAGTATGAGTTTATAGTCGACGGCCCAAAACCCGGGTCGGGCGGCAAAGGTATGTTGTATGTAGATGGACAGAAAGTGGCAGAAGGAAAAATTCCCAAGATGCAGCCCTTTATCTATTCGGCCGATGAGGGTGTCGATGTAGGCGTCGACAACGAGACCAACGTTTCCAACGACTACCCGGAGCGGGAGAATAAATTTACCGGGAAGATTAAAAAAGTGACCGTAGCTATCGGGGAAAAGTAAGCGGGACAGGGCGTGCAAAGTAATGTTTGCGTGGTTTGCCACCGATCGCCAATCAGTCATCCATACATTAAAAGTCTTAACATCACTTTTTTTATTCAAATGATTTAACCGTTAACTCAAATGGTTTAACGGTTAAACCATTTTGAATTTTTTGCAGTTAGTGCGTGAGAAACAAACCATTATCCTTTTCGTTCACAAGTCGCGTCGAGTTGAGGGTGAACGGTGCCGTTTAATTCTGACAAAAAATGGTATCTTCCTTAAATAGACCACTCAAAAAAAATGAATAAATCAAAGAACGCATCGGCATGGACTGAGCAAGGCTATGCCCTCTTTGCGGAGGAAGGACGTGATGGTATTCAAGTTGAGCGCCTCGCGCGGATGTTACAGCTGAACAAGTCGGGCTTCTATCATTACTTTGGCGACATGGAGGTGTATGGTGCGGAAATGCTCAAACTCCACGATAGTAAAGTAGATCATTTTTTACGCGATGTTAAGGCGATCAATAGCATCGACCCTGAATACCTTCTTCTGTTGATCAAACACGCTCCCATGGTGATGTTCCAGGTGCAACTCACACGCGGTGCAAACAACCCTGCATTTTATCACGCCAGCGAGATGGTGGACCAAAAAGTAGATTTGGCGGTGCGACGGCTATGGGGTGATTTCTTTGGTCTACAAAGGAATTCCGAACTGGCACAGCGCTGTCATTACGTTGTACGCGATATGTTCTATGCGCGCATGAATGCTCAGCGGTTAACCTATGAATTCCTTCACAACTTTGTCACGGCAACAAAGCGCATGGTGACCCAATTAAAACAACAACAATTACTGGAGACTAACGATTTGTGAGCCGTATACCATCAACGCAAGGTTGATACCGGGGTTATAAAGCCAAGGCTGTTGAAAGTTAGCGACTAGAGCATGCCGTTTTCATATCCAAAACATATCGTACGTAATCCCTTCGCATGGTTCTGTATAGCGACGTTTAAACCTGGCATTATGGACGCTCCCGTTTAAAATCTGATGGGATAGGGTATTAGTTTTATTCTGGTAGCCGCATGATAGCGGTTTCACGAGGTGGATTTGCGCTAAGCGAAGTGTGGATCTTTGCGCTCGATTCGTCCGTATGAACACCGTGCTGTCGCTCGTCGTGGTTAGGTGGACTACTTCAAACAGGGAACTATAAAACTGTATGATAAGAATACCCTTGATCGTGCTGTTGTTCTCGCTGAGTCAAGCTACCGCGAGCGGCCAGGTGTTGATCTCCTTGCTGCTGGGCGATAAACTCAATTCCGGTAAACTGGAGTTTGGCTTAGACGGTGGTTTAACCTTGAGCACGCTCCACGGTGTGAACCCTTCATCAAACAAAACCAGCTTCAACCTGGGTTTCTATTTTGATTTGCGGATGAAGAACCGGTCCTGGATGTTTCACACCGGTGTCATTGTGCGGTCGGCGATGGGTGCGAAAGACATTGCCGTTTATGCTTTAAACAATCCAGACCTCGACAATGCCTTTGCCGGCGGGAGCGTGGTTCGGAAACTTGGATACTTCCAGGTGCCGGCCATGATGAAATATAGATGGAACAACAATTTCTACGTTGAAGCCGGCCCCATGTTCAGCCTGATGAGCAAAGCAACGGATGAATTCGTCGCCTCTATTCAAAAGGACGACGACCTCACTTACAAGGTGAACATCCGGGACCAGTTTCATCCGCTGGATGCGGGCGTGATGGCGGGCGCTGGCTATCGCCTGATGAGCGGCAATGGCATGAACCTCGGGGTTCGGTATTATTACGGCTTGGTCGACATTACCGTGGACGACGCTACCGCCAACCAGTATAACCGCTCATTATATATTGTGCTCGGTATTCCTATCGGCGTGGGCAAGAAAGCCGAAGCAAAAAAAGAGTAATAACCTGCGCATGCCCGGCTTTGTGACGGAAGCCGCGCGCTTGCATTTTTATCAGCGTTGCCGTGAACATAAACCACATATTAAACAAATTATCCAATGAGAACAACCCTTTTTCTTTCCGCCATCGTGGTCGCTATGGCGGGGTGCTCGGGTAACGAGCAGCACAAGACAGACACCGAGAACATCGCCGTGATTGAAAAATATATCGCGGCGGTAGAATCTAAAGACACCAAGACCATGGGCGAGCTGTTGGCCGACAACTACGTCGGTTATGGTCCTTCGTTTTCTGATTCAACCAATAAAGAACAGGCCATGGCGAATTGGAAGGAAGTAGCGGAAAATCTTTACGATAAAATCGAGTATAAGCGTACCGTGAACATTACCGCAAAAGTGACGGATGGACCGCATCCCGGCGATTATGTCTCAGACTGGGCCAGCCTGAAGATCACCTACAAGGACGGTCGCGGACCGGTGTTCCTGAACATGAATGCGGTATACCGGATCGAGCACGGCAAGATCACGTTGAGCCGAAGTTTCTACAACGAAGCCGACGTGCTGCGACAGCTTGGCTATGAATTTATTCCAGCACAATAAGCCCGGCTTTCAAAATACCATGCACCACAAAAAAACAACGATATGAAAACAACAACAACGCTATACATGATCCTGGCGTCGACCGTGGCACTTTCTCAGGCACCGGCCACGGCGCCAACGACATCGTTTGCCAAGAGCCTGGGCATTTATATTTACCCGGCGAAAAAACAAAGCGCGGCCACGCAAGAGAAGGACGATGCCGACTGCTACCGGTGGGCCGTTGAGCAATCGGGGGTGGATCCGATCAATCCGCCAAAAGTTGAAGCGGCCAAGGTGGACACGTCACCCGACGGCAGCGCGGTGGTTGGTGCTGCCAAGGGAGCTGCTGCCGGGGTCGCCATCGGAGCGATCGCAGGCGATGCCGGTAAAGGTGCAGCCATCGGAGCCGTTGCCGGCGGGCTGGCTGGCCGGCGCGCAAAAAGAGTTGGCGACGCACAACAACAGCAAGCCAACAACCAGGCTGCCGCCCAACAACAGACCGCAATGACCGACAGTTTCAAGAAAGCTTACACGGTTTGCATGGAAGGCAAGGGATACACCGTCAAATAACCACCACAACAACCCGATGAAGCTAGCCGTCGTTCGGACTACCCTGCGCTATAATGGAGCAGGATGGAAGCGTTCTGTGCTGTGGAGTTGGTAAAGCCGCGCGCATCAACCTGTCGGCGCCGGGTTGATGTAAACTATTGTCGAATTGTCTTTTTGCTGTTCCATTCGTGGTCGATGTTTCTCATCAACAACGCATTGTCAAATTTTATGGAGCCTTTTGGAAATATCGACTCGTCTTCGAAGAAACTTGACCTGACCCGGATGACCGTCAAAGGCGACACTTCCCAATCGCGGGTCTTCAGTTCCAGGCCTTCAAATGCGTCGCCAATTTTGTCCGGCGAATAGCCTAGCGATCCTTGCCTGAAAAATTCCGATGCACACGCTTGATCATCAAAAACACTTTCGTCGCTCCACGCGTTTGTCTCCTTTGCTGCGATCTCCAGAAACGTTCCGTCGTCACTTTTAAAAGCTATGGTGTAGTTCCCGTTGGATTCAGTAACCGTAAAGTCCGCCAAATGATGAACGCCCGGGAACACGCGTCCGCCGGCTAAAAAATTGAGCCGGGACGAGGTGTCTCGTCGGGGTACATAGACGCCTTCTTTTTTTTCGTGCTGCGTTGTCCATTCAACAGCCATTCGATGCGCTCCATTTTCCGACGAAACGCCGATGTTAAACGGAATGCCCTTGGGACGGATGTTTTTCAGACGGATCAGGCAAATACCAACAATGGCTTTTCCGTTGACGAGTTTTGGCCGGAAGGGCGGGGGAAGAAATCGCGCAATAACTTGGGGGTCGGCCTGATAGTTAATCAGTATACGCCTGTCGATCGTCCCTACCATGGCCGGCATTCTCATATCTAAACCATTATGATCAACGTTCGTGCCGTTGCCGGGCTAAGGTAAGTAGAAATACATCACTTCAAAATATCCGTTGAGCGCAGCGGTCCGTAAAAATTAACCAAAACACTTGTGGATTGTCGTACATGCTAAACAAGAATGGACACGTTCACCCGCAACATTCTGAATGAACCAATCCACAATTTCATTTCTGCCTGATACAGAGATCATTAAAATATCACCGGAAGGCAGTCAACTTGTGCTACATTAGAAATTTTGAATGTATTTTAGCGACCCGGTTTTTGTCAGTGATGAACAAAAAGTATGTTGCACGCAGGAGAACCGTTATAATAAAAAAATAAATTTATGGCTAAGGAAAGTATTACAAAAGAGAATCCGGTGGTTGACGCACTACGCAAACTAAAAGAAGAGGAAGTCGAGTTGTTGGTTAAATTGAAACCTCTCCAGGAGGCCATTGGTGCGCTGGAGAAAATTGTTGACAAATCCGTAAAGAAAGTAAAATCTTCTTCCGGCGCGAAGGATAGCTCGGGCGATGCCGTGGGCGTTGAAGAAAATGCGCAAGAATCAAATGACGATGCTCAATAGGGCTAACGTTTTCTTTCCATTACACGCTTTCACAGCAGGCATGGGAGCGTAAGTTTTTTAGGCCTTTGTTCGGGCAAGAAATCCAACAAAGCAGCCGGTGTTAAAAAAGTTGCAGAGGTGAAGACCCTGCAACTTTTTTTTTGGATGATGCTCGTTCCAAGCTGCAGGGAAGCACGGACTACCGGCTGGTGCCTCGCGAGATCTTGTCGAAAAGAATGGCCAATCCTAAACTAGAGTACAATTTTCCTGGCTATAAGGACTGCAAACCGCTTAATTTTCCAAACGGCAACGCCTTGCCGATCGAGTACAATCCGGCGAAGTAGCCAGCCGCATAGTAAGCGTCCGACCTAAACCTGCGAATTGTCTAAATTGTTTGACAGCGAATTGAAAAATAGTATCTTGTTTGCTAACCGTAGGTACATCAAGCCTGCGGGCCTATGAGTTCGGGTGTTCCGGGTTACCTGCGCGAAATGCAAAAAGGCCGGCGCTCGTGGAGTTGTTATTAACAGTACTGAACGGAATCCTTGCCATCACCTCCCGGGAGGTGAAAAGGCACCACGGTCACCATGGCAGTTCCAAAATATGCGGCCTCAAAGCTTTGATTAACTTTTTCAACGGACAGTGATGGCCGTTCTGAATGCGCTCTTATTTTCATTTTTTACTACGCCTATGATCTACCAGGAAGTTGAAGTGCTGATTGTTGAAGACAATGACGAAGATGCGGAGTTGACCATCCGTGCGCTGAAGAAGCACCATTTGGCAAACCATGTTGTACACTTGAGCGATGGCGAACAAGCCCTGGATTTTATTTTCGGACGGGGAAATTATTCAGGTCGCGTGATTTTACAAATGCCCAAAGTGATTCTGCTCGATATAAAAATGCCAAAAATCAGCGGGTTGGAGGTGCTGCAGGCGGTGAAGTCCGATCCGCTTACGAAAGTGATCCCCGTCGTGATCCTCACATCGTCCGAGGAGGATCCGGATATTAAAAAGGCCTACGCGCTGGGGGCGAACAGCTACATTGTCAAGCCGGTTGAGTTTGATAATTTTTCCAGGACCGTAGCCGACCTGGGATTGTATTGGATGGTCGTCAACCGCATATAGTTCAGTGCATACTACAGCGTTTAAATTTTCATCTCTTCGTTGCCTATGAGAAATCTATACCTGCTTTGTGTAGGAAAATGCCATGGGGTGTTTATGATCGCGCCCTGTATACTTCTGATCGCCGGCGTGACGCTACTCCCCCGTTGCGCCTACGCGCAGGCCCCGGACAATGCTTTCCGCGTAGATACGTTGAAGCGATTAAGTCTGGAAGAATTGATGAACGTTGAAGTGACATCCGTTTCAAAGCGACCCGAGAAACTGAAGGCAGCAGCGTCGGCCATCCAGGTGATCACGCAAGAAGATATCCGCCAGTCCGGCGCCACGAGTGTGCCCGAGGCGTTGCGGCTTGCTCCGAATTTGCAAGTGGCCCAGGTAAACGCCAGCCAGTGGGCCATCAGCGCGCGGGGATTCAGCAACGTGCTTGCGAATAAATTATTGGTATTGATCGACGGACGCGTGGTCTATACCCCCATGTATGCGGGTGTGTTTTGGGACGTGCAAAATCTGGTGCTCGAAGATATCGACCGGATCGAGGTGATCAGTGGCCCGGGAGGAACTTTATGGGGAGCAAACGCCGTGAACGGTGTGATCAATATCATTACAAAAAATTCAAAGGACACCCAAGGCCTTTTTGCCGAAGCCGCGGTGGGCTCGAAACTGCGCGGCCTGGGAAGCCTTCGCTATGGAGGCAAGCTGGCCAAAAATCTTACCTACCGTGTCTATGGAACGGCATTCAAACGCGGCAGCACGATCTACCATCCCGACAGCGTGGAGACCCAGGACGACTGGACCATCGCGCAAGGTGGCGTGCGTCTTGATTGGGCCGCAACGGAAGGTGATGCCGTCACGTTTCAGACGAATCTTTATAATGACCGACCCAATCCCGATGGCAACAATCCCATTGTCGCCCGCGGCACCAATGCCTTGGCGCGTTGGGCGCATAGCACCTCCGATAAATCCAATCTTCAACTTCAGGCTTACGTCGACCACACCTGGAGAGATTTCAGAAATGGATTTACCGAAAAACTAAACACCTACGATGTGGAAGGGCAACATCGCTTCCGCCTCGGCCAACGGCAGGAGGTCATCTATGGTCTTGGGTTTCGGTACATGGACCACGATGTGAATAACCTTGAACTATTTGCTTTTGAACCGGCGAGAAAATCCCTTTACCTTTTCAATGTATTCCTCCAGGATGAGATCGCCCTCGTGCCGGAAAGATTGCGACTGACGCTGGGAATAAAGATCGAGCATAACGCCTACACCGCTTTTCAGTATCAACCCAACGCACGCCTCAACTGGACCCCGGCACCCACGCAAACCGTATGGGCGGCCGTGTCGCGCGCTGTCCGAAATCCGGCCCGCATCGACCGGGAGTTCTTTCTTTATCTTGCGCCACAGCTGCCGTTCATTGCCGGCAGCAACTTTCAATCGGAAGAAGTATTGGCCTATGAATTGGGATGGCGTATCCAACCGCAGGAAGGCCTGTCGGTATCACTCGCCACCTTTTACAATGTTTATGACAACATCCGGAGCGTAGAGCCGGGTCCGGCGCCCCTCGGCATTCCCATAACGTTTGGGAATGGCGTAAAAGGCCATACTCATGGCGCGGAGCTTTCGGCCACGTACCAGTTGAACGGCTGGTGGCGTCTCCGTGGTGGCTACACCTATTTAGAAAAGAATTTGAAGGTCAAGGAGAATAGTGCAGACGCGAATCAAGGATCGGCAGAGAGCAATGACCCCAGCCACCAAGTGTTGCTTCAATCGATGATGAAACTTCCGGCACGCATTGAATTAGGGACGATATTCCGCTACGTCGGGGAGCTTCCCAAGCCGAAGGTTTCCGAATACGTTGGCCTGGACATTCGGCTGGCGTGGAAATTGGACCAGCGGATTGAATTGAACCTGGTGGGGCAGAACCTCGTGAAGAGTAGCCACACCGAATTTATACCTTCGTCGCTGGTCGCGAAGGACATCGAGCGAAGTGTTTATGCGAAAGTGGTATGTCGTTTCTGAGGATAGGAAAATATCTGAAAACGGGCCGCTTAAAAATAAACACGTGGCTCATCCTGTTCGCGGGACTGCTGTCCTTTGGTGCGCTCGCGCCACCGCAGGTTGAACCATCAAAAGAATACCAGGTAAAAGCGGTCTTCCTCTACAACTTCACGCAATTTATCGAATGGCCTCCCGAGGCGTTTGCTCAACCCGATGCCCCGTTGGTGATCGGCATCCTGGGACCCGACCCCTTTGGAAAATATTTGGATGAAACGGTGCAAGGTGAAAAAATCAATGGCCACCCCCTGGTCGTGCAGCGTTTTCATACGCTTGGGGAAATTACCCATTGTCAGATTCTTTTTGTCAGCACGGATGAAAAAAATCGGTGGAAGCAAATCTTTGAGTTTGCGAAAACCAAACATGTTCTCACGGTAGGGGACGTTGCGAACTTCTCGAAGCAAGGCGGGATGATCCGGTTCTTTCCCGAGGAAAATAAGATACGTATCCGCATCAATTTGACATCGGTCAAAGCGGCTGATTTAAAAGTCAGTTCCAAATTGTTGCGACTGGCCGAGATAGTTGAACCATAACCTGGAATGATTATGCGACGAAGGAATACGCCCATTCAGCAAAAGCTCATGAAGGTTATCATGCTGACCAGCGGGGCGGTATTGTTATTGACCTGCAGCGCATTTTTTGCCTATGAGTTGATCACGTTCCGGCAAAGCAGCATACGCCAGCTCTCCACGCTGGGAGAGATCATTGCGGCCAACAGCACGGCGGCGCTGGCCTTTGATGATTCCACGGCAGCAAATGAAATACTTTCGGCATTGAAAGCCGAGCGCCATATCGTTGCCGCCGGTCTTTACGATGCCGATGGAAAACTCTTTTCATCCTACCGCGCCGATCCCCAGCAAGGAGCATTCCCCACCGCCCCGGCAACTGACGGCTATCGGTTTACAGGCGCTTACTTTGGAGGATACCAACCCATTGTTCAAGGCGACAAAAGACTCGGAACGCTCTACTTGAAATCCGACACCGGCGCGATGTATGAACGCCTCCAGCTTTACGGAAGCATCGCCTTGCTGGTGGTCACTTTGTCGTTCCTGCTGGCCTACCTGCTTTCCAAAAACTTACAACATGGCATCACGACACCGATCCTCGCCCTGGCCGAGACGGCAAAGGCCGTTTCCGATCGGCAAGATTATTCGGTCAGAGCGGTCAAGCAAGTTGACAACGAACTCGGCGTGCTGACCGACGCCTTCAACCAAATGCTGACGCGGATCCAGGAGCAGAACCTGGCACTGAACGAGAGCAGCGCGAAAATCGTCGCCTTCAACCAACGGCTCGAACAACGGGTCGCCGAGCGCACCGCCGAGCTGGAGGCCTCCAACAAGGAACTGGAGTCGTTCTCGTATTCGGTTTCCCACGATTTGCGCGCGCCCATCCGGTCCATTCATGGCTATGCCAATATTCTCAAGGAAGAATACGCCAGCGTGCTCGACGCGGAGGCCATGCGATTGATCCAAACGATTTTACGAAACAGTAAACGCATGGGACAGCTCATCGACGACTTGTTGGCCTTCTCGCGGCTGGGAAGAAGAGAGTTGATGCGATTTGAGATCTCGGTACAGGATATGGTGCAGTCCGTTGTCGAAGAACAAAGGATCATTGAGGGCGATCGCCCGGTGGAGATCAGGATAGCCCGGTTGCCAAACGCTTTTGCCGACCTCACCACACTGCGACAGGTGTGGATCAACCTGGTGTCGAATGCGCTGAAGTACTCGCGTGGCAGGCAGCGGTCCATTGTCGAGATCGGCTCCTTTGAGAAGGACCGTGTTTTGATCTATTATATAAAAGACAATGGCGCGGGATTCGACATGAAATACTATGATAAGTTATTTGGCGTCTTTCAGCGGCTCCATTCGCAAAAGGAATTTGAAGGAACCGGTGTGGGGTTGGCCATCGTTCAGCGGATCATCGCCAAACATGGCGGAAGAATTTGGGCCGAAGCAAAATTGAATGAAGGAGCCACATTCTATTTTACGCTGAACGCCATGGCTTGACGCAGCCATCAGGGCAATCTTTAGGGGTTGCCTGTTTGTTTGTACAAATCAGGTCACACCGCAGCGGCGCAAAGCATGCAAAGTCATGGCCAAGAGCGCGGCCTTTCTTTGCGCCCTTTGCGCCTTGCGGTGCAATGTATTGCTTCACACCAACACCACGGCATCGCGGCTCGCTATTTCATCTTCTTCTTTTTTTGTACTTTAACGCACACGAACCGACTTAGCGATGAAGCGCCTCCTCAGTGCCTTGTGGATGACCATCCTTGTTTTTGATGCGATGGCGCAGGCCAACCAGGAAAGCCGTGTAAAAAAGTATGGGATCAAAGACGGCCTTTCGCAAGCGGTGGTCAACAGCATTTCACAAGACAACCAAGGCCTCATGTGGTTTGCTACCGAAGACGGACTCAATCGCTTCGACGGCTATTCCTTCAAGAATTATAAGCACGACCCCGGCAATCCCAAATCGCTCGCCGATAATTTTGTTCAAAACATTTTCAGAGACTCCGAAGGATCTTTTTGGGTTTCGTCGCGCAAAGGACTCCACTTTTTTGATGAGTCGCGCGAACAGTTCACGCTCTACCAGCATGCCGTCAGCAAGCAAGAGCTCACGTCGCCGCAAAATGACGTAAGCTTCATCACCGAAGGAAGGGCCAACAATTTGTGGGTGGCGTGGTATGGCGCCGGCTTTGCGTCGTTCGATAAGAAAACCAGAACCTTCACGCCCTACAATCCCCGTAATCTCAAAGGCCTCAGCAGCACACAAACCCTTGCGCTGCATGAAGATAAATTTGGCTGGCTGTGGATCGGAACGCAGAACGGCGGGCTCAACGTGTACCGGGTCACCAATGGAAAAGTGGTGGAACGGAACGAGCAACTATCCAACACGAATGCCATACCTTCGTCCAACATCCGCTGCTTTGCCGAAGATGCTTCCGGCAACATCTGGATCGGCACATCCAGCGGCCTGTTGGTGTATAAACGTCAAGACAATCAATTCCACACGTTTGACTTCAAAACACTGGCCGGACAGCGCGGCAATATTTTCAGCCTCTTGATCGACCACCAGGAAAATCTTTGGGTGGGCATGCAGGGTGTCGGTCTTTTCTTGCTGGACCTGCGCCAGTTTGTCGACCGCCCGCTGGAGCAGGCAGCGTTTCGCCACATTGAAGTCTTACGCGACTACGACATTTCCCGCGGCACGGTGCAGTCGCTGTATGAAGATAAAGAAGGCAACCTTTGGCTGGGCACGTTTGGCGAAGGCATCTATATGAAGAGCAGCGCCGAAGAGAGGTTTACCAAAATACAGACCCGTCAATTTTACAAGACCGCTTCCAACGTGGTGCAATATCACGGTGTGACCTACGATGAAAATGGATTCTTGTGGCTGGGCACCGAGGGCAATGGCATCTATAAATCAAAACTCAACGGTGAAGTGATCCGACACTACAGCGCCGACGGACGGCCGGGGAGCATCACCGACAATTCCGTACAATGCGCCCTGCGCGACCGCGCAAATAACTTGTGGTTTGGAACCTACTCAAAAGGTGTTTTTCGCTACGATGCCCAGCATGACGCCTTTGTAAACTACAGCTATAAAGGACAACATACCGGCAGCGGGGCCAGTGATGTTCGTGTGTTGTTCGAAGACACGAATGGAAACATCTGGGCCGGCACAAACCGCGGCGGTCTGTGCCTCATCGACGCGCAAACGCAAACCTATGGCAATCCCCCGGGCCTGAGAGCCACGCTGCT
>Ga0209050_1002082_pt1 | contig 18348 bp, 14 predicted proteins | sample Araplavi_mTSA_r2_FD_184276 | JGI IMG/M metagenome (GOLD analysis project Ga0209050, IMG submission 184276) | Arabidopsis root microbial communities from North Carolina, USA - plate scrape MF_Cvi_mTSA_r2 (SPAdes) (version 2) | ecosystem: Host-associated > Plants > Roots > Endosphere | place: USA... | reverse complement strand
ACATTTGCTGCTAGGGTATGGATGGACGGTTTCTGCAAAACCTGCCCTGGCGTTTGCCGAGGCAGACCTTGCCGCGGAAGAAGGCGATGCTACGGTGAAGTACCTGGCGCAATCGCTGCGGTCCATTACCATGTACGAGCAGGGATGGGACAGCCTGGCACACGAAGAATCGCAACAGGCGAAGAAGCACCGGCTGTTAAAACCCGACGCTTCGGCACAGTATGAGGCCGCTGTATTCTATATGTTGATGGGGTTGGCTAGCGCCTACGATAAAGATTTTGCGCAGTCCAAATTTTACTGGGCAGGATTTGCCAACGAGACGGCTATTCACTGGCCGTATAAATTAACCGATGCCATCGATGACCTGCAGAACCAACGCATCCAGGCCGGGCTGATCAAGCTCAAAGCGCTGTCGCAGGATCCGGATGTGCCGCCGGCACTGCAACAGGCCTTGGGACAACAGATCGCCTCCATTGAAACAAAAGCAGGCGACGTCAATTCGCGGTTGTTCTGGCCGAAGGTTATTTCGGTCGTCGTGCTGGATCAATTGAAGACGTACCCGAATTCGCAGTTGGGCGCCGTGGTCAGGGTGTTGGAGAATTTACGGAAGAAGGTGTGATCGCCTTGCTCTTCGCAAGTTTGAGCGGGCGATGGCGATGAAGACTTCCCCTTTTCGTGATCGTTGCATTTATTGCCAAAGATGTACGGTTACAGACTGTGACCCGAATTGGTACAGCAAGACACACGACAGGAGATTTTAATTGTCCAGTCCGTCCGCCCATTTGTCCACTTCGCCCATAACTCCCTTCGATGCTCCCTGGTTTTAAAGAACCTTTGTTTATTAAAACCAAGAAGATCATGCATTTGAAAACAGCAAAAACAATTTATTGGGTAGGCACCGCGTTGACCGCGTTGTGGTTTGGGGCCAGCAGCTTTTTTGAGCTCACCACGAATCCTGTGGTGTGGGACATCACGTTGGCCCTGGGATACCCGGCACACTTTATTTACATACTCGGCGTGGCCAAACTGCTGGGGGTTGTCGTGCTTTTGATACCGGGTAAATTGCTTCGACTAAAGGAATGGGTGTTTGCGGGGGTATTCTTTGATATCATTTTTGCCTTCTTTTCTAAACTGGCGGTGCTTGATTTCGCTTCGACGGGGGATGCGATTTTTGCGCTGGGTATGGTAGCCGTCACTTACATTATGTTTAGGAAAGTGTACCCGGCAACTTATGCTGGTGATGTGGCTGGCCAAATAGAATAACAAAAGGTCCACGTGGCGCACGTTTGCTTTCCTCTGGGTACCCCGATAGGATTCGAGGTACCCGGAGATATGATAAAAATCACCGTCGGATTAAATTCGAAGCGTGCATTTTGCGGAATCAACTAACAGCATTAAGCATTATGACAAATACCAGGATCCCCATCGCAAGAAAACCTAATGGCAGGAATATCAAGCTGCTGGAGTAAATTTCAACCTGCGACGAGTCTTCGGGATCGTACATAATTTCTATTTCTTCTCCTTCGGGAAGAGCGCGTCTCATGGTGCTGCCAACTTGTTGGGTTATCGATTCTTGTTCGTCGGTCTGAAAGCGAACGACGTGGTAGTAGTACGTGGCTGCATCGCCTAAATATTCAACGGTCCCTACCACAACACCCTTTGTGGTCCTGGCATTCTTAAGAAACCGGTAAACTTTCAACAAACGGGCAGCCGAAAAATAAATGCATGTCATTGCCATAAGAAAAAAAAAGGTCGCCGCACCTTCTTCCGCCTTGGACATATGATGTAGCGCCCCATCACCTTGCCCGGTATTCATCAACAGGATTAAAAACATACTCGACTCAATTTCTATGCCGCAGCCTTGCCAACGCTTCGTTCAGTTTCTTGCGGTCATGCGCATAAGGCTCGAGGTCGACAAGCTCCACCTTTCTGAACTCCACCGGGTGGCTTTCGCTTTGCAGGGAAATGTATCCTTTCTTGAGCGGTTTGCCGTCGATCATTTCTTTGGGGTCGTAGTTTGAAACATTGCCGCCGCCGATTTGGGGCTTTTCATAGGTGAGCACGGTGTCGCCTTCCACGATGTGCTTGATGAGGGAATCGCCCAGCACCAATACTTCAACCCGAACCCACTGGTCGCCGTGAAAGGTTTTGGAGGTGGAGTTGATGCAATGATCGGTGTAGAGTTTGCCGTTCATCACCACGTTGGTGCCCGGTGTGCAAAGGTTCGCTGTGGAGCGCGGGTCTTTGCCATTGCCGCCCAGCAACTGCACTTCGATGGAGATGGGGAAATCCTGCTTCAGCCCCATCGATCCGGGCGACTGGCAATGGATCATGGCCCCGCTGTTTCGAAACGCCCAGTCGGGACCGCCCTTGGCCTGCTCGCCCGTGAACCGGTATTCCACGGCCAGCAAGTAGTATGAAAAAGGTTGTTTATAAAAGATGTGGCCGTAGCGCTCGTCAAAGTTCTTGTAGCCGCTATAGCTCACTTTTATTTTCCCATCGCTCACCCCGAAGGTGCCGGCATAATTTTCGCCCAGGGGATAGCCCGCTATTTTCGGTTTCCAGTCGTTCAGGTTCTTTCCGTTGAAAAGTTGTATCCATTTCGCGCCGCGATCCTGTTCCGGTGCCGCCGCGACAAATAGAAACGCCATTAGGGAGAATACGATCCAGCGCATCATAAGCATTCAATTTTTCTTGCTAGATAGTAAATTGGCGGCAGTTCAGGGTGGGTTTGTGATGAAATTATACCGATGGAAACAGGGTTGCCATTCAGCCTGTCTTGAAATGTTTTATCTTTATCCTATTACGCCGCACATGAAAAATATTTCGATCAGACAAGGTTTAGCCGCCGATGCCCCAATCATTGCCGCTCTTCACGCCGCGAGTTGGAGAATTGCCTACCGCGGACTTCTGCTCGACGAATACCTTGACAACGATCTCGCCGGTGAACGCGCGCAACATTGGTCTGAAAAAATGGCAAACTTAAAGGACAACGAATTCGTGCTCCTGGCCGAGATCGATAAGGATGTGGTCGGATTCATCGCCGTGATGGACGTGCCGGATGCCGGCTACAAAGCGCTGGTGGACAATCTGCATGTCGTGCCCCATTTGAAAGGACATGGCATTGGCGGCAAGCTCATGCGCGCGGCCGCCAGGAAACTGTTGGCTGACGGAAGGAATAATTTCTACCTCTGGGTGTTGGAGGGGAACCATCCTGCCGAGAAATTTTATACGTCCATATCCGGTCGGCCCGCGGACCGTAAGCAATCGGATTTTGGCGGAAAGGAAACGTGGGCCACGCGTTATGTTTGGGATGACTTTAATGAACTACTGGTTGGGATTGACGGGGCGTAACCTTTGAACCCGTCCCCGAAACAGAATCGCACAGAACCAGGCCCATTTGCTTGCGTTCATTCGTTCAAAGCGTAAGTATCACACCCGACACCAGAAGAACGCCCCCTGCGCTTTGAAGATTAGATCTAAGTTTTTTCACTAGCTTTGATCTTCATAACCGGTACAAATCGCCTTCGGAGACCCGGGCAGTCAACAAACGTATCCGTTAGCGGCCAGCATATTTTTATGAAGATTGTTTTTCAAAATTATGAGATTGAAATCACGGACGACAAACTATACCGAAACAAGTCGACCGACAATAATTTTGCCTATGATTTTGTTTACCTGGATGAAGAGGCAAATCAGTATCGATCAAGCAACCATGCGATCAAAATTTTCCAAGACGGTCAGCTGCTTAAAAGTGCGATAGTTTGTGCCGTTGGGGGAGCGACAGGGATTCACCCTAACTCCGCCGTTGTGAAAGATGACAATCTCTATGTTGCCTGTGCCAATAAAGTTTTTTCAGTATCTCTTCCTGACTTAACACTGAGATGGGCCACGGAAGTCGACTGGGCAACATGTTTTGGTATTTACCAAGCGGACGATGGACTTTTCACGCACGGAGAGCTTTTCGTTTGCAGACTTGAAACAGACGGACAAATTGCCTGGCGGGAATTTTTAAGGGATATCATTGTAACCCTGAGTGACAAGAAGAGTTTCATCCTGCATGACGACTACATTGAACTCGAAGATTTCGAAGGAAATCAATACAAACTTGATTTCAATGGGGAATTCATCGAAAGGAAATTGAAGGACACGCTATAATACGCTCACTTAACCATCACCACCTCGCTCCTCCCCGACACCCCGTTCTCACTAAAAGCCTCCACGGCAAAATAATACGACACCCCGCGCGACAAAGCGCGGATCTCCTTTGACGGCGGTTGATCGGCAAAGATTTGATAGGTCTGATAGAGCTTGTCCTTGGCAATACCCCACAAGATATTATACCCCACCGCTCCCGCCACCGGCTTCCATGAAACATAGGCATTGCGCACATCCAAATCTCGCTTGGCTGTGACGTTAGAAGGTGTGGCCGGAGGCTTTCCCTGACCATTCCCAAAAACACGAATATCACTAACGGCCAGATTAGGCGACGCCACATAAACGTGTTCATATTTGATGTAGCGGGCCTTCACCGGTTTTTCAAACTCCACGTAGGCATTGGGGCGGTCGCGTTTTTTTTCTCGCGTGAGATCGGTGATCAGATCCCATTGCTTGCCATCGCGCGAGGCAAATAATTTAAATTGGGTGTATACCCTTGCCGAGTCATTGTCAAAAATGTCGGACTTGTAGTCTGTATAATTTATTTGGACGGCTCTTACTTCCTGTTCTTTCTGAAGATCGATCGCTACCCACTCCCCCGCTTTGTTTTGACGCGCCACCCAAAACGTGCGTGGGTCTTCGTCCGTTAAATTGGAGACGCGAAAAGTATCACGCACCGATGAGGCTGTGGCCGTCTTCTTATACGACAGCAGCATCCAGCCGGTGAACAACTCATCTTTGCTCGTCCATTTCTTTGTCGGCAGCCGGTGGGGTAAATCACCAAAACGCGTGTTGGAAAACATTTGCCCGTCGGCGTCGAAGCCTGCGGGGAACATGGCGATGCGGCGTTCGAAGTTCCAGTTTACGGCCACCCAGGGCGTGCCGGTGTTCCAGTAGTTCCCATGGACATCCTGGAACGTATTGCCATGGCCTGCCCCCGTTACGAAGCCGCCAGGTTTGTACGACACGGGATTGTAAGGCGCATAGGTGAACGGTCCCAGCGGACTATCGCCCACATACGTGCCGTTGGCATACACATTATATTCCGTGCCCGGCGCCCCATATTGTAAATAATATTTGCCGTTGTGCTTTGTCATCCAGGCGCCTTCCATGAAAGGTTTTATGCTGCTGGTGTGATCTCTTCCGAAACGTTCCCAGCCGTGTTCTTCGGGTTGCAGGTAGAGCATGGGTTTGTAGGCGCCCTTGTAGCTGAGGCGTTTGTGTTTGTCCAGTTCGCTGCCATACATGGGAAATACATTCGACGAGCCCCAGTACATATACCACTTGTTCAACGCTTCGTCATAAAACAACGCGGGGTCCCAGGGCCCCACTTCCTTGGGCAACGCGGGGAGCCAGCGGTTATAAAATTTCAGCTTGCCTTTTTCGGGCTCCAGGGAATAAAAAATGGGACGTTGTTCGAAGGTGGATTGAAAGAGGTACAACGTGTCTTTCACCGACATCGCCGCGGGGGCGCACATATCTTCCATGGGCCATTTGTCGGGCACGATGTAGGTCCAATCCACGAGGTTGCTGGAATGCCAGTAGCCTCCCGAGATGGTGACAAATAGAAAGTATGAGCCTTTGTGATTGACGATCACGGGATCGGCGCCGGAGCGGTAGGAGATGCTGTCGTTCAGCTGTTCGTAGTTGTATTTATAGTCGATGTCCATGGGGTTGCAATAGGTGGTCCGGCCGCCCGTTTGCGCGGAGGCCAGCAGGGGCAACATTCCCATGACAATGCTCCATCCTAACCTGGTGATGATCGATCGTATAGCTGTAGTGTTCAAGGTAGTGAAGTCGTTTTGAACCGCAAAGGCGCAAAGAACGCAAAGAAGATCCAAAGATTGGACATTTTTGACGGGGTGCCGTCGAAAAAACGAACATCGCGCTGAACAGAAATGAACACCTTTCAAAAATAAAAGCGTCATTCCCGCCTCCAGGCAACCTTTTCGAAAAAAGCATAGTCTTTGTGTGTAACGAGAGTCAGTCAATTCAGTTTACGTGTTTGTAACCCTACGTGTATGATCAGAAACTATTTGAAAGTAGCCCTGCGGTCCATCTTCCGCAACAAGCTTACGGCCTTCATCAACATCGCCGGGCTGGCGTTGGCCATGATGTGCTGTATGCTCATCTATTTATATATCCGCGACGAGGTGAGCTATGACAAGCAACATGCGTCGGCGGACCGCATTTATCGCGTGACCCGCAATTTCCTGTCCGACGACGGCACCCCAAACCTGCACCTGGGCAACGTGGCCCCTCCCATCGGCCCGTTGCTGAAAAACGACTTTGGCGAGATCAAGGTCCTGGCCCGCACCGTCAATTTCGGGATCGTCATGGGGCTGGAGGAAAATGGAAAGCTGGAAAAGAACTTTTCAGAGGATCACCTGTTCCTGGCCGAACCCGACATCTTTAAAATTTTCGATTTCAAGATCGTCGCCGGCGATCCGGCCACGGCGCTCACGCGCCCGATGACGGTGATGCTGTCGCAGAAAACGGCCATGAAGTTCTTCAATGACGTGAACGTGACCGGCAAGCGGCTGCGCGCCAACAACCAATTCGACATCGAAGTGACCGGCGTCTACGAAGACCTTCCACCCCAGGCCCACTGGCACCCCGAATATCTTGTTTCCTTCAGCACCTTGGAAGATGACAATATCTATGGACGGAAGAACCTGGAAACCAACTGGGGCAACAATTCTTTCGGCACCTACATGCTGCTGGAAGAAGGCGCCGATCCCAAAAAGATCGAAGCCCGCTTCCCCGCGTTTCTCGACAAACATTTTGGCAACTATGCCAAAGCCAACTGGGGCGTTCCCGCCGACTGGGTAGCCTCCAAGTCCACGACGCTCTTTCTCCAAAAAGTGACCGACATCCACCTTCGCTCGCACCTGGACGACGAACTGGAAGTGAACGGCAACATCAACACGGTATACATGATGGGCATCATTGGGTTGTTCATCATCCTTATCGCGTGCTTCAACTTTATCAATCTCTCCACCGCGCGCGCCACCAAGCGGGCAAAGGAAGTGGGTTTGCGCAAAGTTGTTGGGGCGTTTAAGATGCAATTGATCAGCCAGTACCTCAGCGAATCGGTGCTCATCTCCTTCTTTGCGCTGGTGTTGGGAACCGGCTTTGCGTTCATCAGCCTCCATTGGCTTAACGTGTTCACCGGAAAAACACTCTCGTTGAACCTCATTGCCAACTGGCCGTTGCTGATCGGGCTGATCGCATTCTCGTTCCTGGTGGGAATCCTCGCAGGTGTTTACCCGGCCTTTGTGGTCTCCGGCTTCAAACCGGCTTTGGTGTTGAAGGGCCAACAAGGTTCCACCCGCGGCAAAGGCGCCCTGCGCAAAGCCCTGGTGGTGGCACAGTTTGCGATCTCTATTGCTCTGATCATTGCTACCGCCATCACTTTCCAACAGCTGGGCTATCTCAACAGCCTGGATCTGGGCTATAGCAAAGACCAGGTCGTTACGTTGCCCTACTACGAAGAAGAGCTGGACCCGGTCTATGATGCCTTTTATAACGAGCTAACAAAATCATCTCAAATCAAAAATGTATCCCGCTCCTCGCGTGTCCCCACGGGAAGACTATTGGACAGCCAGGGCGCGCCACTCATCATGAAAGGTGACAGCCTGGTTTCTTCCACCGTGACCACGAAAGATGTGCGGGTGGATTATGAATTCTTCAAAACGTTTGATATTCCCGTCGCCGCCGGCCGGGATTTTTCGAAAGACATCACCACTGACGACACGCTTGCCTTCATCGTCAACGAAGCCGCCGCGAAAGCCTATGGATGGAAGACGCCGGCCGAAGGCATCGGGAAAGATTTCGCCTATGGCGGCACGACGGGGAAACTCGTGGGCGTTGTCAAAGATTTCCACTTCGAGTCGCTGCACCAGGAAATTGTGCCGCTGGTGTTCTATCCCCGCAAGGGTGGCTACCGTCGCATGGCGGTGAGCATCTCGGGGAAAAATATGGAGGAAGGCATGGCGCACCTGGAAAAGCTGTGGCACGAATTTTTACCAAAGCGTCCGTTCGACTACGAGTTCCTCAGCGAGCGATACCAACAACTCTATTCGTCCGAACAAAAGCAAAGCCAGCTGTTCACCATCTTCGCAGGCCTCGCCATCTTTATTGCGTGCATGGGGCTTTTCGGGTTGGCGACCTTCAACACCATGCAGCGCGTGAAAGAGATCGGCATCCGCAAAGTGTTGGGGGCTTCCGTGCCCAACATCCTGGGACTGTTGTCAAAAGAGATTGTGGTGCTCATCGTTGTTGCCAACGTGATGGCCTGGCCGGTGGCCTGGTACTTCATGCAAAAATGGCTGGGCACGTTTGCTTATCACATCGACATGAACCTGCTCGTCTACTTCCTGACGGCCGCATCGGCCATTGCGCTGGCGCTGGTCACCGTGAGCATGCAAACCATCAAAGCCGCCACGAGCAACCCCACGCAGACGCTGCGGTATGAATGACGGATTCAACGACGTTGGACCAGAAAACAAAAAAGAGAGGCTGTCCTTTTGGGACAGCCTCCTTCAATAAATCCTCATTCAATTTTATCAACAAATCAAAAATCTCACAAGGAATTCAAACCCTCATTTCAACACAGTACACCTGTGAGATGGATTGATTTGATTGATTTTGATAAAATTTCATTGGGACTAGACATTGGTACCTCCTTTCTTTTAGTGAAACATGCGAAGCGGTTAACAGCAAAACAACTGTGATCGCAGCTTCGGATAACGCCCGTCATCAGCAATCAAAACGCAGAAATTTCAAATTTTGTTTGTGCGACGCCGATAATATTTTCAGTCGGGCAATTTGTCAGCCAGGTAGAAATACGGTTCAAAAAGGTGGTGTGTAAAAATTTTTTCTTTGCTGTCGGGGAACTTTATAAAATATTCCGGATCGGCCAGCAAAACAATGAAGGCACCGGTGCGCACATAATCGGTCGAATGGACGAATGCGGGTGTCACATAACCGGGCAAAGCCTTCTTCACGCGCTTTGACAGAAATCCTCCAAGGTATCTTTCATATTTGCGTTGCGCTTTTAGCGGCGGCTTCTCCAATTTGTTGTACACGTGCTTCAAGGCAAGTTTCGCCGGGAACTTTTGTTTTTTGATAAACGGCCGCGCATTCACAAAGGCGTTGGTCTTGTTAAAGTCGTTCACGGTTTGAAGGCTGATCGGCGTCTCCGGCACCCAGTCGGCCGAGTTCACCACATTGAACGCCCATCCCAGCGTGATGCTTTCATATTCATAGGCGTAAAATAAATTGCCGGGCTTCGGTCCTGCGCTGCAGTAGGTTTTAAATTGGATGTCGGCCGGCAGATGTTTCTGTTGTTGAAGACTGCGCAGGTGCGAGGTCATCAGGTAAGAAAGCGCGCCACCCTGGCTGTGGCCGACGATCATAAAATCTTTTGTGCCGGCCTTATAACAAGAATCGATCTTCGGAACGATGTCCCTGGCCAGAAAGGCCGTCCCGATGAGCCAGCCGAGGTGCACAGCGGCTTTTGGGTTTTGGCTGAGCGCATAGCTGAATTCATAGTCACTCGCCACCCGGAGCTTGCCCGTGGCAGGAACCATGGCAGCATAAAAATTTTCCATCCATCCCTTTGGGTTTGCCGTGGTGCCGCGGATACTGATCACTCCCACCCCATCACCATTGGTCCACAGGTCCCACCGGTTGTCGAGCCCCATCACGGGCGACCTATATGCTTTTGTGAAATCTTTTGGCCCGGGAATTTTGAGAATGGATGCCGCCGTATCAAAATGCCGGGAAGTGATCCGCAGCATCTCGATATACTCCGCTTTGCTGAATCCGGGTTTCAATTTTTGCGCTGTAACGAACGTTGTCGACAAGATCAACACCAACGCGGCGATGCATTTTCTCTTCATGTTCTACAAATAACGTTTCACCTAAATTACTACAATTGTTTGATCTCATCCCAAACCTTCTTCAATACGGGTATTCCATGCTTCGTATTTTCTTCGCGTGTGGCCAGCACCCTTTCGCCCGGGAAGATCACACGCGAATTTCCATCGGGACGCGAGGCGTGATAGTCGTCGAGGATCTGTTGCAACGCGGAGGCCATGGTTCTATAGTTCGCCAGCCGTTTCAGGTCGATGGCCATGAACACCTGGGAAACACTCGTCTCCGCTTTTTGTTGGGAAACACCGGCCGTGGAAAGTCCACCCGAAAGCAAGGTAGCCACGATGTCCAATAGGAGCGACAACCCCGAGCCCTTCCAGTAGCCAATGGGCAAGATGCGCTGCGATTCGCGTATGGCGGAGGGGTTGGTCGTGAGCACGCCGTCTTTTGTAAAACCACCGGGCACGGGGAGTTGCTGTTTTTTGAGTTCGTAAAAATCCAGCGCGCCATACGAATATTGCGACATGGCCATGTCGAGCACGATCGCCTCGTTCTCGTGCGGCACGGCGATGACGAGCGGGTTGTTGCCCAGTTTGTTGTCGAGGGCGCCCCAGGTGGGCATGTTGGCCGTGGTGTTGGTCCAGCCGATGAAGACAAAGCCTTCTTTGGCGGCCTTCCAGCCATAGGTTCCACCCCGCATCCAGTGGTTGGTATGCGCGAGCGCCACACAACCCATACCCTGTACGCCGGCGATCTCCATCACGCGCTGCGTGCATTGCAAGGCGTTGAGGGGGCCTGCAGCCGACTGACCATCCCATTGCTCCAGGCAACCGGCGGCGTGTTTCAGCACGGCTTCTTTTTCCGGGAGGATATGGCCCTGCTGGGTGTATTTGACAAACCGGCTGAAACGGTTCACACCGTGCGTGTAAACGCCATCGATACTGTTGTCGGTGAATATCGTTGCACACGTCGCCGCTTTGACTTCCGGGAAGCCGTGGCGAAGCAGGATCTGCCGGAAGGCTTCTTCCATTTGAGATTTCGGTATGCGTATAAATTCGGGTTTTATCTCACTCATAAGGCTGGTTACCGTTTGTTAGGCTGATAAGGGTTGTTAGTTCGTTAAAATTTAAACCGATTTTTATATTTTTTGTATTCTTTTAAGCTTCCCTGGGTTGTTTTGAACCCTTATTTTGTAGATCCATCCAAACTACTTTATTTTGCCCCGAAATTTAGGCAGCTCGTGCCATACCTAAACGGCCTTTCTTCGGTTCGACGGAGAGCCCTCCAAGGTAAGCGATGCCTGTCTCAGTTTTAGTATAACCAGACCACCAATTCGCCCTAAATGAAAATTACTACACGCTTCCTCCTTTTGTTGCTGGCCTTCACGCTTTTCCCTGCTGCCCATTTGTGGGCGGCCGATGCGCCGGTCATCGACTCCGGTGCCACGGCCTGGATGCTGACCTCGGCCGCGCTGGTGCTTTTAATGATCCCCGGCCTGGCCATGTTCTATGGCGGCCTCGTACGAACCAAGAATGTGCTGGGCACCATGATGCACAGCTTTGCTGCCATGGGCATCATGACGGTGTTGTGGGTAGCCTGCGGATACAGCATGGCCTTCGGCCCCAGTGTTTTGGGAGGCTGGTTTGGGTGGAGCGACGACTATTTCTTTCTCGGCGGCATCGACGACAAAGTAATGGCCGCGGGTGTTCCTGAATATGTATTTTCCATGTTCCAGGCCAAGTTCGCCATCATCACGCCCGCACTCATCGCGGGAGCGTTTGCCGAACGGGTTTCTTTCAAGTCCTATTGTTTCTTCATCGCCTTGTGGGGCATTCTTATTTATAATCCGCTTTGCCACTGGGTTTGGGCTGCCGACGGGTTCTTGTTCAACCTTGGCGCGAAGGGCGCGATCGATTTTGCCGGTGGCACCGTGGTGCACATTTCGGCTGGCGTGAGCGGACTGGTGGCGGCGATCTATTTGGGTGGACGCAAGTCGTTTCCCCATCTTCCCATGCGGCCGAACAACCTGGTGATGACCATGATCGGTGCAGGGTTGCTTTGGGTGGGATGGTTCGGCTTCAACGCCGGCAGCAGTATCTCCAGCGGACTTAGCACCGCGCAGGCCTTGACGGCTACCCAAGTGGCGGCCGCAGCCGGTGCGCTTACCTGGATCATCATTGAAGGATTTCACCAAGGTAAAGCCACCGCCGTGGGATTTGTGAGCGGCATTCTCGCGGGCCTTGTCGCCATTACGCCTGCCGCGGGCGTGGTGAAACCGGTTGGCGCTTTAGCGCTGGGAGCGCTGGCGACCGTGATCTGCTACCTGGCCATTATTCTTAAAAACAAATTGGGCTATGACGACACCCTGGATGCTTTTGGAATCCATGGCGTGGGTGGAATCGTGGGCGCTCTTTTCCTGACGTTCTTTATCCGCGATACCTGGATGGCCGAAGCGGCAACCGCTGCCGGCGGCTGGACCGTATGGCAGCAATTGGGTGTACAGGCCTCGGCCGTAGGCATTGCCATTGCGTATGCCGGTGTAGGAACCTGGCTCATCCTGGTGGTGCTGAACAAGATCATTCCGCTGCGCGCCAACGCCGAGGCCGAGATGCGTGGGTTGGATAATTACTACCACGGTGAAAGAGGATACGGTATGACGAATCCCAGCTAATTCATTCACGCAAAAAAGTCGGGCATTCCACCCGGCGCTTTACTAAATTGAACTATCCATGAAACTCATCATAGCAATCATTCGCGAAAATCAACTCGATCAGGTGCGCGAGGCCCTGATCGACGCCGGTATCACGCGCATCACGGTCAGCCACGTTTCGGGTCACGGCCGCAGCAAAACAGAAGAGATCTATCGGGGGCAAGTAGTGATCCCCAACCTGGTGCCCAACATCCGCCTGGAAATTGCCGTCAACACCGAGTTCGTCGACATCACCTGCAACGCCATCATCAGCGCCACCAAGGCCAACGACGGCGGGCTGATCGGCAGTGGAAAGATCTTTATCACACCGCTGGAGGAAGTGATCCGGCTGCGCACCGGTGAACGTGGCCCTGACGCTATTTAAAGAAGCTCAATACTTCGCTGGAGAATTCTTTGGTCGAGGATGCACCGCCATGGTCGCCGGGCACCGTGTGGAACGTTGCCTTCGGGATCAGGGCAGCCAGCTTGCCGGCCGATCCGTTATCGGAGTCGTTATCGCCGCAGAGCACCAACACAGGTTTCTTTATTTTTCCTAATGCTTCTTTGCTGGTAGAGGGCTGTTCCTTTTGCAGGAGTGCCAGGGCTTGTTGATCGAGGCCCGTATCTTGTATGCGTTTCACCAGGGCTTCCAATTCTTTTACGGGCTCTCCGCTAAGGGCTTTGTAGAACATGATCCGTCGGGGCCACTCGGGATTTGTAAAGTCGTCGCCCATCCCACCGAGCACGGCGTGGTCTACGCGTTTATCCAGCACCAGCAGCCGCGCCGTGATGATGGCTCCCCGGGAGTAGCCTACCACGTCATATGATTTGATCTCTAAGAATGAAATCAGGCCCATGATGTCGCGTGCTTCTGCGTCGTTCGCATAGGCTTCGGCGGTGTGGGGTTTGTCGGACTTGCCGTTGCCCCGTTGGTCGAGGGTGATCACCTTGTACCCGTTTGCTAACAGGTCGTTGTACAGCGCCGTGCGTTTCCACGATTCGCCATCCACAATGAATCCATGTACGAGCACCACAGCCTTACCGTTACCTTTCACGTCGTAGTGGATCTTTATGCCGTCGGCAGCCGTGAAGAATAGCAGGGAGTCCGAAGGGTTGGATGATGATTCAGCATCGCGATCCGCTGCGTGTGTCGTGAGGGATAATGTCAGGAACAAAAGGAGATAGACAAGCTTGCGCATAGAGGGCATTTTAAGGTTCTTCTTAAAAATACAATTTCTTTACTCCTTTTCCCGCATCTGTAGCGTTGGTCAGCGACTCCCGGCCAGCGCCTCTAAGCCAAAGGCCAGGTAGACGAACGGCGCATTCCAGTTGATCGCAATCTCATTTGATGCATACGAACACACATCGTCTACATAGGCTTCGTCCGGAAGGGCGCTGGGGTATTGACACTTGTCCTGCATCGAAGGATTGGGTCCGCCCGCCAACAGTCCGGGCACGGGTTCTGCGATGCCGTCGGCTTCGGATGGGCGGTGGTGCGGGTGCATGGGGGTTTTCGAACCGAAGCCGGTCACAAATGCATAGCCGGTGGCATTCCGCCCCAAGAGATAGTCCAGGTTGGTCAGGGCATAGGACACATATTTTTTATCCTGGGTAAGGCGATAACATTGCAGCAGCAAGATTCCCTGATTGGCCGCCACGGCATTGCTTCCCCAAATAAAATCTTTTGCCGTCTGCCCCATCACTGTTTGGTACGGCTGCGTATCCACTTTCCGAATGCCGTCATCGCCGGTTTGCAGCAAGCGCTTTTTGATCTCTGAAAAATCTTCCTTGGCCTTACCCGTTAAAGCATCCGGAAACCGTGTCAACGAATAATATCCCAGCAGGCGCACTTGCGGCCATGATGGCAAGGGCATCTTATCATCCGGCAACATCGCGACGGCCTTGTAGTAGGTTTCATCGCGCGTAGTGAGATACAATTCAGCTGCGGCCCACATCCATTCGTCCTTCACGTCGCGGTCGCCATAAGCTCCGGTTGTGATCTTCGGTTCGAAGGAGGCATTGAGCTTGTTCTGGTCATATAACACCTCCGGATTTTTTGTCGCCCACTGCCATGCGTTTGTGGATGCTTTCAAACACGAGTCGGCCAGGCCGGGGAATTCCTTTTCGAATTTCCTGTACACGCGCGAAGCCTGCGCCATGACCGCAGCCAAATCCAGCGCGGCGGCCGTACTTTTCTGCACGACATACCGGGAGTCTTTCGTTACCTCGGGCATCACCATCCCGTCGAATTTCGCGTTGGTGCATTTGTGATACACGCCCCCATCGTTGGGATCTTGCATGGTGAGCATCCAACGGAGGTTCCACAACACTTCGTCCAGGAGGTCGGGCACGGCATTTTTACTTTCGGGAATATTCCAGGAAGCCGTGTTCATGTATTGGGGGAAGTCTTCATACAGCGACAGCAATGTTCCGGTGGTAATGCCGCTGTTCACGACATATTTGTTGTAGTCCCCTGCGTCATACCAGCCCCGCGGCGATGAAATGACGGTACCTGCTTTCCGTTGTGCTGATGCCGCAGAGGGATGCACTAAAACTTTTGTGTCCGGATGTCCTTCGGCACGAGCCCACTGGTCTGCATAGGGTTTGGTGAGGGCGGCAGATGCCCGCATAAAGTAAAATGCTTTTATCGCGCCTTTCGCCACGGCTTCGTGTACGTTGTTTTGGATGGCGAACGGATAGGAATATCCCAATCCTTTAACGACAAGGCGATAGGTGCCCTCCTGCTGAACCGGTGTGAAGTCAGCGATGCGTGTCTTTTTATTGCTGAAGGCCACCGTGCGATAATCGCTCAATTTTCCTTCCCATATTTTTTTCTTGCCTTCCAGCGTTTCGACATAAAATTCTCCCGGGCTTTCCGCTGTGATCACGGCCACTTTTTGGGCGGCGGGATAAAAGCCCGTTTGGTTAAGTCGAATGGCTGTCGAAAGTCCGTCCTGAGCAATACCTGCACAATTCAGGTGAAGTACCAGGACCGTGACCAGGAATGTTCTTATGGACAAAATGGAATGTTGTTTTTTCATGGAAAACTTATTTGATATGGAACGCTGCAAAGGCAGGCAACCTGTGCATCCGATCTCCACCTGCGAAACCATCGCGCCTTCTTGTAAAGTAACGCTAAATTATTGTGTCATTAATTTATCCAGCAAAATCATTTTGGAACCTGAGACACGGATAAAATACAATCCTGCGGGAAGATGGGCGTGAAATTCCGCGGAGGTTTGGGATGGGTCGATGGCTGCTCTAAAGGCGGTTTTTCCCGTCGCATCTAAAAGCTCCATCCTGTCAAACCCGGCGGTTGGGAAATCTAATCTGAACTTCTCGGTGGCGGGATTTGGATACACCTTCATTTTCTGGACCGGCTGCTCCTTTTCTACGGGCGTGATGATGTTCTCGCCATTCTCCACCAGCACATACACTACAGACCTGGGAGGTGCGCTCACCTTCACGCCACTACCCACCAGCGCCGACTGGGCCTTGATGCTTTCCACATTTGCCGGTCCCCCCGACGAAAACGCGGGTGCCTGACCATTGACAGAGACCTTTAGCGAGAATTCGCCATTGTCGGTGCCGCCCGTCAACGTGTGGGTATAGAACCGGTTGCCATAACCAAAATGTTGCAGGTTTATGCTAACGGTTTGTTCGGCCGTGCCCTTGTTTACAATGACCAGCCCAGTCTCGCCGGAGTGAAACGACGAAGCATAGGCCACCACATCCGAACTACCCGATACGGATGCGTTCACCATGTTGTCGCCGAAATACTTTTGAAAGTAGTACATATAGAAATAGATGGGTCGTGGATTCCATTTGGGAATACCCCCTGGCTCGTCGCCGTTGTTGAACATGCCGTGATCGTCGCCGTTGCTCCATCCATTGGCCAGGTCCCAGCGGCTGGCCATACCGTATTTGTTTTTTATCAGCTCCCCCAAAACCATCGCTGCGTGCACGCCGCTGATATAGGACACCATTTGCTTGGAACGTACGGCAAAGATGTTCCACTCTGTGAGCGCTATGGGCTTTATCGGCTGGCCTGCGTCGGAGATCGTTTTTTTCAGAAAGCTCATGATGTCTGTGGGGACCGTCAATGCGGTGCTGAGAATATCTGCCGCCTTGGAGTCGGTGTCGTACGGTGTGAAGTAACTGTGGGCGATATAGAAATCAGGCGACGTTGTCGCGTTAGACAACACGCCCGTATTCCAATTCCGTTCAATATCACCCGACCAACTGGCGGGTGGTGCTTCAAATAGTTGGGCGCCGATGTGAATTTCCACGCCAAGCTCCGTGGCGGCTTTGCGCATGGAGTCGGCAAAGACGTTGAAGTGTTTGCCATAGATCTCGCCGGTCATGATCGCCGGCTGGCCGTCTTTGTTGTCAACGGTTTTGATGCGGTAGCCGGCTTGCCAGGTACCGTAGTTTTCGTTTCCGATCTCCCAAAACTTTGTACGTCCCTGGTCATAACGCACCCAGTCGGCGGCGAGGTGCGCGGCGGCGGCGACGGGATTTTCGGCAGTGCTGTAACGCGCATAGCTATAGTTCACGGTGATGATGCCGGTGCTTTTGGTTTGCTTCAGCATCTCGTAATAATTATCGAGCGACATGGTCCAGCCTTCGGCGTTCTTGCCAAACCAATAGGGGTTCGGCCCGCCCGTGGTGCCATCGGCATTGAGTAGTGTCGGGGGAACGTCGGCGGGAAGCTGTGACGCATTTTGGGCATTCCAGAAATATAGGCTGCTGATATTTCCACCAGGAAAACGCAGCACGTTCGGCGATAAGGTCTTGATGTAGTTCAGCAAGTCGGGCTGATCTACCATTTGTGTCATATAGATGTTGGCGTTATTTCCGTAGATATATTTCGATACGGGCGCCACCACATTCGAAACATCAACCGACACTGTGGCGGTAGATGGTTTTGAAGATTTGTCAAATTCGACAAAGGGAGGGATGACAGCGTCCTTCGCGGTCGCGTCGTCCAGGAAAAAGCCTTGCGTGTCCTGGCCCTTGAGCGACGCGGCTAGCAAGTTGATAAAAAGAAGGGTAGCGTAAAGTCTCCGCATGTAAAGAGTGGGTTGACGGCTAGGGATGCCGGTGTAAAAAATCCGGTGGCACATCGCTAAAGATGTACCACCGGTATAAGATCAAAATGTTTTACAATGATTACAGCAATCCGATATCATCAATAAAGACTACGTATGGCGCGCCACCTTCATCCTGAAAAACAAATTCACTGATGGTTGCCGGGCTGCCCAGGTCCGACAACGGGAGGGTGTAATCGGTCCACACCCCTTCGTTGATGGCCAGTGATTTTTTAGTGTGCTCCACGCCATCATTATCCTTGATGTACAGCATCACTTTTTTTCCCGTTGTTCCCGCGCCTCCATAAACAGACAACTTCACCGCGGTGTAGTTGTTGACCAACACAAACGTATTGGATGGATGCGACTGCGCACCGCCCCATGCGCCATCGTAGGTGATCTTCATGGATTTGGTGCCGCGCTTGGCTTGCTGGGTGCTCGTCCAATCGACGGAGCTGCTCCATCCACCCCATTTCTGCCAGGTGGCCACCAGGTCCTCGTCGTAGATCACGAATTTGAAACCGAACGCCG
>Ga0209050_1002081_pt1 | contig 18350 bp, 12 predicted proteins | sample Araplavi_mTSA_r2_FD_184276 | JGI IMG/M metagenome (GOLD analysis project Ga0209050, IMG submission 184276) | Arabidopsis root microbial communities from North Carolina, USA - plate scrape MF_Cvi_mTSA_r2 (SPAdes) (version 2) | ecosystem: Host-associated > Plants > Roots > Endosphere | place: USA... | reverse complement strand
ATGGTGAAGAGGAGGTATTTAACGGAGAGGTCGGGTTTGAGAGAGTCGCGCATTTTCCAGAGTTTGAAGAATACTTCCTGGGTGACGTCCTGCGCTTCCTGGACGTTGCCGTTGCATTTAGATATAGCGGTGAGGAATATCCAGCGGCTGTATTTGAGGAACAGTTCGTTGAAGGCGGACTCGTGACCTTTGATGAGGTCTTTTACCAGAAGTATGTCATCCCGTACATTCTGCATGTGAATCTTAGGTTCTACCTGTAATAACTTGGTGAGGGAAAATATTCCGGTTGGTGGTTGGTTCACTGTTGCGAACCGGTAATAGAATATGGTTATTTACTGAGCAAAATGCACAATAATTTGTTACAAACGATTTGCTTAGTAAATATAACTTATTTAGGTGGAAATTCAAAAAATAAGGTGAAGGGGATTGCTGTGCAGTAGGCCGTCTCCAGCGGTTCCTCGTTAATTCAATGTTAATTAAATGGCGTTCCTTACTTGTGCCATTTTCCGAGTTCAAAAAAGTGTAAAAAAACTTCATTCCCGAGCAGTATGAAACGTAAAAGTTATCCGTATTATATAAAGTGATTTATCAGAATCGGGGTTAAAAATAGTCATGGAATGTTTAAATACAAATAGTGGTACTCCTTTTTGTCAATGTGAATCTATCAAATCAACTAAAATAATATAACTGTATGGGTTGCCTGTGATCCAACTGGGTATTTCTGCCCGTGAGATCAGAAAAAGACCATGCATAAACGAAAAATTTTACGATTACTTTAAAATCCGCATCGCTATGGGACAGTCATGGACCAACCGGGTACACAGGATGATGTTACTGTGTGTCGTTAATTTATCCTTATATCTGAATTGTTTCGCGGGGGTTGATCAGGGGGAGAAGAAAGTAACATTAAATGTGGTGGAAGAAAGTTGTGTGAAGGTGTTCAAACAGATTGAGAAACAGACGAAGATGAGTTTTTTTTACTCGACGAGTGATATCAGGTTGCCGGGGAAGGTGAGTATTAGGGTGGTAGATGCGGCCCTTGATGAGGTGATGGGGAGAATATTGGATGGGACGGGATTGGAGTGGATATATACGGATAATGTGATAACGATAAGAAAAAAAAAGGAGGTGGCAGGAGAAGGAAATGGTACTGGGATAGTGGCGGATTCGAATATTAATATGATAACGGTAAGAGGGAAAGTGACCGCCGCAGATGGCAACCCAATACCAGGTGCGACAGTACTGGTCAAAAGAAGTAGGGAAGGTGCTACAACCGATGAAAATGGGAACTTCTCCTTGCCCAATACCCGGCCAAATGATATCCTTACAATAAGCTCGATTGGTTACCAGCCGAGAGAAGTACCTGTAAAGGGAAAAAGTATTATGATTCAATTGAATATTGATGTCAATAAATTGGACGAGACAGTAGTAAAGGGCTATTACAACACCACTAAAAGGTTAAACACAGGAAATGTAAGTACAATAAAAAGCGACGTGATATCCGAACAGCCTGTTGGTGACCCCATTGCAGCATTAATAGGCCGTGTTCCTGGCCTGATTATTACACAGCAATCCGGAGTCCCAGGAAGTTCATTTACAATAATGCTGCGAGGTCAAAATAGTCTTGCAAGCGGGAATAGTCCACTATTCATTATAGATGGCGTAGTATTCAGCTCAAACACACTTACCGGTCAAACTTGGGGTGGAGGAGCACTTGGATTTAGTGGAATGAGCCCATTCAACAATCTTAACCCATCAGAAATTGAAAGCATTGAAATCCTCAAAGATGCAGATGCTACGGCAATTTACGGTTCACGGGGGGCCAATGGAGTTGTCTTAATTACCACCAAGAAAGGTAAGCTCGGTAAAACTAATCTAGACATAAACGTGTACACTGGTACTTCAAAAGTTGCACATTTTATGGATCTTCTGAATACACCTCAGTATCTTTCAATGAGACGTGAAGCCTATAAAAATGATGGAGCAATGCCAAATCCGGATGATCGTTCGTATGACCTAAACGGTGCATGGGACACTACACGCAACATTGACTGGCAGAAAATAATAATAGGGGGGACTGCAAAAACAACCAATGCGCAAATTACATTAACCGGAGGGAACGAAAATACGCAATTCCTGATCAGTGGCGGATATCATAGAGAAACTACCGTTTTCCCAGGGTCATTCTCAGATAGACGAGGCTCCGCGCGAGCAAACTTGAATCACACTAGTGAGAACAACAAAGCCATTGTTAATCTCTCAGTAGGATATTCAAATGACAATAGCAACTTACCCTCTGCTGACTATACCAATCAAATTGCCTTACCTCCAACTGCACCCGACATTTTTGACAAAACTGGAAATTTAAACTGGGCTTTTTACAACAGACGCCCTACATGGCAAAATCCCTTTGCAAGTTTGTTACAGAAAGCGAATGCAAACACAAATAATTTACTAACCAACTTTGGTGCCAGCTATGAGATTCTGCATGGCCTAAAAATTAAAGCAACAGCTGGTTACAACAACATTTCAATGGATCAATCTATTACTTATCCATTAACATCATTCAGCCCATTGCTTTGGCAAATTTCAGCTTTTCGAAGACATCTTTCAACCACCACTAGCTTAAGATCCTGGATTATCGAGCCGCAAATCCAATACACAAAAGAAATCGGAAATGGAACACTCGACTTACTATTCGGGTCAACGTTTCAAGAAAACGCGCGAAAGACTCTTTCCATTTATGCGTCCGACTTTTCCAGTGATGAGTTACTGGATAATATAAAATCCGCAAGTTATGTAGAAATTTCAGACAACAACTATGCTAAATATAGGTATAGTGCATACTTCGGCAGAATCAATTATACCTGGAAGAACAAGTATATGATAAATATAACTGGTAGAAGGGACGGCAGCAGTCGATTTGGATCCGATAAGCAATACGGAAATTTTGGTGCGCTAGGTGCAGGTTGGATATTTACAGAAGAACCTTTTATCAAACGAGCTGTTCCCTTTATAAGCTACGGTAAGCTAAGAACAAGTTATGGCACCACAGGAAATGATCAAATTAGCGATTACCAATACCTTAGTACTTATTCATCTTTAAGCACATCATATCAGGGAGTAAACGGTCTTTACCCAACAAACTTAACAAACCCTGATTATGGCTGGGAGCTTGTAAAAAAGTATGAAGCGGCTATCGAATTTGGGTTAATCGAAGATAGACTATTTGCTTCTTTTAGCTATTATAATAATACGACGGGCAATCAGTTGATAGGATTTACACTTCCTGCGATAACTGGATTCACAAAAATACAAGCCAATCTTCCTGCGACAATAAAAAACACAGGAATAGAGCTCGAAATAAACAGTACAAACATTAAAAATAAAATCTTTACGTGGACAAGCAATTTCACCTTAACTGTTCCTCGAAATAAATTGGAAAAATATCCAAACTTTGAGGCCTCACCATTTACTACCACATATATTCTAGGTAGTCCATTAACCTATAAACCGGCTTATCGTTACTCAGGAATTAACTCAGAAACTGGCATATTCTCCTTTGACACTAAAACTCCTAACACTGATCCCGTAACGCCACAGGATTTAGTTTCAGTACAAAAAATTCGACAAAATTATTTTGGCGGCATCGCAAATAGCTTTTCATACAAGGGATTCAAGCTAAATATTTTCATTCAATTTGTAAAACAAACCGGAATCAACCATCTTTCATTATTTGGGTTGCCAGGCATTTTCAGTTCTCTTCCTAATGAACCGGTGGAAGTTTTGAACAGATGGCAAAAACAAGGGGATGTGAGCTCAGTTCAAAAATACTCTCAACAGTTTGGAAATGAATTTTCAGCTTGGTCAAACGCAATGACATACAGTGATCTTAATGTATCAGATGCTTCATTTATACGATTAAAAAACGTTAGTCTTTCCTACGCTCTTGACAACCGAATACTGAAATTAGTTCATCTACAAAAAGCTAACATCTACATCCTGGGGCAGAATATTTTAACCCTGACAAAGTACAAGGGATTGGATCCTGAGACGCAAACTTTAGTCTTGCCTCCTCTGCGCACGTTAACATTCGGTTTAAACATTTCACTCTAAAGAAAGTAGAATATGAAATTCAATATCATAATAGTGGTGACACTCCTCTTCACAACGGCAATCTCTTCGTGCAAATTTACTAAGGTACCCGCTCCAACCAATCAATTAATAACAAGCACTACCTTCTCAAGCAACAGTACAGCTACGGCGGCGGTCCTCGGAATCTACACACAAATGGTGAATGACAATTTACCTTATCGACTAGCACTGTTTACCGGGTATACTTCTGATGAACTCATTAACTATTCCTTTAATTCAAGTTATGATCAGTTCTTTGCTAACGCTATTAATCCTACTAACAATACCGTATCATTAAATTTATGGTCTGACCTTTACAAGTACATCTATCAAGCAAATGCTATAATCGAAGGAATCAACAAATCTTCCAAGCTTGACAGTCAGGTTAAAACCCAGCTTTTAGGTGAAGCCACTTTTATTCGTGGATTTAGTTACTATTATCTAGTGAATTTATGGGGCGCAGTGCCGATTCTCACTCAAACAGACTATAGGGAAAACTCCATCGCAAAAAGAAACGAGGTAAATGAAGTATATAAACAAATAATTACGGATTCAAAAACTGCAGAAATTCTTCTAAATGAAAAATTCGTTGACAAAACAGATACGACAGAAACTTTAGATAGAATTAGGCCTACGAAATGGTCAGCAAGAGCATTACTCGCAAAGGCATATGCAGAAACCGGTGATTGGGTTAGTGCAGTATCGATGTCCGAGCTAATTCTCAATAACAGCACAACCTTCTATTTGGAAGAACTAAATGACGTCTTCCTCAATACAAGCCACGAAGCCATTTGGCAGTTAACAATGCCACAACCGAACAGCATAAATACAACAGAAGGAGCTTATTTTATCCTATCAAGCGCACCAACCACAGGCAGTACAAACTGCAGTGCTATAAGCAAATGGCTCCTTCAAGAATTTGAAGAAGAAGACAGCAGAAAAAACAATTGGATTGATAGCACGGTAGATAATGACAATAAATATTACTATCCGTTTAAATACAAAATTGCGAGCAACTCAACTGTAACTGAAAACAGCACAGTTTTTAGACTTGCTGAAATATATTTAATTCGAGCAGAAGGATCTGCTCTTCAAGGAGATCTTGTGAAAAGCCTGTCTGATCTAAATATTATTAGACGTAGAGCAGGCCTAAAAAACCTGTCTGCTAATACCAAGGACGAAATAATAAAGGCAATTTGGCATGAAAGGCAAATTGAGCTGTTTTGCGAATGGGGACATCGTTGGTTTGATTTAAAGAGGACGAAACAAATTGATTCCAAAATGGCTTTGGTAACTCCAGAAAAGGGCGGAGTTTGGAAACCCGAGTACCAGTTATTTCCTATACCTCAAAGTGAAATTAATTCAAATCCAAAATTAACTCAAAACATAGGATACTAAGCCCATATGAAGTGGTATTTAAAAAAGTAAAAACAGAAATATGCTATACAGCAAGCAATTAACCAGATATATCATAACTTCGTTAGTACTATTAATAATTGGGACCTCTATTTTGCAAGGGCAAACCAATGCCTCCTATTCTAAACATCTTAAAGTTGGCGAAAAATTCCCAAACTTTACTTTCGAGAATGTCTCTGGCTATAATAAAGAGAAAATAACAAATAATGACTTCCTTGGAAAATGGCTTGTCATTGAATTTTGGAATCAATATTGCTCCGGTTGCCTCAAAAGTTTCCCCTACGTGGATAGTATAAGCAAAAAATTCAACAATCAACTAAACTGGATTTTGATTGGAATTACCGGCACCCATTTCCTAAATACTACATCAGAAAAGGAATCCGAGTCAATACGCTCTCTATATAACAGAGTTAAAAAATTAAACAACCTTACATTGCCGATTGCTTATGATTCATTGCTTCCTCGCAGATTTGACATTTTCGCCTCACCATATATTGTGATTATAGATCCACACGGAATTATTAAGGGGATTACTGTTAAACTTACAGAACATGATATTATCCGCTTTCTAGCTGGGGAAACACCATCGCTTCCCAAAACAATTGATCAGCAAGAAGAAATTGCGAAGACGCTCAAAGTCCCATTCGAAGAAACAGCTTTGATTGAAAAGAACAGCGATTCTGAATTCTCATTTCGCTCCATACTTGGAAATTGGGACTCCACCATGGTTGAACGAATGCCAGTGCAAACAAAGCCATTTGACACACCTGGTACCTTTGAGGCATTTGGCGCTCGTTTAGAAGACTTGTATATGTACGCATTTATTGGACAAGCATATTGGGGCCATTCCTATGATTCTCTCTACGGCTTATTCTGGCGACACCCAATTTTAGAAATTAGCACTAGAAAATCTGAAAAATATAATAAAGATTTTGGGAATTTATATGCTTATAGTCTTACTCTTCCTCCTAATATTGCAACAAAGGAAAAATTCATGCGCTCAATGCAAAATGATCTTAACGAGTACTTTAATTATAGCGTTTCAATTGAAAATCGGGTAATGCCTTACTGGAGTTTAAAAGTATCTGGTGAAAACAAAAACCAATTGCTAAAAAGCAAAGGGGGCGAATCGTACATCAAAACAGACCTACCTCATCAGGGATTTATAGCAAACAACGTTCCTATCCGTTGGTTGTTAGATAACATTCACCCTTACGGAGAAGACCCCCCGATCATAGACGAAACTGGAATTAAATACAATATAGACATTAGTATCAATGCATTAATGCTAGACTCAATTACACCGGAGATCATTTCCGCCTTGAGAGAGAATGGACTAATGCTGTCAAAAAGTGAAAGGCTAATGAAAGTCCTAGTCATTCGAGATGACACCTCAAGTCAAGTTTATAACAAATAAAATTGCAGTAATCATTATTTCTTCGGACAGATACTATAATCCAGTAACTAGATAATCTTACACTATCTGCTTCAAAAATTTGTTTCGCGGATCAGGGTATCATAAACTCAATATAAGCCTTTTATGGCATGCTTCATTTTAATTTATAATTCATAAGATTATGAATATTTGTTCAGAACATGGGAGCTGCCGCAAATAGACGCTATAATTGCTATTTCAAAAATGTTCAATAATTTTTTTTGACTAAAATTGAAACGACAGAACGTAAATTGGAACTGGAAGAAAGCGCCAAATAATGCATTGGACCTTCTCAGAAAAAATACTTACAGATAGACCTACCGAGAAGCGAAAAGCGCTAAAAATTATTGCATGGGTTTCAATTGGAACATCGATAGCGGGAACCGCTACTGCTGTAGTAGTATTGTTTTAATAGTAGTATTCATTAAACGTTTAATATATATGCAGATTCACTTAAGATTACTAGATAACCTAGCCAGTTTTGGTTAGCCAAACAATCCCGGTCTTTTTGAGCGATAGAAACAATTATGTCGGAGACTGTGAAATAGTTCGGAATGATAAAGGCCTACACCTTGGGATCTTATCCCTGCAAAAGGTAATCCCTCTCAATTTTTATATGTATTATATGAACCGCGCAACAGAAGTTCCGGTTTTTTTCTTGACAGAGCTTCTTTTTTTAGAAACGCCTTTGAAAGGTGAGAATACCACCCAACTAAGGGACAATCTTGTACAATAAACCATTATAATAATGGCAAGAACAAAGATTACCACTCCGACGTAGCTTGATTCGTTAAAAGTTGGTGCCGTACATAAATATTCCCTTAGGTGATTTGGATTACCTTGATATCCTTAAAGAGGAAGATTTCCCGTGCACACTGACTTTTACAGATTCTGGTATTTAGCATAGGACAATACAACTAGCCTTGAACAGCACATTTAATCCCCTTAAATTCCATTGTTGATTCTAAAGTCCCACCAAAGGAAAAAAGGATTTAGTCAAAGAGAAATGAGTTGATTTATAAAGTGTCAAGCAATGAATGATCTACTGGACAATACTTTTAATTTAAATAACTCGCTAGGTACTATTCGATGATGAATTGTCCTTAAGCTGCTTTAATTATTCGCTAGGGTGTTAATAAAAATTAATAAGTCAAGAAAATAGTTACTCATGCATGCGTTCGTATTAAGTATACTGTCTTCAATAATAGCTGCTTTAATTCTAGTTATTTTTTCAAGCCTCTTTTCGAGAAATGCAAGAGGACTTTTATTTGCTATTATCGCGAAACTTTTGAAAATGGATTTGGAAGCTGTTTTCGCGACGAAAAAGGACGCGGAACAAGATATAGAGAAAAACCTTCGGAGGGCTAAGTATATTTATATGCTTACTGGAAGAGGCAATGAATTACAAAGAGGCTTTTTTTCTGATTATTTAAGTGACAAAAATGCAAAAAGGAAGAAAAGGATACGCATAATACTGCCGGATATTGAAGTGAAAAATGGGGAAACAGACTGGATTGGTGAACGAGAGAAGGAGCTTAGCCAGTTTGATAGCTTATATGGTAATGATATTCTAAAAAAACAGATTAGTACCACTTACATGTACCTGCAAACTTCTGTTAGTGAGTCAAGAGTAGAATTAAAATGTTCCAATTTGCCGTTAGTACATCGTATTCTGTTGACAGATACCGTACTATACTTAACCCCTTATTCAACACATTGTCATGCAAGAGATTCGGAGGTGATAAAATTCAGAAGAGGAGGGCCATTATATGCTCATTACGAAAGGTTTTTTGAACTCATATGGAGCAAATCAGAAGAGGTTAGCTGGGACCTGAATAAGTTCGACAAGCTTCCAAGATACATTTTAAAGTAATATACATTTCATAAAACATTCGATACCTGCTTGCGGGCCAAAGCAGTCTGGAAGCTATCCTGGTTATCAGGTCAAGGGCGCTTAATTGGCAGGCCAATTTATTGGGTTGTAATGTTCATCACAAAAAGCGTTGTTAATATGGTACTTCTAGTAACAGCGGGCCTACATTTACAGTGACTGCGCTACCGGAGCAGTCGGATCCAATTTTGATAGAGATGATGCATTTAAACTGTCATCCTCACCAATTTTTAAATAGTTCATTATGAGTCCAATTGGAACAATAAAACAGGTGGAGATTATAAAAGATAAAATACGAGACTTTAAGGAGTATCCTGCGAACACTCCTGTGGTTAAAAATCTCCATGGGCCTCTGGAGCTATCCAACATCACAATTATTACAGGGGATAACGCAACCGGCAAATCTACTCTTGTCCGCGCAATTGCGGATTTCTGTGGCCTTGATTCAGAAGGTGGATCAACGAATTTAAAATTGTCAACAAAACATAGTCCTTTTAAGCTATCCAAATATTTAAGAATTCCTCGAGTGTTGCCGTTAATATTTGAGGGTTTTTATTTTCGCGCAGATACTTTTTATAATGTTGTAACTGCAATTGATAAGGCAAAGTCAACTCACAATTACGGAGGCAGATCTTTACATAAACAATCGCATGGGCAGTCAGTAAAGTCCCTCTTCATGAATCATTTTCGTGGCAACCAGTTGTTGTTACTTGATGAGCCAGAAACCGGACTAGATCCTGATAACTTGCAACTGATTAAAAAAAGGATTGAAGAATTGGCAGATACTGGCTCCCAAGTAATAATGATTACCCATTCTTTCGCTTTAGCACAAATACGAAATGCAATAATTTACGAGTTTGGCCATGACTATATAAAAAGGGTAGATTATTCACAATCTAATATTTATAAAAAGAATAAGTCTGCTTTAGAAGGAAGCACGTAACCTTCTCAAATCCAGGGAAAGTCCTCTCGACTCAAATGGGAACACATAGGCATAACTGCCATATTATGTCTACAAACGTTGATAACTAAAAAGCGTCACACCAGCGTAGCTTCTCTTAAAGCATAAAACTTATGAATACGATCCCTATAGAGAAAATTCAGCCTGAAATGGACCAGTCCAATAAGTACACCTTCAATGGTCCTCTGAATAAAAGTATGTAGCTAAAACTACCAATACTAAGGGATACAATTGCGAAATTAAGTCCACAACTATCGGTCTTAATAGTTCCGCAAACAGTAGATTAATAATAGTTAATTTCAAACTTTAAAGATGCCTCTATTGCAAAATTGGCAATGGCTGAGAGTACAAAGTACCAAACGTAAATGAATTTGATATCTTTTCGTCCTTTTCATAGTTGAAAAATACTATTAAACCAAAAACAATAACACTCATAGCTAGCAAAAATATCAATTCTATCAAAGTAAAAACCAACCCAAGTGGATAATAAGTAGTATTTCCAAAAAAAGGAGCCATTTTAACAATGGCCCCTTCCCTTAATGTCAGCTCTTCTTAGCAGCGTTGCTACAAGTTAAACCATTACCTGATCTAGTAGTGAAAATTGTGTAGTTAACTTGGGCTGCACCAATCTTAAGAGTACAAGTCCCAGTAGTGGCTCCACAGTTTGTATCTACTACACGGCACACAGTAGATTGGTAATAGTAAGTTGCAAATTTAGAAGTAGCTTTTGTTGCAAAAATGCTAACAGCAGCGAGAACAAATGTGCTCAAACCCATAAAAATACGTGACCTTTTCATAACTAAAGTTGCTTTTAGATACAAAAACAACAAAACTTTAAGTTAACAATTATGCCTACTCTATCAAGGTTTTCGGCTTCCCCTTTAAATTGTCAATATTGACTAATAAAATCTGATTATAACTCTATATTGAACCCGGCGTTTAACAATCCCACTGTAAGAGCCTAGCTCCAACTTACACGATTGGATGATTTATGGGAGCAGTAGTGGATGCAGCTCGAAGTAAAAAGTGGATTATTCCGGAATTTCCGGCCATAAAACCAGGGACTATGCTATCATAAGCATCTATGGACCAATAACAGCCACCACCGTCAGTTCTAATTTTTGTGTGGTAAAAAAGCTCTATAATACTTTGCGTTCTATAATTCCACTGTGAGCCACCCATTATCCTTTGAGCTTCGATATAAACTTCTCCAAGTCCTGCCAAACCGGAAAGCTGGCTATAGTCAATAATAATTGGGGATTCCGGGATAGTTAAAAGAATTTCTTCAGCCAAATGCTTATAAGAGTCTTTACCAAAGGCCTCATAAGCTTTCATGAAAATCAACGCCAGACAAAGCAACTCCCCTTGCAGCCCATAGTTTCCATTTTTTCCTGTAACTCCACTCACCTTTTTACAATCCTTAACAGTTATCCGTGCCTGTTTTTGTAACTCATCCAATCGCGTTAAAAGCCACAATCTATGATGATCACTTTTAAAAACTATTACGTATGATAGTACAAAGTATAAGGCTCCAATATCTCCGGCTAAAAGGTTTAGACTACCACTCAACTTTCGTTTCGTTGAGAATCGGCTTTTACTTAAAGATGCACTAAACCTGTTCGAAAAAATCTCCTTCAAACACCTTTCCAGTGTTCCATCCTTGAATTCTGCCCCAACAAAATCCCCTAGCTTTAACAAGGAGAGCCCTTGACCGGATAATCCAGATCTAATATTTAGACCATGAGCAAATCTTGAAAAGCATTCGGTAACAAAATCATATATATTGGTAGTTCCTTCCAACATGCCAGCTTCAATTCCCGCATCAAGAGCTAATGCAACACCATTACTACCTAGCAACAAACCAGGCACTAAATCATTTATATGCCTAATTCCATTCTCAAAAAGAAAGCTGAAGCTTCGATGATATGGAATTACACACTCCTGTATATCATATCCTAGCACCTTAGCCTTCGCCACGACATACATGACACCTGCAAGACCATTCTCAAAATTTGGATAGTACCCCCTGCTAAGCTGCGCATTCATAAATGAAACCTGTTCATCATATATTCTACTCATCCAAATTTCTTCACTGCTTAACATATGTTTACATGTAAGCCCTCTAATTGCAGAAGAAATAAATTCGTGTAAATCAATACTACATTTACTTACATCGAATATTTCCTTAACCTGCGTATTTGAAGACGATTCCATTTCCTTTTTCCTTTTAACTGCTTCCCTTATTTCCTCCAGCCGTGGCCTCTTACTTGGATCAGGCGATAGACATGCAGATATCATCTTCGATATTAACGTATCACTGGCGAGATATGAAAGATGTCCTTCCAGTAAAGTTTCATCCAGAGAATCAAACTTGGCAATTGGGAATCCAGTAAAAAATAAGGTAAATAACGCCCCTAAACCATAAACGTCCTCAAAAACAGTTGGTTCTATCTGGCTGATCTGCTCCGGAGACATAAATCCCTGAGTGCCCATTCCAAACGGTGGCGTTGGTTGCTTCTTCCCGATGCTATACGCCATTTCCATGTCAATCAGGAACATTCTACCCTTTCTATCAACTATAAAATTGACAGGTGTCAGATCCCTATGAACATACCCTAAACAATGAAGAGTCTCAACAATTGTGACAATGCTCAACGCCAAATCAATGAGCGACAATCTATCTGGTAATGACAAATTCTTCCACCTATTCAATCTAAATTTTTTCATTATCAATTCTTCCAAAGGCATCCCTTTCACGAACTCCATAACCAGATACCTAGTGTCGTCCTCTGTAAAACAGTCCAATATATTAGGAATATTAAGTTTCCCATATAGAGAACTATGAAGTTCCCATTGCCAATTCAGTCGATCATATATATCCCTGTCATTATCATCAGACCACATATTTTTCTTTCCAGACTTCACTATACATGTTTTAACCGACACAAAGCTCTTCATGTACAAAGCTTTCCAGACAATTCCTTTCGCATCCGCCTTAATTTTCTCAATCAACTTATATCTGCCATTTAGTAGAAACGCTACCTTTCTTTCTTGAGGAATGCTAATTTCGCCGAAGGGCCAAGTTACAGATACATGACCACTGGCCTCATTTTCAACTCCGCAAAATTGCTCAAACCTTGTATAAAGAACTCCCTTAATTAAAGTATCACCGGGAATTTCAGGACCTTTTAACTCCTTTCCAACTGACAAAATAGCCTTCGCAAGTAGATTGGCATTTTCGTTATCCTTTGGATATATACTAATAACTCTCCCAATTCTATTATCTCCAAAATATCCTGACAGTAGCGCCTGTGCTAGATCCTTATTCTTAATAATTCTAAAAGCTGTCCTAGATTCCAACAATATTGGCACTAAAAGTTTAATAACCGATTCTACCTGTGTGATTACTGCGGTGACATGAAGGGACCACCCCGAAACATAAGGTATTTCGCCTACCTGGTAGTAGCAATCAACATCGCCAAATGTTGCTCCCAAACTCAATAAGTGAAATGAGTAGTCAGCTTGGGATTGATAAGAAATACTTGACAGGTTCAAGGAACCTTTTTCATTAGTCAATTCCATCTACGTATTATATTAAATTAAACCCCATTTATTCAATAATATTTCCATCAGAAATAACTTCAATCTTGCGATTTGTTCGATTGAAATAGAGAGCGACAAAGCAAAGGATTGTAAATGTTATATTAAAATATAAATGTTGGACCCACGACATTTTTTTCATTATACCGCCGCAGCTACATGGCCGCTCAAAATTTGAAAAGTATGTTAACATATACACAACATAAAGCGTAAAGATGATCATCAGTATAGTGCTGATAATTAGACCTAACTTTTTAGTCTTTGGCATAAAAAGGAAAACAGCCACTAATAGCTCAGTAAAAGGGAGTGCTACCGCCAACAATCCTGCGTACTGGCTAATGGCCACCGATTGCTGCATTTGAAATTTCGAATCATCGAAATCAATTATTTTACTCATTCCCGTATAGAGAAAAAGCAATATTATCATAAATGTAATTATCTCGACAGTTATCTTCTTCAACATAGCTTTGTTTTTTTCACCTCACCGATTAATACAGATCTTTCAAATTCCCAATGAGATTGTTCATAGAAGTACCGCCATCATACATAAATTTGAGCTCCTTATTCCTATTAAAAATTGCTATTGTAGGTATATTTTTAGGATGATAGTGGCGCAAAAAGTATCCTTCCCTATCCAACCCAATCTTAACATTTGGATACTTTTCAAACTGATATTTGTTCCTAAATTCTTTGACCAAACGCAAAGAGTCTGTTGAAATAAAAAAGAACCTTGCATTTCTAAAGGAATTAATGTTATTCAAAATACTGTCCGTTTGCATTTGGCAATGATCGCACTCCGGACTAAAATAGATAAACACGATAGGATATCCTTTGCCCATCCATGCCGTATTGTAAATTGACAAACTATCATCAACAACCACAATATCAAATGATGGAAGATTCGACTTTGACATATACTCGCAACTTATAAAGGCAAATTGAATTGCGAGACAAAACGCGATTTTATTATTTACGAATTTCATTATTATAATTTGTTTTTAGGTTCGTCAAGTTTAAATATTTCTTCAAACAACATTATACCATATGCAAATGCCAATATCATAACTACTAACTGATATCGTAGAACAATAGGTGCCGCAACTACACTGAACCCTAGATTACAAGCCCAGATAATCATAAAAAGAATTGCCAGTGTTGTACATTCGGGATTCGATCTCGAAAATCCGCCAAAGAAAACGAAACCCAAAAAAGCTAGCAGAAAAATGCCATTACAAACGGAAGACACTGCGGGATAAATACTCGCAATTGAAATTTTCTTACTTGCACCTTGTATACGCTGGCTTTTATAACCAAACCAGTCTTTTGCCGCTCGCCCCACACTATCAGAGCCCATATTGTATACTCCTACAAACTCTATAGAAGGAGCCCAGTACTCTATTGCATTTGGTATCAAATAGTATTTCAAGTATTCAATGGGAGCTTGTTTGGCAAGAAGTTTACCATATTCTGCGTAGTAAGTGGCTATAGAGGACCATTTCTTAAAGTAAGGCGTAATAGTATCCGCTCCATATTTCAGCTCCAGATATCGTCGTAAAGGAGCATTCTCATTCCACAGGTAGTAGACACCAGGTATGCTATCGGGTCTTAACTTTAAGTGATTCAATGAATCTCGATGTTTTATGGCAAGGGCATGCAATACTTTAAACTTATCAGGGACGTCAAAACTCATTCCCTTTGGATTCATTCTACTGAACATAATTAATGAATTAGTTGCCAGCTGCCATCCTCCGAAACCAGAGAACTGCCGCTCACCGGTAAGCTCATTGTATTTATTCGTATTATGCCATAGAAACAACCCGATAAGCAACGCACTAATCATAATACTAACCATCCGATGCTTCCAGTTAATATTCGCTATAAAAAGAATAATCACAGTTATTATAGGATAGAACAGCGCAGTAAAGCGAATAGTTAGTAATGCCAAAAGTAAAAGAGGCTGTAGCCATAATTGCTGTTTTTCATGCTTAAGTAGTATTCTGATCAAATCAACCACCCAAATAATACTCAAGCTGGTAAACAATGCGTCGGAAGAAACATAATTGCTGATCAACAAAAAAAGTGGATTTACTGTAAAAAAAACAATAGTGATTATCCTAACTACTTTACCTGGATTTATTAAAAAGATAAGAGTAAATAACAAGTAAAGGATAGAGAACTCAAGGACAAGGTATTGGAATAAAGCTAGTATAGTATCCGTCTGGAAGAACGCACTGAAAACACGCAAGAACTTGCTGTAACCGATCGGCCACATGTTAATGCTGGCATTACGAACCGCGGCGTCGAGATATGCGTATGAATCAGGCATAAAATTCACATAAGGAAAAGCCATTTTGAAGATTGTAAATTGTGCAATCAGCAAAGCCCCAATAAGCGCTATCCATTTCCGATTTTGATTGAACATGAATTGAAGGACAGAAGTCGCCACTTCAGGCTCAGTTTTCTTTTCTGTTTGAACTTCCTCATGATATTCCTGCTCAGTATTAACAGCCCAAATGCTTTCCTTCTCCGTTACTCCAGCTATTATATTATCTACAGCCACCATTGCTGTAAGCATGCTGTGGTCGCTATTATTATATTTGTGCATACCATTGCGCCCGACTAAGAAAATATTTTCTATTCTATCGATATATTCCCTTATCCTGTCAAACTCTTTATACGTCCCAAAATAAGCTGGATACGTCTTCTCCACCCTCAACACTGTTGCATCCAACACATTTGCTTGACTAGCCAATCCAATTTTCTCCAATTCCCGGATAGCCAGGTCTTTGATATACCCATCCGGTCTGTTCCAGAAATCATCTGTTTTATTGCAGAAGAACTCCATCCCTACCCATGTCGTATATGGATCTTTTACCATATAAGGAGACCAATTATTAAACAATTGTAACCTTCCCACCTTCACATCATTCTCCTGTATATATATCCATGTATCTTTCAAATCCAGCGGCATCCACTCCCCTGTCTTTTTGTCCTGAAAGGACAATTTCTTCAACAAAATCCCCACCGTTATAAAATCCCGGTATTGGAGGCCCGCCGCCACTTCTTTCACGTCCTCAGGTATGGGGCCGTCCAGGCCTCCAATCAGCTCCTGCACTGGCATAGTTGAAAAGAAATAATCGCCTTCGAGGTAACTGGTTTCACCGGTTATATTGTTAATAGCAGCTACGGCGGTAACTTGATTATTGCTATCAGAAGTGTAGATCCTTTTCACATCGTGATGCATCAGGATCTTTCCTCCCATGCTTTCCACCTGTCGTGCTACTTCCTCCCATAGTTGGCCAGGTCCGAATTTTGGATAAAGAAATTGTTCTATCAAACTAGTCTCAGTATCTTTTTGAGCAATATCATTACCAGCAACCTTTTGCTTCTTTTTTGTAGCAGATTGTATGGCATGCTGAATGGCCTTGCTAATGGATACACCTTTAATACGCTGGGCGCCCCATTCCGCAGATATTTTGTCACAGGGTATCCCCCACACTTTCTCCGTATAGTCCTTGAAGAACAGCTTATATAACACCTGTCCAAACCGGTTGATCATAAAGTCCTGCAGGTTCTTCTCCGGCTTACGCGGCAACAGCTGTGCCTTCAGGTAAGAGAACATAATAGCAATAGTGGTCCATAGACCAAGCTTGGTGAGGGTGTCCAGGGATAGTTGTATGGGATAAGTAAAGAATTTCCGCAGGAAATAGATCCTTGATAAACGCCTACGCACGAGCATGACTTTATCTGGATCTTTCCCTGCGTTGTCTATTGCCTCAATGGATGCGGCGTCAATTTCACGGGACTTATTCTGGTAGCTGATATTGAAAGTCGTCTGTTCTTCAGCCTGGATCGGCATAATATTCAACCACCAATTCATCACCCGGTCCGATTTGGAAAAGAAACGATGCCCGCCTATGTCAATACGATTACCTTTATAATTCACTGTTTTCGAAATGCCACCTATATCACCTGATTTCTCCAGGATGATAGGTTTTATATCCGTCCTTTTCAACAATTCGTATGCTGCGGTTAGACCAGCTGGCCCAGCGCCTATTATGATCGCCTTCTTTTCCATATACTATTCTTTAAGACATACGATCCTCACCCTCCTGTTTAAGAAGGTTAATTGTTAAAGTAAAACTCGTGCCTATTGTAAGTGCCACTACATTATTGTAGGAATTCAAGGACATTCCGCACAAGCAAGCAGAATCTAATTACCTGAAAAATCAAATCTTCAAGCATTTGAACTACTTCATTATCCCGCAACGGAACATGAAACAGTTCTATAGTTAGCAGTAAAAAACAGTGAATTATGTTACATCTCTTGCAGTTGGACCTGACAACGCGTGAATGACAAGCTCTTTTATTACATCATCTAAAAAAACTTCCGCTTCCTGGCTACTTCCTTTAAACGTTCGCATTTCTTCAATGGAATTACACATTTCAGGCGTAATCTCTCCTTTTGCCAGGAAAATGAAAGAAGCTCCTCCTTTCTCAGGCATAAAGGGTGGTACAAATATTATTGGACCTGCCATGGTTATATATTTAAACAGTTATTTTGAGGCGCCGATACTCAATAATCTGAGTAAACAGTATTGAAACCAGCAATTTCTTCAAAGCATCAAGCCAGCGCTTACCTGCTTTATTTTTGAGGGTATCTATGTACCATTGTCAGCTAAAGAGATTTATGTAGTTAAGGGTTATGCTATGTAAATGTTGTGATATGGATAGTATGGGAATCGTTTTTCATACTGAGTTGGCATTTACTTCCTTCAATTCGTTTCACTTTGACAAATGTCAGGCAAAGATTTTGAATTATCGTTATCATTTGGGAATAAATTTTGTTATCATTTTAGCACATCGTTATCCTTTTTGATCATATCATGCCTTTATTGTTTATATATCTTCTT
>Ga0209050_1002080_pt1 | contig 18357 bp, 9 predicted proteins | sample Araplavi_mTSA_r2_FD_184276 | JGI IMG/M metagenome (GOLD analysis project Ga0209050, IMG submission 184276) | Arabidopsis root microbial communities from North Carolina, USA - plate scrape MF_Cvi_mTSA_r2 (SPAdes) (version 2) | ecosystem: Host-associated > Plants > Roots > Endosphere | place: USA... | reverse complement strand
GCAGTGCCACGATGCGGAGACGAAAAAGGGCGACCTGAACCTCGATGCGCTGGCCTTCCAGCTCGACGATCCGAAGGCCTTTGCCGAGTGGGTGAAAGTGCACGACCGCGTGCGCGATCACGAGATGCCGCCGAAGAAAAAACCGCAGCCGGCGGCCGCGGATACCGATGCCTTTCTCAAGGCTCTCGCCGCTCCGCTAGCGGCGGCCGACCAGCAGCGCCAGGCCACGCAGGGCCGCTCGACCTGGCGCCGCCTGAATCGCTACGAATACGAAAATACCCTGCGCGATCTCCTTGGTGCCCCGTGGCTGCAGATCAAAGAAATGCTGCCCGAGGACGGTGAAGCGTTTCGGTTTAACAAAGTCGGCGAGGCGCTCGACGTGTCGCACGTGCAGATGGCGCGTTATCTCGGCGCGGCAGACTACGCCTTGCACGAGGTGATGGCGAAGCAGCTGGCCAAGCCGGAGAAAAAGACGATCCGCTACTACGCCCGCGACCAGCGCTCGTTTTCGGGGCGGGTGAAATTCTCGCAGTTCAATCGCAGTCCGGAGCGCGCCACGTTCCCCATCATCGGCACCGCGCAGGCAGATATCCCAGCCCTCGAAGGCACCGGCCCGCTGACCGTCGGCAAGGATCATCCCGAGCAGCGCGAGCAGGAAGCCATGGGCATCGTGGCCAGCAGCTACGAGCCGATCGAGATCAGTTTCAGCAGCTTCCGCGCACCGCTCAGCGGACGCTACAAAGTCCGCTTCAATGCCTTCTCTTTTTGGGCCGGGCCGGAGAGCCCGGAGAAGTGGTGGAAGCCGAGTCGTTCGAACCTCTCGATCGGCCGTACGCGGGAGCCGGTGAATATCTACTCCGAAATGCCGCCGCGGCAGCTGCGCCATCTCGGAGCCTTCGATGTCACGCCCGAGCCCGGAGTCGACGAGATGGATGTCTATCTGCTCGCCGGCGAAACCCTTCGTATCGACGCCGCCCGCCTGTTCCGCTCGCGCCCGCCGAATTTCCGCAACCCGCTCGCTGAGAAAGACGGCCAGCCCGGTGTCGCATTCCGCTGGATGGAAGTGGAAGGCCCGATCATCGACGCTTGGCCGACGGCCGGACAGCGCCTGCTCTTCAACGATCTGCCGCTCAAGAAGACCGCCAAGAGCACCGAGGCTGTACCGAAGGATGCGAAGGCCGATGCCGCGCGATTGCTTCGTGCGTTCATGCAGCGGGCGTATCGCCAACCGGTCGCCGATGCCGAAGTGCAGCGGTTCGCCACCCTCATCGACAAAGCCATCGCCTCCGGCTCCAGCTTCACTGATGCCATGATCGCGGGCTACTCTGCGGTGCTCTGCTCACCAGCCTTTGTTTGCCTGGAGGAAAAGCCCGGCAAACTCGACGATCACGCCATTGCAGCGCGGCTCGCTTATTTCCTGTGGAATTCGACACCAGACGCAGAGCTTCGGGCCGCCGCCGATCGCGGTGAACTGCACGACCCCGCCAAGCTGCGCGCACAAACCGAACGTTTGCTGGCCGATGCCCGTTCGCGCCGCTTCGTCGACGCCTTCCTCGACTACTGGCTCGACCTGCGCAAAGACGAAGCCACCTCGCCCGATGCGGGGCTGTATCCCGACTACTATCTCGACGATCTGCTCGTGGAATCGTCCGTCGAAGAAACGCAGCGCTTCTTTGCGGAGTTGGTGCGCGGCAATCTCGGTGCCCGGCATATCGTGGCGTCTGATTTCGCCATGCTGAATGAGCGGCTCGCCGCGCACTATGGCCTGCCGACCGATGCCAAGGTGGCTGATCAGCAAAGCGAAAGCGACGCCTCCGGCGGCAACCCGCCGAAGACTGCGAAAGTGGATGGCGTGGCCATTCGCAAAGTGAAGCTCCCTGCGGATAGCGTGCGCGGCGGACTGATGACGCAGGCCAGCGTGCTGAAGGTGACGGCGAATGGTACGACGACTTCGCCCGTGCTCCGCGGTGCCTGGATCATGGAACGCATCCTGGGCAAACGTCCGCCGCCACCGCCGGCCTCCGTGCCGGCGATCGAGCCGGATACGCGCGGCGCGACCACCATCCGCGAGCAGCTCGAAAAACATCGCGCGGTCGAAAGCTGCGCCACCTGTCACGCAAAGATCGATCCCGCCGGCTTCGCGCTGGAAAGCTTCGATGTGCTCGGCGGCTGGCGCGATCACTACCGCGCTTTGGGCGAAGGCACAAAAGTCACCGGCACCGGCAAAAACGGCCAGGCCTTTGCGTTTCACTGGGGGCAGCCGGTTGATCCGAGCGGCGTGCTGCCGGATGGCCGGAAATTCGAGGACGTTCGCAGTCTGAAAAAGCTGCTGCTCGCCGATGAACGCCAGCTCGCCCGTAACCTCGCGCAGCAACTCATCGTCTTCGCCACCGGCGCACCCGTCCGCTTTGGCGATCGCGCCACGCTCGAACAAATCCTCGATCACGCACAGACGCAGAAATACGGCGTGCGCTCGCTGATTCACGGGATCGTCCAGAGCAGCCTTTTTCAAAACAAGTAATCGTTCGACTTTGCCATGAACCCGCCCGGCTCCTTCGTTTCGACCCAGCGCGCCTGTTCGCGCCGTACCTTCCTTCGCGCTTCCGGTGTCGCCATGGCGTTGCCGCTGCTCGAAGCGATGCTCCCGGCTTTTTCCCGTGCCGCTGCGGCCGCGCCCAAGCCGCGCCGCATGCTCGGCATCTGCAATAATCTTGGCCTGCTGCCGGATCGCTTTTTCCCGACCGCCACCGGGCGTGACTATCCGCTCTCGCCCTACCTCGAAGTGCTGGCCGCGCATCGCAACGACTTCACGGTTTTCAGCGGCGTGTCGCACCCCGATGTGGATGGCGGCCACCCGGCGGACAATTGTTTCCTCACTGCGGCCGCGCATCCGGGCAGCGGCGGCTTTCGCAACACGATCTCGCTCGATCAATTCGCCGCCCAGCAAATCGGCCATCTCACGCGTTTCCCGTCCCTGACTCTCGGGGTGAATGTGGCGCAGGGCTCCCGCAGCCTTTCCTGGACGGGTGGGGGCGTGCTCATTCCGTGTGAAGACAAGGCTTCCGAGGTCTTCAAGAAGCTCTTCCTTCAGGGTTCGGCCGCAGAAGTGAATGCGCAGATGCGGAAACTCGAACTCGGCCGCAGTATCATGGACGCCGTGGCGGACCAGACTCGCAGCCTGCAACGCGATCTCGGCCCGCGCGATCGCGAGCGGTTGGATCAATATTTCACCGGCGTGCGCGATCTGGAGAAACGCCTCGAAGCCTCCAAGGAATGGGAGCGCAAACCCAAGCCAGTCGTGAAAGTGGCCCCGCCGAAAGACCCGACCGACCCGCGCGAGTACATGGAAAAGGTGCGCCTGATGTACGACATGGTGCGGCTCGCGTTTGAGACCGACTCCACCCGCGCGGTGACCCTCATGCTCGATAGCGTCAATTCCCCCGTGCTCGAGATTCCCGGCGCCTCGATCACCGACGGCTATCACAGCCTTTCCCACCACGGAAAGAGCGCGGCCAAACTCGGCCAGCTCGAAACCATCGACCGCGAGCACATGAAACAACTCGGCCAGCTCTTTGCCGCGCTCAAAGCCACGAAGGAAGGCGGCGAACCGCTCCTCGATCGTTCGATGATCGTGTACGGCTCGAATCTCGGCAACGCCAACACCCACGTGACCACCAACCTGCCGGTGCTTTTCGCCGGCGGCGGCTTCAAGCACGGCCAGCATCTCGCCTTCGACCAGGAACGAAACTATCCGCTGCCGAATCTCTTCGTCTCCATGCTCCAGCGCCTGGGCCTCGAAGCCGACAGCTTCGCCTCCTCGACCGGCACGATGCGCGGCCTGGAGTTCGCGTAGGCAGCTGAGTCGAAACCGTGCTGCTGTCAGCCCGTGGTTCACGCAGCCCTCTGCGTCAAACGACAATGCCTGCGCCTTTCGGCGTTTTCATCTCACGCAGAGGCTGCGTGAGCCACGAAGCGCGGCCTCGCGGCTTCTCAGCCCTGTTTCGGCTGACGATGTGCGGGCTGCTCCTTCTCGGCCGCTTCGTCGATCGTCTTTTCCAGTTCGCGGATGCTCTCCGCCGTGCGTTCGGCTTCCTGCCGGAGCCGTTGCGATTTTTGAATTAGCCCGGCTAGTTTCACCTTTTCAGTCTGCTTACTCAGGCGCTTGGCTCGTTCGAAGAGTTCCGCCAGCACCTCCTGAGTCTTGGTGGTTTTCGGATTGGGCATTGAGCTGTGTGCCCCAAATCGCTGTTCGAGACCTTCCTGGATGCCTCACAAATGAAAAAGTGAATATCGCCCAAGACGGTCAGGCTTGCTCCGACTTCGCAGGGAGATCGTACGTCGTAATTTCGAGGAGAAAGCCGTCCGGATCGAAAAAGTAGATCGAATGTGCGATGTCATGATCTGAAAACTGAAACGACACCCCGCGGGCGTGAAGTTCGGTTTGCGCCGATTGAAAGTCCGCGTACGTCGCGGCGCGCAATGCCAGGTGCCAGGCCCGGCCATTCGCCGGGGGCGGCTCGTTTTCTTTTTGCGGAAAGAGCGTGATCAGTGTCGAGCCCAGCCGCAGGACGATCGGAATCCCGCCCCACTGATCCGGGAATACGTGCTCAAATCCGAGGGTATTCACATACCACTCCTTCGTCGCTTCCGGTGAAGGGCAACGCAGCGCGACGTGATCGATTTGTTCCAGCTTGATCATAAGGTGGGGGCCAACGATTCGGCTAACGTGAGTTAAACTTTCGTTCAATTCCTGAGTACAGCCCGCCCGTGATCCAGGCCATCGACTTCGGGAACAAGGTCAGGGATGATCAACACCTCTCCCGAAACCAACCCCGGAAAGTATGAAGCTGAAATTTCTCTCCCTGCTCTTTCTCTCAGCGGCTTCGGCCTCTGCCGCCACGCCGTTGGAATCCTGGAACGATACCCCCACCAAGCGGGCGATTGTTAGTTTTGTCGAGAAGGTCACCAAGGAAGGCTCACCGGACTTCGTACCGGTGTCCGAGCGCATCGCGACCTTTGACAACGACGGCACGCTCTGGAGCGAGCAGCCCATGTATTTCCAGGTCTTCTTTTTGATCGACCGGATCAAGGCCCTCGCCCCACAGCACCCCGAGTGGAGGAAAGAGGAGCCTTTTGCCTCGCTGCTCAAAGGCGATATCAAGGCGGTGATGGCCTCCGGCGGAAAAGGACTCCTGGCCTTGCTCGCCGCCACGCACACCGGCATGACCACGGATGAGTTTGCCAGGACGGTCACCGACTGGATCGCCACCGCGAAACACCCGAAAACCGGGCGCCCTTATACCGAGATGACCTTCCAGCCGATGAAGGAATTACTCGATTACCTGCGCGCGAACGGCTTCAAAACCTTCATCGTCTCGGGTGGCGGCGTCGAATTCATGCGGCCGTGGACGGAGCGGGTGTACGGCATTCCGCCGGAGCAAGTGGTGGGCAGCAGCGTGAAGCTGAAACTGGAAATGCGCGACGGGGTGCCAGTGCTGGTGAAACAACCGGAGATCAACCTGGTCGACGACAAGGAAGGCAAAGCCGTCGGCATCCAGCAATTCATCGGTCGCCGGCCCATCGCCGCTTTCGGCAATTCCGACGGCGACCTGCAAATGCTCCAATGGACCACGATCAGCCGCGGGGCGGACGACAAAACGCCCCGGCTCGGCTTGATCGTCCATCACACCGATGCCGAGCGGGAGTTTGCCTACGACCGCGACTCGCACTTCGGCAAACTCGACCAGGCGCTCGATGAAGCGCCCAAGCGCGGCTGGGTCGTCGTGGATATGAAAACCGACTGGAAGACGATTTTCTCCGCGCCAGGGAAATAGCGAATGCTGGATATCGGCACCACTTCTTCCTCAGCAACCGTGCAGACGGTTTTCACCGATCCGCCTTTTTCGCCTCGTCTTCGCGCAGGCGCTGGACCTTGGGTTTGTAGCCTTCGGCGAAGTTGACCTGGGTGGAGCGAAGAAACGTCAGCAACCGGGCCCGCATGAGGTCGAGCGTGTCTCGCTGTCCCGCTGCGCCGACCAGGTTGGTCATCTCCAGCGGATCGCTTTCGAGGTCGTAGAGATATTCGCGCTGCTCATCGGCCCAGTATTTGAAGCGCGTATCGCGCGCCATGATCCGCAGGGGCGCCGCGTTGCCGATCTCACTAACGGCCAGAGCCCGGATGGAATCCTTTTTCCCCGTCGCCACCGGCAGCACCGACTTCGCGAAGCGCCCCGGCGACAACTCTCCGCCGATCGCTTCGACGATGGTCGGATACGCGTCCATCATCTGCACCGGCGCTTTGGCCCGCCCGGCCTTCACGTGCCCGGGCCAGCGCACGACGAAGGGCACGCGCGCGGACTCTTCGTGAAAACGGCCCTTGGTGAGGAAACCGTGCGCACCCATCATCTCGCCGTGGTCGGCCGTAAAGATGACGAGCGTGTTGTCCCATGTGCCACGCGCTTTCATCGCCTCGATCAAGCGCCCCGCGCAGTGATCCACGAGCGAGATCTTGCCGAGATAGTTCGCCAGCATGCGCTTCGTCTCGGCGTGATCGAGCTGGCGGCCTTCGCGGGTGTAAGACTCGGGCACGTTCGCCGGCAGGTTGAGCTTTTCCGGATCGTACATCGTGGCGAATTCGCCGGGCGCATCGAGCGGCGGATGCGGCGCGTGCAGACTCACCACGAGGCAGAGCGGTTTTTCCTTGGGTTGCTCGCGAATGAAATCCACCGCCAGACCCGTGGTGAAGCTGTCGTGATAATCCTCCGGCTTCACCAGGCTCGTCCGCGGCTCGAACTCCCACTTCACATACCGCTGCCGCATGTCCGACGCGACCGCGCCAAGCACCCCGAGCTTTTTGAGATGTTGCGTATAGGGATTTCCGTCGCTCTCCGAATCCGGCGGCCCAGGAATATCGACGACCCGGTCGAGCCCCAGCGCACGGTAATAGTCCGCTGGCGTCTTGAAGGTCTGCCGCCAGTCCGCTCCCGCCGTCCAGTGCAGCTTCCCGATCTGCGCCGTGGTATAACCCGCGCGCTGAATGTCGCGGAACATCGGCGCCGACTCCGGCGCGACAAAGTACCCGGTCGCATTGCCCCACAGCGCATGCCCTTGATTGTGCGGATAAAGCCCCGTAATCAGCGAAACCCGTGCCGGCATGCACACCGGCGACGTTGTATAACAGGCATCAAAGACCATCCCTTCCCGTGCAATCCCCTCAATGTTCGGAGTCCGCACCTGCGGATCATCCCAACTCACATACCGCGGACTCCATTGATCTGCGAGGATGACCAGAACGTCCGGCTTATCCGCCGCGGACAAAACCAAGCTCATCAGGCACCACACAGCGGCAAGGGTGAACGGGAATTTCATGGCTCGGGAGGTGGGGTGAGGGGAGGGGAGGAACGTCACGGTGCGCATTCAGCCTGGATTTCTCCGAGCTATGTCACAACTACGCCGAAGTAGCGTTCAGCGCCCTGCAAAGCGCTTCCGTTGTTAAGACCCTCGCCGACATGCACGGTTTATTCGAAGGTGGCGCTTCAAATGGAGATGCATAAGATTGATAAGATCAGGGATGGATGAATTCTCTGAAGCCGCAAAATTGGGTTGGGAAGCGATCGCGAGAATGCAGTCGAGTGGAAAACTGCCTGCCTGGCTGCTGCTCAACGCGACGCGTTACGGGACCGAATGCGGCCCAGGGCTTTGGGAGCTGGCCTGTTGCATTTTCAAAAAGCGAAAACTGGAGCCGGGGGAATCGTGGGAGCGGCGGCCGGATGGCTCAAAAATCCTGGTACAGATTGATCCAGTGAGCGGAAAAAAGGGTTACGTCATTCACGATGATCGTGGCTTGGGCGACGACCGAGTCGATCTTTTCCGCGTCCGCTTCGAGCTGGAGTCAAAGCAAGCCACCCTCATCGAAGCCGTGCCGGTAGCCGATCTCGATCCGGAGTCCTTTGAACTCGACCAGAAGGTATGGCCGTTGGAATCGGTGAAGACGGAGTCAGCGAGGAAATGGCTCGAGGAATTTTTCGAGTTTGGAAATCTATCTCCAACGCATTAGGAGACGATGGGAAGAGGGGATTCCTTTAAGAAAGGCCTCGGCATCCAAGACAGCTCCGGCATGCTGGTGAGACGCATGAATTGGCAATATCCCCCTCTTTCTCCCTCTTGGGCCGCGCTTTTGGCGATGGCTCTCACGACTACTGTAGTGGTCGCTCCGTTGCGCGCGGAGGTCAGTCTTCCGCATGTCTTTGGCAGTCACATGGTGCTCCAGCGGGAGCAGCCGGTGCCGGTCTGGGGTTGGGCGGCGGCGGGGGAAAAGGTGACGGTGCAGATTGGGGGGCAGGCGCTGGTCGCGGCTACGGCGAATGAGGCGGGGGAATGGCGCGTCACGTTGCCGGCGATGACGGCGGGTGGGCCGTTCAGCGTGAAGATTGGGGGGCGCAATTCCATCGCGCTCGAGGATGTGATGGTCGGGGATGTCTGGCTTTGTTCGGGTCAATCGAACATGGAGTGGGTCGTGGCCGGGGCGGCGAATGCCCAGGCCGAGATTGCGGCGGCCAATGATCCGCAGATCCGCCATCTCAAGGTGCCCAAGCTCACGGCCAGTGCGCCGGGGCGTGACTTCGAGGGGGCGTGGCAGGTCAACAGTCCGGCGACGGTCGGCGGTTTTACGGCATGCGGCTATTTCATGGCGCGCGAGTTGCGAAAAAAATACGATGTCCCCATCGGCCTCGTGAACTCCTCCTGGGGCGGCACGCGCATCGAACCGTGGACCCCGCCAGCAGGGTTTGGCGCCGCGCCGGAACTGGCCGATCTGCGGCTCAAGGTGGCCAAGGCCGACCCGCGTGCGGCCGAGTACAAACAGGGGATCGGCCAATATCTCACCACGCTCGACGCCTGGCTGAAAACGACCCGGCAATCGGTCGCCCAGGAAAAGCTGATTGCGACCATGCCGGAATTTCCCGCGGATTTCCTGCCGCTCGGCGCGCGGCGCAATCCGCATGACGAACCGACCACGCTTTATCACGCCATGATTCATCCGCTCGTGCCGTTCGCCATCCGCGGCGCGATCTGGTACCAAGGCGAGTCGAACCACGTCGAGGGCCGGCTCTACACCACCAAGATGAAAGCGCTGATCGAGAGTTGGCGCGGGGTTTGGGGGAAGGACTTTCCTTTCCTGTATGTGCAGATCGCGCCGTTTAGCTACGGGACGGAAAATCCGGCCGTGCTGGCGGAATTCTGGGAAGCCCAGGCGGAAGCGCTCGCCATCCCGAAAACGGGCATGGTCGTGACCAACGACATCGGCGATTTTAACGACATTCATCCGCGCAACAAACAGGAAGTCGGCCGCCGGCTGGCCTTGCTCGCCCGTCAGCAGACCTACGGCGAAACCGGCCTGGTGGCGTCGGGGCCCACGTTCAAGGCCATGAGCATCGAGCAGGGAAAAATTCGGGTGCGCTTCGATCATGCCGGCAGCGGGCTCGCTTCCCGGGACGGCAAGCCGCTGGACTCGTTTGAGATCATCGGCCCGGAGACTGACTGGACTCCGGCCGATGCGGTGATCGACGGCGACTCGGTGGTCCTGTCTTCCACTCAGGTCAAAGAGCCCGCCGCCCTGCGCTTCGCCTGGAACAAGGCCGCGACGCCGAATCTGATTAACAAGGAGGGCCTACCCACGTCCGCTTTCCGCAGCGGGAAGGTGCCGAGGATCGATATTCTCTCACTGAAGGTGCCGGAGGCGAAGGGCTATCAATTGCTCTACACGTACGACCTGACCAAGGCCGATGCCCAGATGACCCCGGTGGAAAATCGCCAGGACCAGATCAAGGGCGCGATCGATCGCGTCGGCTATTTCCTGGAGCTGCGCACGGAGGGACAGCCGGCGAAATGGGTCTTCGTTTCCATGGACCCGTTCACGACTGACCTGAGCCAGCTGGGTGTGCCCACCGTCGCGTCAAAGGCCCGGTTTCAAGCGCCATTGCAGCACCTGAACGTGTTCTCCAGCGAGATGTCGCTCAGCCGGGGCGCCGACTTTACGGGCAATATCGAGTTCTGGCCGAATAACTACGGCCCCACCAATACCGCGAACGTTCCCAATGCCTCCTCCGAGACCTGGGATTTCGGCGACGAGATCGTCGAGCCAGTGGACGGCTACGGTTCCATGCAGATCCACAACGTGACTGCGAAACAAACCGTCTTCGCCTTTAACAATTGGAAGGGCGGGGCCTACGCCGATCTCGGGATCGGGAACAGCAATCCCAGCGTCACTCCTCAGCACACGCTCGACTGGACCTTCAACGGCAACGCGCAGCAGTACTCGATCCGGCAATTGAAAGTGCTCGTGCGGCTGAAGCAGTGAGTGGGGAGTGTAGCTGCGGTCGCGACTCGGGCGCCCCTTCAGGGCGCATATCAATATGCCTGGAAAAGCCTAGGGCCGTTGGCCCTAGGGCGGACCTTTGGCCCGCAGGCCCTAGTGGTTGGCGGCTGATCGCGACTACATCCTTCCTCATTGGGGCTGAGTGTCCGGCTTTGGGTGGGGAGTTTCGTGTGCAGGCTTGCGCGGGCCGAGGTCGGACAGCTTGCCGAAGGTGTAGCCGTTTTGTTTGAGCAGGGTGAGGATGGCTTCGAGTTTGGCCTGGTCTTCTCCGCCCCAATGGCGGTCATGAAAGAGGATGATCGAGCCATTGGGCGGGAGGTCCGCGGTTTCGGCGCGGACGCCCTGGATGCCTTGCCAATCGAGCGCTTTCAGCCAGCCGAAGCCTTTGGGGCCGGTGGCGAATTCAAACTGCCAGGCAAAATGCCGCATGCCCAGCTTCTCGATTTCATGGACGAGGATCGGGAAGGTAAAACCGTCCCCGGGGAGGCGGGCGATTTTGAAGGTGAAATCCGGCTGGTCTAACCGGGCGCGGAAGTAGTCCAGGTTGCGTGTGAAGTTCTCGCGAAACGCCTTTTGCTGGGCCTCGGTGGAAAGATCCCCGTAGGTGGCGGTGTAGTCCGCCTTCGTCATCGGCTTGTGGATGTAGCAGTGGGAACCGACCTCGTGCCCGTCGGCCAATTCGCGTTTCACCAGATCGGTTTGGAAAATCTGGCCGCCCGCGGTTCCCGCATTGCTGCCGGTCAGGAAGAATGCAGCGTGCGCCTGCAGTTTGCTCAACACGTCCAGCACCTCGCTGGTCCCGAGCTGGGGGCCATCGTCGAAGGTGAGGTAGACGGTCTTCGGGGTTTGTTGGGCGAGGAGCGGGCTCGCGCTCGCGGCGAAGAAGGCGAAAAGCAACAGGCGGATGACGATGCTCACGCAAGGCAGCCTAGAGTTTTCGATCAGCGCTGCCAACCACCCGGATGGTTCAAAATTTCCATCCGGGAAGACGATTGAAAGTGTAGCCGCGACTTTAGTAGCTAATCGTCACGCCGACGTGCCAACGGCCGTGGTCATTGCCGCCGGTGTCGAGGTCGGCCAGTTGGAAGCCGTAGTCGGCGCGGACGCTGACGTACTCGGAGAGGGTGTAGCGCAGGCCGGCGCCGACGCTGGAAAGGACGGTGCGGCGGTCTTCGCCGGGCAGGGGAGAATGCGCGATGGAGACGGCGTAATCCCAGAAGGCGAGGAACTGTAGCTGATCCTGGATGCGCGAGTCGGAAGAGAGGCGGCCGAGGAGTTTGATCGGCGGGGTGCGCAGTTCGTGGCGCATGAGGAAGCCGCCGTCGGCATCGCTGAGTACGCGTTCATCGTAGCCGCGGACGGAGTCGTAGCCGCCGATCGCCAGCTGTTCGGTGGGCAGCAGGTTGCCGTCCGAAAATTGCAGCGTGAATTCGTTGCTCAGGGTGAAGTTTGCGGGTAGGCGGGTGACGCGGCTCAGGCGGATTTGGGAGTAGACATACTCGTCATCGGCCCCGGCCCGGACCGCTTCGTACGAAGCCTTGTCCTGATTGGGGAACCAGCCGCCCGGGCTGTAGTAGAGTTCGCCCTGGAAGTTCCAGCCGCCCCACGGATCGCGCAGGCTGGCATGATAGCCGAGGTTGAATTGCCCGACATCCGTGGTGGTATCGCTCGCGGTCACGACGTCGAACTCGAGGAAGTTGTTCGAGCGTTTCCAGTCGAAGCCGAGGGAAAGTTCCTGGCTGAAGACGAAGTCGGTACCCTTGCTCAGCGTGGGCAGGGGAATGAGGTACCGCAGGCTGGCCTGACGGCCACTGCCATCGATCGAGAAGGGGCCGGACTCCGCATGGCTCTCGCTGATCACGCCGAAGAGCTGCAGCTTGTGCCGCCAGGGCAGGGGCGCGAGGTAGGAAATCGAGTGAGCGAGCAGCCCTTCGAAGTCGCTGCTGGCGGTGAACTGATAGTTCAGCTGGTGATCGAGGCCGAAGGCATTGCCCCAGTTGAACCCGGCGTACCAGCGGTCCTCGCCGGTGAGGTCGTTGCCGGTGTTTTCGTACCCGGTAAAGACGCGGAGCGGGAAGCGGTCCTGCACCCGCAGGGTGAGATCGGTCTCGCCGGGCTGGCTGCCGGGAGCAAAGACGACGTCGACGCTGCGGAAGGGGTTTTGGTTCAGCCAGTCGATATCCTCGAGCAAGCGCTTGGAGGAAATGCGGTCGCCTTCGTGCAGGCGGACCTGGCCTTCGATGGTGCGGCTGGAGAACCAGCGGTTGCCGCTCGCTTTGACCTCATCGATCCGGCCTTCGAGTACCACGAGCTGCACGGCGCCATTGGTGATATCCTGCTCGGGGACGATCACGTTGACGACGGGGTGATCGTTCTCGCGGTAATAGATCACGATCTCGCGCACGAGCTGATTGAGCCGGCCGAGGGTCAGCGGTTGGCTGAGGTAGGGCTCCGCGAGTTTCTGGAAATCGGGTGCTTCCAGCAGGTCGATGCCGTTGGTCACCAGGCCCTGGGCTTTGGTTCCGCTCTCTTTTACCGCCTTGGCCGATTCCACGAAGACCAGCGCTTTGAGCGAAGGGAGCAGCTGGGCGTTGTCCTTTTCGGCAGCGGGCGCGGTGTCGGGCAACTTCGCTTTCGAGTGAACCGGGGGCAGCGACTTCGGCGCGTTGCGGAGGAAGTCCTGGGCAAGGGCGGGCTGGGCGAGCAACCCGGCGCTGAGCAGCAGAATGCTGCCACACAGGATTCGGCGCGTCGGGGCGGGCAAATTTTCGATATTCATTCCTGGGCCTGCGAAAAAGAAAGTGGGCGTGTCGTGGATGGGGCCGGCGCGTGGTTACTGGCCGATGGTGAAGCTCGACTCGGCGCTCAAGACGCCGGTTGGTTTTTTGCCCGGGGCATAGTTGAAGGCCTGCTCGACCGGAACCGCCTGCGGCAGCTCGAAGCGGCGCAGGATGTCGGCGAGGTTTTCCAGGCTGCCGACGATGAGCTGGGCATCGAGCGTAGAGAGCGTGACCGGGGCGAAGTCTTCGGCCGGAGAGCCCGGGAGGAAGACCGGGACAACCGGGCGCGGTTTGATGGTGAATTCCACGTCTGGCGTAAACGTGACACTGTAGTTGGTGCCCGCGCTCAGCGTGCCCTGCGTGATGGCGTAGCGGCCGGCGCGTTCACCCGGATCACGGCTCAGCTCCCCGCTGAGCGTGTCGCTAAAGGCGAGCCCCATGCCGCCGATCGTGTAGGTGAAGATCGGATCGGACTGGCCGGCGATTTTGAACTGGCCGGAGTCCGGCGTGATCGTGATCGCGCGGGGCGTGATCGAAAAGAGCTCGCTAGTATAGGTGATGCTGTAGTTGGCCCCGGCGCTAACCGTTCCCTGGCCGATGGTGTAAAGCGCGACATTTTCCCCGGGCGTGCGGCTGAGTGCCCCGGTGACGGTATCGCTGCCGACCAGGCCCATGCCGCCGACCGAGTAAGTGAGCGTCGGGTCGATCTCGCCGTAGATTTTGCCCTGCCCCGAGTTCACCGCGATCGTGATGGAACGCGGCGTGATGCCGAAATTGACGCCGCTGGTGAAGGTGACGTCGTAGTTGGAGCTGGCCGCGAGCGTGCCTTGGTTGATGGCGTAGTTGCCGACATTTTCACCCGCCGCCCGGGCGAGTGCGCCGGAGAGGGTATCGGAGAAGGCGAGGCCATCGCCGCCGAGGGTGTAGGTCAGCGTCGGGTCGGCATTGCCGTAGATTTTGCCCTGGCCCGAGTTCGGCGTGATCGTGATGGCGCGCGGCGTGATGCCAAAGTTGACGGGGCTGCTGCTGAAGGTGACGTTGTAGTTGGCGCTGGCCGCGACCGTGCCCTGGTTGATGGCATAGTTGCCGACATTTTCGCCCGGTGCCCGGGTGAGCGCGCCGGTGAGAGTATCGGAGAAGGCGAGCCCCTCGCCGCCGACGGTGTAAGTCAGGGTCGGGTCGACGTTGCCGTAGATCTTCGATTGGCCCGAATCCGGCGTGATCGTGATGGAACGCGGGCTGATGCTGAAGAATTCGGGGCTGCCAACGAGGGTGATCAGGTAGTTGCCGGCGCCGCTGAGTGAGCCTTGGTTGATCTGGTAATTGCCGACGTTTTCCCCGGCCGTGCGGCCGAGCGAACCGGAGAGGGTATCGGAGAAGGCGAGGCCGTCGCCGCCGACGGTGTAAGTCAGGGTCGGGTCGACGTTGCCGTAGACCTTCGATTGGCCCGAATCCGGCGTGATCGTGATGGAACGCGGGCTGATGCTGAAGAATTCGGGGCTGCCAACGAGGGTGATCAAGTAGTTGCCGCCGCCGCTGAGCGAGCCTTGATTGATCTGGTAATTGCCGACGTTTTCCCCAGCCGTGCGGCCAAGTGCACCGGAGAGGGTATCGGAGAAAGCGAGGCCGTCGCCGCCCACGGTGTAAGTCAGGGTCGGGTCGATGTTGCCGTAAATTTTACCCTGTCCCGAATCCGGATCGATCACGATGGACCGCGGGCTGATGCCGAAGGTGACCCCGCTGGTAAAGCTGACGGAGTAGTTGGAACTCGCCGAAAGTGAGCCCTGGGTGATGGCGTAATCGCCGACATTTTCGCCCGCGGCCCGGGCGAGGGCGCCCGAGATGGTATCGGCGAAGGCGAGTCCCAAGCCGCCGACCGAGTAGGTCAAAGTCGGATCGACATTGCCGTAGATCTTCCCCTGGCCGGAATTTGGAGTGATCGTGATCGAGCGCGGGCTGATGAAAAACGCACCCGTCCCGCTCACTAACGTGATGGCATAATTGCCCCCTGCTGAAAGCGAGCCAAGACTGACATTGTAAAGTCCCCCGTTTTCGCCCGCCGCCCGCGCGAGCGCGCCGGCGAGACTATCACCCGGCAGGAACGTTCCCGAGGTCAGGCTGTAGGTCAGGGCGGGGTCCAGGTTGCCATAGATTTTGCCTAGCCCGGAGTCCACCGTGACGGTCAGTTTGATCTGAGTATTCTCCAGGCTGAAAGTGGTCGTCGGTGACGCTTGGACCGCGGCGTTGTAGCTGCCCAGGGTCGTATTCGCCGTCAGCGAAAAAGACGCCTGGCCGGAGGCGTTGAGCGCCTGCGCGAGAGTGCCCGTCGCGCTCGCTCCGGAAGAGGGCAACACCAGCGTCACCACTCCCCCCGAGACGGGTTCCAGCGGATTGTTCGGCGTGACGGTGACGACGAGCGGATTGGCAAATGCGCTATTCAGCTCGGCCTGCTGGCCGGAACCGCTCGTGGCGGTGTAGGTGAAGCCCTGGGATTCGACGGCACCGATATCCGCTATTCCCACGCGGGAAAGACCCCGTTGGTCGGTGCCGGTGGCGGAACCCGTATTCAGCGCCGGGCTGCCGGGCAGCAGGGCGAAGGTCTGGGTCGGGCCTCCGTAATTGCCCAAGGGTGCGAGGAGCGGATCGAGCGGATTCGCAGACGTGCCGGCGCGCGTGGTCGGAGCCGTAAATCCCCCGGCGCTGCCGACGTTGCCGATCAGATTGTAGCCGCCGTCGATGTAGTTGTTGCTCACATCGGCTCCCTGGGAGTCACCCGTGTTGCCCGCGACAATGCTATTGGTGAGCGTCACCGAGGAGATGTAGTTATAGATACCCGCGCCATTGGCATCACCGACCACCTGGTTTCTTGCGATCGTCGTGTTGGTGATCGTTGTTGGTGTGTGATCGAGATCGAGGGCGCCCCCATACTGGCTGGTATTGTTGGCGAAGGTGCTGCTCAGGATCGTGAGCGCCGTCCCAGCCACGCTTTCGATTCCGCCGCCGTAGTTGAAGGAGGTATTCCCCGAAACGGTGCTGTTCGTGATATTCAGGGTCGATCCATAGAGATAGATCCCGCCCCCGGAGCTGGTCGTGCTCGTATTGTTGCGGACGGTGCTATTCGACAGATTGAGGGTCGCCCCCGTGGTCAACTGAATCCCGCCTCCGGCATCGGTGGTTCGGCCGCCGGCGAGCGTGAGATGATCGAGGGTGACCGTATTGCCTCCAGCGGCGGAGATCGTCAAAACCCGGCTTTGGCCGTTGGCATCGATCGTGACTCCGGCCGCGCTTCCGGTGATCGTCATGCCGCGGGCGAGATTCAGTTCGCCGAGAGAGAGGGTGATGGTCTGCGGCGTGGCAAAAACCCCGGCAGAATCAAAGGTGATCGCGGTGCCGCTGCCGAGATTGTTGTTCACCGCGTAGATGGCCGCGCGCAGCGAGACTTGGCTGGACCCGAGCACCAGATTATCCGCTGCCGTGGTGACGATGTGCGAGAGCGCGGTCGGATTGGCATCGTAGGCCCCGATCGAGATCGTGCCCCCGCGGGCCAGGCCGCGCTGGTCGAGCAGGCCGCCCGGGTTGGTCCCGCCCGTCAGGTAGGCGGCGCTGCCCAGGATCAGGGCGATGGTTTGGGTCGGCCCTCCGTTGTTGGTCAGCACGGCCGTACCTCCGCTGGTTTGCACCAGCGTATCCAGCGTGCCCGTGTAGTTGATATCCGTGCCGGTGAGGGTGATCCCACTGTTGGGGCCAATCAGATTGTAGCCCAGCGACGAAAACGTACCGCTGGCAAACCGCACGTTCGCCCCGTTTCCAGCAGTGTTCCCCGCGATCAGATTGTGATCCAGCGTCAAAGTTCCGCCGCCGCTGTAAATGCCTCCTCCGTTGGAACCTGAGTTTCCGATGATGGTGCTGCGCGTCACCGTCAAAGTCCCTCCATCGTTGTCCAGCCCACCGCCAAAGCCCGGAGTGGTATTGTTGGCCACCGTGCTATTCGTCACGTTGAGCGTCGCCCCGGGGTTGTTGTACACTCCGCCGTTGCTGCTCGCGACATTCCCGGAGATCGTACTATTGATGAAGGTCAGCGTCCCGTAATTGTCCGCCGCCGCCCCAAATCGGGCGGTGTTGTTCGAGAGGGTGCTCTGGTTGAAAAGTAAAGTCCCACTCGAGAGCAAAATCCCGCCCCCGAACTCTCCGGAACCGGACGTACTCGTGGAGGCGTTCGCGGTAATCGTGCCGTTGAAGAAAGTCACGTTGGCCCCTCCGGAAATTGCCAGCCCGCCGCCAGACAAAGAACGGCCCTCGCGCAGGGTCAGACCATTCAGCGTCACCGTGCCGGCGCTGACCGTCATGACCCGGAAGCCGCTGTTCGCATCGAGCACCGTCGAGCCCGCCGTGCCGTTGAGGGTCAAGTTTTTGCCAATCGTGACTGTGCCCGGCAGATTATAGGTCGCTGCTGCGAGGTTGACCGTTCCGCCGGTGTTGACGGCGTCGATCCCGTTCTGCACCAGTCCCCCGGCTCCCACGTTCACGGTGGTCAAAAGGGGAGTGCCCGAGAGGGTCGAGCCGGTTTTCAGGATCACCGGAGCATTCAAATTCAGCGTGATCGTGTCAAAGGTCAGATTTCCCGCGTTGGCATTGGCGGACGCATTGATGCCATTGCTGACCGTGATGCTGGAGGTCGCCTGCAGAGTGACGTTGGCGGTGTTCAGCATGGTCACCACGGAGTCCGGATCCAAGGTGTTGGCCGCCGGGTTGCTCCCGCCGCCGGTCACGATGTTCAAGGTGACCGGATCAATCAGCCATGTCCCCAGCGAGCCATCCTCGGCCCGGGTATCGACGAACGAACCCTTGGCTATTTGGAGCTCGAGACCGCTCGTCTCCACGAAGCCGCCCCCCAAGGCCTCGATGTGGGAGGTTTCGGTCAACTCCACCTTCGGCCCGTGAACCTCCACTCTCGCCTTTGCCGTGGCCGCCGGCCCTCCCGCCCCGGGAGCGGCCGGGCGGGCGGAGAGCGTTCCGGAGTTGCGCACCGTGCCGGTATTCGCGCGCAGCAGGATGCGGCCTCCCTGTTTAAACACGCCCGTCGCCCGGACCGTGCCGGTGTTATTAATCGCCAGCGCGTATTCGTTGCCGCCCGCGGCTTTGATTTCCGCCGCCGCGCCACTGATCAGCCCCTTGTTAGTGACCGAACCTTTGCCCGCCTGG
>Ga0209050_1002077_pt1 | contig 18365 bp, 11 predicted proteins | sample Araplavi_mTSA_r2_FD_184276 | JGI IMG/M metagenome (GOLD analysis project Ga0209050, IMG submission 184276) | Arabidopsis root microbial communities from North Carolina, USA - plate scrape MF_Cvi_mTSA_r2 (SPAdes) (version 2) | ecosystem: Host-associated > Plants > Roots > Endosphere | place: USA... | reverse complement strand
CCTCGCGAGCATCGCGCGCGGCGGCCAGCATCATGTCGCCGACCGACGCCAGTGCGCCGGCAGCGGCGAGGTCGCGTTGGGCTTGCGCCGTAAACGTGCCGGCGGCCTGCACCTGTCCGCCTTGCTTGACGGTCACATCGCGGCCGGTGAGCAGCAGGTTGCCCGTGCCAGCCTCGCCGAGTGCGGCGGCGGTGCCGCCCAGACGGGCATCGCCGGTCGCCGCGAGCGTCAGGCCGCCGCCGGCAACAATCGCGCCGTCGGACGCCAGGTCGCCGCCGGTTGTCGCAGTCAGGTTCTGTGCGGCTTGCATGCGGCCGTTGGCGCCGACTTGCAAGTGTCCGCCCGCGCCGGCCGTCAGGTCACCCATAAGGGCCGCGACCGTGCCGTCAATGCCGATACTCCGCGTGGCTGAGAGGTTGACGGGCGTGCCCGCCGTGACGAGGCCGGTCACAAAGAGATCGCGGCCCGCCTCGGCCCGCAGCACGCGGCCTGGGCCCGCCGCCGATTGGGCGGTGCCGACGCTTGTCGCCGATTGCGCGGTGCCTGCACCTGTCGCCGATTGCGCAGTGCCTACACCTGCCGCCGACTGCGCAGTGCCTACACCTGCCGCCGATTGCGCGGTGCCGGCCGTGCCGGCGATGCGCAGGTCCTGGCCCGCGCCCAGATGCAGATTTGCACTGCCCTGCGCGAGCCCGTCCTGGCCTACCGTCAAGTCACCGCCCGCGTCGGCGCGAAGCGTGCCGTTGGCGACCGTCTTGCCGTTCAGTTGGGCGTCGGTTGCAGCGGAGAGCTGAATGTCGGTTTCACCGGACACGGTGCCGTTTGCGATCAGCTTGCCGCCAGCCTGACCAGTGAGTTGCTGCGCGGACTGCAGGACGCTGTCCTTGCCGAGCGTCATGTCGCCGCCGCTGACGGCTTTCAACGTGCCGGCGTCGGCCAGCACCGTGCCGTCCACGCGCAGGTTGCCTTGTGTATTGATCTGCGCGGACTGGCCCGCGATCAAGGCGCCCGCGACCGACGCATCGCCGGCAGCCATTGTGGCCGAGCCGTCCGCTTGAATGCGCGATGCGGAAGTCGCCGTCAGGGTCTCGCCCGCCTGCAGCCGCAGATTGCCGGTGGCGAGCGTTGCGCCGTCGAGCTGGACGTTGCGCGGCGCCTGTAGCGACAGGTCTTTCAGGGAGGTGATCTTGCCTGTGCTTTGCAAGTCGCCGCCGGCGGTCAGGCCGACGTTCCCGGCCGCGGCCACCTGGGCCTTCGCACCGATGGAGACGTCGCCGCCCGCCGAGATATTCATGCCGCCGGACGCGGCCGACACCGTGCCGTCGACCGCCAATATTTCGCCTGCCATGAGCGTGGTGTCGCCGTTGGCGCGGAGCGTGCCGGCCAGCGCCAGGGCGCCGCCTGCCTTCGCGGCAACCGCGCCTTCCGCGTCCCACTGCGCGGGCGCGTCGATGCGCAGGTCGCGCGAAGCGTCGAGGGCGACGCGGCCGGTGGACGACCCCTTGCCCGTCACGCGTGCGTCGCGCCCTGCCATCAGCGAGACGTCGCCGCGCGCGCCGACGAGGCCGCCGAGGCTGAGGTCCGCGCCGGCACGGATCTGGGCGGATCCGCCCGATTGCAATTGCGCGGTCGCGCCTGCGGTCAGATCGCCGGCTGCCTGTGCATGAAGTGCGCCTGCTGCGGTGACCTGGCCGGGCAGCACGACGTCACGTCCCGCCGTCAATGCAATGGCGCCCTTGGCCGTGACCAGACCGCTGGCGTTCGTGCCGGCCTGCGCCGCGCCGCCGTCCGCACCCGCGCCGCCGCCAGCGCCCGCGCCGCCGCCAGCGCCCGCGTTGGAACCGCCTGAATTCGATCCGCCTGAATTCGATCCGCCCCCATTCGAACCGCCCGAGCCAGCGCCACCCGCATTGCCCGCCCCTTCCGTACCCGATCCACCCGCCGGCGGCGTACCACCCACCGGCATATCCCCCCCAATCCGCAGATCGCGCCCGGACTCAACCCGCACATCCTGCCCGCCCATCAACAGCGAGCCACCCAGCGCCAAATCCTGCCCCGCCGCGACACGCAGCGCACCTTGCGTCTGCAACGCCCCTTGTGCGGCCACCTTCACGTCGCCCGCCGCATTCACATCAACCGAGCCGCCCGCGCCCACCACGCCGGTGATCCCAACATCACGGCCAGCGACAAGCGCCACATTGCCCGCGGCCTGCACCGCGCCGTCCACCGCCACATCACGCCCCGACGCCAGCCGCAGATCGCGGCCCGCCTGCATGGCGGCGCTGGGTGCGATGCGCACGTCACCGGATGCGCTGACCTCCAGATCGCCGGTCAGCGCGACCAGGTTGCCGCCCACGTTCACGCCGACGCCGGCCTCGGTGCCGATCAGGCGGATGCTGTTGGCGTACATGCCGCCCAGCGCCGCGGTGTCCAGCGCCACGACGGGCGCCGGACCTTCGCCCGCGCGGGCCGTCGCGTTGCCCGTCGCGTAGTCCACGCGCGCGGCGCCCGCCGTGACGTTGAGCCGGTCGGCCCAGACGCCGGCGTTGATTTCGAGCGTGCGGGCGATGAGGTCGACCTGGCTGGCCGCGGTGCCGTTCAGCCCCTCGCCTTCAATGCGCAGCTTGCCGCCGGCGACGTCCAACGCGATGTTGCCGTCAGGACCGACGTGCGGGCGGCCCGTGGTCAGCGTGGCGCGGTCCGCGTTCAGGAAGCCGCAGCCGTTGCAGGTGATGCCTGCCGGGTTTGCGACGATGACGTTGGCGCGGTTGCCGGCGACTTCCAGCGTGCCCATCAGCTGCGACGGGTTCGGCGCGGTGACCTGATTCAGGATGGTGGTGGCGCGCTGGTTGCCCAGCATGACGTTGCCGGCCACCTGGCCGGCCAATTGTGTCTGGCTGGCGCCGCCGCTGTTGTTCAGCACCACGCCCGACGGTCCGACGTTGAATTGCGTGTAGCGGTTGTTGGAGACCCCGCCCGCCGACGGCGGCGCAATGTTCACGACGGGCACGCCGTTGCTGACCCCCACGATCGGCTTCTGGCCGGGCACGCTCTTGTCCGCGGAAATCGGCAGCGTCTGCGCCAGCACGGGCGTCCAGACTTGCGTGAAGACGATGGACCAGACGATCAACGAACGAAGCTTGGACATCATGCGCACCTGACGGGAAACAGCGGATTTAGAACTCGAACATCAAGGCCATCGCGAAGACGGTAGATGCGGTTTTGAGCGATTCGGGTTTCTTCAACGGCCAGCCGGCGGACAGGTCGTAGCTGGCGTTGACGTATGGGATGGAGAGGCGTCCGCGCAGGCCGGCGACGGCGCCGACCAGCGTGCGGCCGGAAAGATACGCGGCGGACGGGCCGCCCACGCGGCCCACGTCGACGCCGGTGTAGATCTGCTGTCCGGGAAGCCCGGTCAACGCGTCGAGGTTGAACGACAGGTCATTGCGCAGCGTCCAGCCGTCTTCGGAGGCGAGCGTCATCTGGCCGTCGAAGCCGCGTACGGCGTAGCGGTTGCCGATCGTGAAATAGTCGGCGGGCAGGATGGCCGTCTTAGCGTGCTGGATCTGCCAGTTGGCCTGATAGGCAAGGGATTGCTCGGCGATCTGAAACGGTAGATACAGCCCCGCATTGCCGGTGAGGATGGTGCTGCGCCCATTCCAGTCAGGATCGCCGTAGACGTAGCCGGGTGCGTCGGAGAACTGCGGCAACGTGCCGCGCACGCCGCCGCCGATGTCGAGCACCGCGCGGCCGACGTAATGGCGATGCCCGTAGGCGATCTCGTAGCCGGTGACGTCGCGGCGCTGGACGTCGATGGCTACGTCATTCAGGGTGCTATCCGTGCGCTTGCGCAGCATGGTGAGCGACAGATTGCCCTTGTAGGCGGTGCCGCGGTACGGCACGACCGACACGCCCGCCTGGATCTGCTTGGTGGTGCCGCCATAGACGATGGGTTCTTCAAAGCCGGCCACCGTCTGGCGATAGGTGGATTTGCTCGCGCCCGCAAAGACGGTCCAGTAGCCGAACGGCAGACTGTAGTTGATGGAGGCGGCGCGCGTGTTGGAGTCGGTGTCGCGCCAGTGGGCGTTGCTGTTCCAGGAGACCGATAGCTGGTCGTACAGGAAGAGCGGCGAATCCAGCGTCAGGCCGGCATTGATCTGGTACTTGCCGACGGTGTCCATACCGCCGTTGTCGCCGCCCAGATAGCCGTGCCAGCGCTTGCCGGTGCCGGGCTTGATGAGGATGTCGGAGTCGCCCAGTTCAGGCCCCGGCGCGATGTCGATGGCGGCGTCGGCCTGGCTGCCGAGGCGGCGGATGTTCTCGAGCGCCTGGTCCAGGTCGCGCTGGTTCAGTTCGCCGCCCGGGCCGGTGGGCAGCGCCGTGCGCCACCAGCCAATGGCGTCCTGGCTCTGGACGGCTGAGATGCGGCCCGGCAGATACTTCAATGTCAACGTCCCGGCCGCCAGCGACTGCTCAGGCACGACGACGCGCGCGGTGACCAGGCCGTCGTCGATCAGCAAGCCGATCAGGTGTTCCTGCAGTGCACGCAGCCCGCGGCCGCCGACGCATTCGCCCAGGACGGCCGCCGTGGCGCTGGCCAGGCGCTCTGAAGGTTCTGCGCCCTCCCAGATCACTTCCCGAATGGCAAAGCAGGGCGTTTCAGCGGGCAGGACCAGGCCGCGCGCGGGATCGGCAGACGGCGCCGACAGCACGTCGGGCCGCTCGGCTGCGCGGGCGCGTTGCGCGTCGATTTCCTGCTCTTGCCGGCGCTGGATTTCGGCGGCGCGCTGGGCCGCTTCGGGCGCCGATTGGGCCGATGCTGACCCTGCGGACGCCAGCGCGATGATCGCCGCCAATATCAACCCTGCCTGCTGAAAGTGCTGCGATCCGCTCATACGACTGGACGCCAACGGCCATCCGCCGCGCGTCATCTCCTGATATCCGAATTGGGTGGTAATTTTGCCGATCAATACGTTTTATGACAATGTATATCTATTGTTTCAGTATTGATTTTGGCGACCAAGCCACTTGGTTGTTGTACTTAAGGCTCACGTTGCCAGCTTTTATTGATATTTCTCAGAAGCGGAACTCGCTTCCGTAACAAAACGAGATCGAAATCGAACCCACGCGTTTACATCAAGCGCCTTTGTAATTCGCGGCAGGGACCGCACAAATCAGAGAAATCCGAAAACTCGGGCCGGGTTATCCCGGATGCCCGCATAATCACAAATCGTCAATAATTCACCAACGTTTTGTCGCCGATCCGTCCCCTTGCCTGACTCACCCATGCCTGTATCCGTCCGGGACGCCATCGTTTCGTCTTCCCACCTCGCCTCGTCCGCTCCTGAGCTGTCCGAGGTCGAATTCGGCCTGATCATCGCGTCGCATGCGTTCAATCGCTGGATGGTGCGTTGCATGGCCTGCGCGGGACTGCCCGAACTCACGTCGCTGGACATCCTGGTGCTCAACCACGTGTTCCATCGGGGCCGGGGCAAGAAACTGGCGGACATCTGCTTCACCCTGAATGTCGAAGACACCCATCTGGTGAACTATTCGCTCAAGAAGCTGGAGCGTCTGGGCGTCGTTCAAAGCGCCAAGACCGGCAAGGAAGTGATCTACACCACGACCGACGCCGGCGCGGCCGCGATCCAGCGCTACGCCGAGGTGCGCGAGCAGTGCCTCGTCAAGCCGTTCATCGACTCCCCCGCCGCAGACGACGCCAGCCATCAGTTGGCCAACACCCTGCGCGCCCTCTCGGGCCTGTACGACCAGGCTGCCCGCGCCGCCACCTCGCTGTGAGAATCCACGTTGTCTAGCACCACCGCTTCTTCTTCCGCTCCGCTGCTGTCCGTGCGCGGCGTCTCGGTCGACTTCAATACCGACACCGGCGGCTTTCGCGCCGTCGACAACCTGGATTTCGACGTGCGGCCCGGCCGCACGCTGGCGATCGTGGGCGAATCCGGTTCCGGCAAGTCCGTCACGTCGATGGCGATCATGCGCCTGACCGATTACAACGGCGGGCGCATTTCGACCGGTCAGATCCTGTTCCGTGACGGCGACGATCGCGAGGTCGATCTGACCCAGGCCAACGACGAACAGATGCGAGCGATTCGCGGCAACGACATCGCGATGATCTTCCAGGAGCCGATGACGTCGCTGAACCCGGTGTTCACGATCGGCGACCAGATCGTCGAAGCCATCATGCTGCACCAGCAGCTGTCACGCTCCGCGGCGCGCCAGTCTGCACGCAAGCTGCTGGAAAAGGTGCGCCTGCCCGACGCCGAACAGCTGCTGGACCGTTATCCGCACCAGTTGTCCGGCGGCATGCGCCAGCGCGTGATGATCGCGATGGCGCTGTCGTGCCAGCCGCGTCTGTTGATCGCCGACGAGCCGACGACGGCGCTGGACGTCACCATCCAGGCGCAGATCCTGAACACCATCCGCGAGTTGCAACGCGACCTGGGCACGGCCGTTATCTTCATCACCCACGACATGGGCGTGGTGGCCGAGATGGCCGACGATGTGGTCGTGATGCTGCGCGGCAAGAAAGTCGAGCAAGGCACCGTTCAAGACATCTTCAACGCGCCCAAGCATCCGTACACGCGCGCGCTGCTGGCCGCCGTGCCGCGTCTGGGCAGCCTGACTGGCCGCGACCTGCCGCTGCGCACGCCGCAGACCGTGCTGGAAGGCGACACGCTGCGCGAGGTGGGCGAGACCCGCGAGCAGGACACGGCCTCCTACGATGAACCCGTGCTGCGCGTGGACAAGCTGACCACGCGTTTTGACGTGGGCCACAACCTGTTCGGCCGCGTGACGCACCGCGTGCATGCGGTGGAGCAGGTCAGCTTTGACGTCTATCCCGGCGAGACGCTGGCGCTGGTGGGCGAATCCGGCAGCGGCAAGTCCACCATCGGCAAGACCTTGCAGCAGCTGGTGGCGCCGACTTCCGGTGCGGTTCGCTACAACGGGCAGGATATTTTTTCGATGGACAGCGCGGGCCGGCAGCGCCTGCGCCAGGAGATCCAGTACATCTTCCAGGATCCGTATGCGTCGCTGGATCCGCGCAAGACCGTGGCCTTCAGCATCGCCGAACCGATTCGCACGCATGGCCTGCTGACCGGTGAAGACGCCATCGCGCGCCGCGTGGGCGAGCTGCTGGAACAGGTGGGACTGAAGCCCGAACACGCCACGCGCTATCCCCATGAGTTCTCGGGCGGCCAGCGCCAGCGGGTGTGCATCGCGCGCGCGCTGGCCAGCAATCCCAAATTGATCATTGCGGACGAATCGGTGTCGGCGCTGGACGTGTCGATCCAGGCGCAGATCCTGAACCTGCTGATGGATCTGCAAAAGGATCGCGGGCTGTCGTATCTGTTCATCACGCACGACATGGCGGTGGTGGAAAAGGTCAGCCACCGGGTCGCGGTGCTGTACCTGGGCCAGATCGTCGAGCTGGGCACGCGCCGCCAGATCTTTGAATCGCCGCAGCATGCCTACACGCGCAAGCTGCTGGCTGCGGTGCCGGTGGCCGAGCCCGGCCGCCACATCGACACGTCCCTGATCGAAGGCGAGATCCCCAGCCCGGTGCGCCGGGTTGGCGATGAGCCTGCCATCGTTCCCCTCTTCGAGTTCGCGCCCGGCCATCAGGTCGCCCGCGCCGCCTGAACCTCTTTCATCCGTCGGTCCGACCCGATTTCCCGTCCCTGGAGGCGACCATGCAATTCCTTCGCACCACCCTCTCCGCCACCGCGCTGACCCTGGCCCTCGCCGCCGCGCTGCCCGTTTCGACGGCGCAGGCCGCCGGCACGCTGAACGTGGCCATCAACCAGGATCCGGGCAGCTGGGATCCGATCGACACCTTCGTGACGTTCTGGGGATCGGTCGGCAGCAATCTGTACGACGGCCTGACCATGCGCGGCGCAGACCTCAAGCTGCAGCCGGGTCTTGCCACCAGCTGGGAATACCTGGACGACAACAAGCGTCTGCGCTTCAAGCTGCGTGAAGGCGTCAAGTTCCACAACGGCGAGCCCTTCAACGCCGAAGCCGTCAAGTTCACCTTCGAGCGCCTGCTGGGCGCGGAAGGCGCCAAGGGCCCGCAGAAGTCGAACTACGACTCGATCGGCGAGGTCAAGGTGGTGGACGAGTACACGGTCGACTTCATCCTGAAGCAGCCGGATCCGGTGCTGCTGACCAAGCTGGCAGGCTACGGCGCGATGATCGTGCCGCCCAAGTACATCACCGAGAAAGGCGAAGACAACTTCAACACGCACCCGGTCGGCACCGGTCCGTTCAAGTTCGACAGCTACCAGCCCAAGGTCAACGTGACGCTGGCGCGTAACGATGACTACTGGGGCGGCAAGCCGAAGCTGGACAAGGTCGTGTACCGCTTCATCGGCGAACCCGGCACGCAGGTCGCCGAGCTGCAGGCCGGCCGCATCGACATCGCCACGCTGATCCCGCTGGGCCTGATCGAAACGGTGAAGAAGTCGGGCAATGCGGACGTGATTTCCACGGGCGGTCCGGTGGCCTTCGCGCTGCGCTACAACACCAAGAACGGCATCACGCAGCACCGCGACGTGCGCCGCGCGCTGATCATGGCGGTCGATCGCGACGCCATCGTCAAGCAGTTGCTGCTGGGCCAGGCCAAGACGATCGCCAGCTTCCAGGGCCCGCAGTCGTTTGGCTTCAACCCCGAGCAAAAGCCCCTGCCCTTCAATCCCGCCGAAGCCAAGAAGCTGCTGGCCGCCGCCGGCGTGAAGCCGGGCGCCACGGTGCAGATCGACGTGCGCGGCAGCGATTCGAACTTCCGCGAAGTCGCGCAGGCCGTGTCGGGCTACCTGCAGGGCGTGGGCGTGCGCGCCACCATCAAGCCGTACGAAACCGGCGTGCTGCTCAACGACATCATCCCCGGCGGCAAGACCGGCGAAATGTGGCAGAACCAATGGGGCGGCTGGACGTACGACTACGACAACACCGCGTACCTGATGTACCACTCGGGCCAGAAGTGGAATCCGTACGACAACGACCCCAAGCTGAACGCCATGCTGGAAGCGCAGCGCACGGTCTATGACGTGAAGAAGCGCGAAGGTATGCTGCAGGAGATCGCCGCCTACGTGGCCGATCAGGCGCTGGAATTGCCGCTGTACAGCCTGAACACGATCGTGGGCGTGAACAAGCGCGTGAAGAAACTTGAAGTCCCCGGCGACATCCGCTTCCGTTTCGTCGAAACCGCCATTGAGTAAGTCCCCGAATAGTAAGTCCCCCCCGAGCGCTTCGCGCTTCCCCCAGGGGCATGCCTGCGGACCGGCGGAGCCCGGATCCGCGGCATCCCGCTGGGATGTGCTCCGTTGAGGCATCGGTGCGAATCGATGCCGCGTTAACACCCTTTTCCCGCACCGGTGCAAGCCGGGGCGGCGCCTTATGACCGGATTTCTCATCAAACGCGTGTTGCAGGCCGTCTTCGTGATCGTGGCCGTGACGCTGCTTGTTTCTTATGCCGTGCGCCTGACCGGCGACCCTGCTCTGATGCTGAGCCAGGGGTCGGGCAGCGTGACCGAACAGGACCTGGCCAACATCCGGCAGGCGCTCGGGTTGAACCGGCCGTTCCACGAACAATATCTGTCGTATATGCAGGGGCTGCTGCATGGCGATTTCGGGCGCAGCTTCATGGGCGGCACGCCGGTCGCCAAGCTGATCGGCGATGCGCTGCCCGCGACGCTGATGCTGGCGTTCACGTCGCTCCTCGTGTCCATCCTGATTTCGCTGCCGCTGGGCATCCAGGCGGCGATCAAGCGCGGCAAGGCGACCGACCAGGCCATCCGCATCTTGTCGCTGGTGGGCCTGTCCTTCCCCAATTTCTGGCTGGCGCTGATGCTGGTGCTGCTGCTGTCGATTACTTTCCCGCTGCTGCCGCCGTCCGGCTGGAGCGGGCCGGCCAGCCTGGTGCTGCCGTCGCTGACCATGGCGATCATTCTCAGCGCCACCAATATCCGGCTGGTGCGCACGACGATGCTGGAAACGCTGTCGGCGCAATACATCATGGTGGCGCGCAGCAAGGGCCTGAAAGAGCGCATCGTGCTGTACAAGCATGCGCTGCGCAATTGCGCCATTCCGCTGATCACGTATCTGGGCCTGCAATTCGGTGGCCTGATCGGCGGCATCGTGGTGATCGAGATGGTCTTCAACTGGCCCGGGCTGGGCACGCTGGCCTTCGACGCCATTTCCGGCCGCGACTATCCCGTTCTGCAAGGCACGGTCACCGTGCTGGCCACCGTTATCGTCCTGGTCAACCTGATCGTCGACATCGCCTACGGCATTGTCGATCCCCGTATTCGCACGCGCTGAGCATCATGCAGACAACCACTTCCCCCGCCGCCCCCAAGGCCATGAAGCCGCGCAGCCGCTACCGCTCGCTCGAATTCGTGCTGGGCGCGCTTCTGACCGGCGTCATGGTCCTGCTGGTGCTGGCATCCGGCTGGCTGTTTCCGGACGGCGGCGAATCGATGGACCTGGCCGCCCGCCTGATGGCCCCGTTCTCGTCGGCCGCCCATCCCTTCGGCACCGATCCGCTGGGCCGCGATGTACTGGCCCGCGTGATCGTCGGCGGCAAGATTTCGCTGCTGGTGGGCTTTGCCTCGGTGCTGGGCGGCGCGCTGCTGGGCATCGTGATGGGTCTCATCGCCGGGTACTACCGCGGCTTCTGGGACATGATCGTGATGCGCTTTGCCGACGTGCAGCTGGCGCTGCCCTTCATCCTGGTGGCAATCACGTTCATCGCCATCCTGGGCGGCGGGCTGTTCAACGTCATCTTCTTCATGATCGTGTCGCAATGGGTGCAGTACGCTCGCCTGGTGCGGGCGCAGGTGCTGGCGTTGCGCGAGCGCGAGTTCGTGCTGGCCGCGCGCGCCTTCGGGGTGCGCGACCTGGCGATGATCCGCCACCACATCGTGCCCAACCTGCTGGGTCCGCTGGTGATCCTGATGACGCTGAACGTGGCCAACAACATCCTGCTGGAAAGCAGCCTGACCTTCCTGGGCCTGGGCGTGGATCCCATGATCCCGAGCTGGGGCGGTATGCTTGCCGACGGCCGCACGTACATGCAGACGGCCTGGTGGGTCAGCGTGTTTCCCGGCCTGGCCATCATGCTGACGGTGCTGGGCCTGAACCTGCTGGGCGACTGGCTGCGCGACCGCCTGGACCCGACCGGCAAGGTCTGAAGAATCGATCCGCGCCACGGGCCGGAAGGAATGTTGAGTATGTCGTTGCTGGACAAGAGTTTCGATCGCACGCTGGACGCCTGGACACACGCCTACATGGCGCCGGCATGGCGTGGCGCTGTCGTGGAAGGCTGGGTGTTCGAAGGCGTGGACGCCCGGCGCGCCGCGCAGGCCAAGCTTGAGCAGGCGGGCGTGACGGCGCGCTTTCGCAGCGCGTACAAACCGCTCGTGCACTATTTCCTTGAAGAGGTGGATCGCGAGGGCCTGGTCTCGGCCGAGATCCGCTATCCGCTGCACGAACACGCGCAGGCCAAGCGCTTCACGCTGGAGGCCTACCCGCTCGTGGCGTTGCTGAAAGACGTGCGCGTGACGATGCTGCCCGGCGCCGACGACCTGCACTACGACGTGCGCCTGGCGTATGCCGACGGGCGCACGCTCGCCACCCGCGTGTTCGCGCCGAACCAGCTTGGGCATGCGCCGGACGGCACGCCGGAGCTGTCGCCTACCGGCTGGCTGCGCGTGCAGGACGCCAGCGGCGCCGTGCAGACCGATGCCGCGCAGGCCACCGAGTACCAGTTGCTCTTTCGCAGCATCCTGGACACGGTTCGCAACCACACGTGGGGTGCGCACGAGCCGTATTTCGACCGGCTGGAAATCCGCGTGGATCTGCCCGGCATCGACTTCGCCCTGCCGGTGGACGAGGAAATCGTCAGCACGTTCGAAGCGCTGCACGAGGACATCTACTTCTCGCTGCTGGAGCACTTCCAGCAGCATTCCGGCCGCCCCTCCGGCGACCGCGGCCTGCAACCCGGCCAGATCATTCCCGACATCCGCCGTCACGACGGCGCGCCGCGCGTGCAGATCTCGGTGGAGCCCTTCGCCCCGGTCGCTCCCGTGACGCCGGCCGCGCTTCCCGGTCCGCTGGCGCAAGCCCGCGAGCCGTTGTCGGCCGCGCAGATCGCCGGCTGCATGGCGGCCTTTGGCGGCGACACCTTCCAAGCCGTGTCACGTCAAGGCCGACCCGTGTTGGGCACCTATGTGCGCGGGTCGGGCCCGGCCGTCTTCATTTCCGGCGCGCAGCATGCCAACGAAACCTCTGGTGTCGTGGGCGCCTTGCGTGCGGCCGAGGCGTTGGCCGCACGCGGCGACGCGCATTTCGCATTGATCGCCTCCGAGAACCCGGACGGCTATGCGCTCTTCAACCGGCTGCGCGAGCACCACCCGCGCCACATGCTGCACGCGTCGCGCTACAGCGCGCTGGGCGACGACATCGCCTACCGCGAACGCGCGCCGTTTTTCGAACGTGACGGCCGTCACCAGGCGCATGCGATCAGCGGCGCGCAGCTGCATATCAACCTGCATGGCTATCCCGCGCACGAATGGACGCGTCCGCTGTCGGGTTACCTGCCGCGCCACTTCGAGCTGTGGACCATTCCCAAGGGGTTCTTCCTGGTCCTGCGCCATCATCCGGGATGGGCCGACCGCGCTCAGCGGTTGATCGAAGGCGTTACCGCGCGGCTGGCGTGCAACGTGCCGGGGCTGGTGGAGTTCAACGCGCGGCAGTTGGAACTCTTTCATGCCCATGCGCTCGAAAAGGGTTTTGACGTGCTTAACGGCATCCCCGTGCAGGTCACGGAGACCGATCGCGAGGAACTACCCATGGCGCTGATTTCGGAGTTTCCGGATGAAACGGTCTACGGAGACCGATTCGTTTTCGCGCATACTGTGCAGATGGAAACCGTCCTGGCAGCCACGGACCTGTATCGCGCCGGGCTTTAGCGGCTTACCGGTGTCTGACACCCAAGCAACAAGAAAATGAAAATCCGAGAACGCAACCACGGCGACGATCTGGCCCTGGTGGACATCTGGCTCCGTTCGGTGCGCGCCACCCACACTTTTCTGACTGAAAAGGAAATCCAGGCCATGTACCCGCAGGTGCTGAACACGTACCTGCCGTCCGTCAGGGTCTGGGTCTGTGAGGACGATGCCGGCGAAGTGGCCGGCTTCATGGGTCTGACCGGCAACAAGGTCGAGATGCTGTTCGTGGATGCCAACAAGCGAGGCAAAGGCGCTGGCCGCCGCCTGCTGAATTTTGCGCGATCGCTGCACGGCACGCTGCTGGTGGACGTGAACGAGCAGAATCCGCAGGCGCATGGCTTCTACAAGCACTACGGATTTCAGGACGTGGGCCGCTCGGCCTACGACGACTCGGGCCGTCCCTTTCCCATCATCCACATGAAGCTTGCCGGCTGAAGCATCCGCTTCAGTTGCCGTGCGCCTCGTGCCGCGCGCGCCATGCCTTCAGCGCTTCGCGGTAGCGGTCCATCGCTTCGTCGTAAAGGTCATAGACGCAGGGAATGCACCCGCTGTTGCAGCATTCGTCAGGCGCGGGACGCTCGGGCGGAACAGGCGGCGGGTCGCCGCCCGAAATTGCGGCGGGGCTCGACTTCCCGCCAGTCGGTTTCTTCGTGCTCATCGCGTCATGTTAGCGCCGCGCACCCAGCTCGGGCACGTCGCGCGCGCTCACACGCCTTCCCGCTTGCGCCAGTCCGCGCGGCGGATTTCGTAGCAGACCTTGGGCTCCGGCGCGTCGCCGGTCATGCCGACATAACGCAACCCGGTCTTTTCCATGACGCGTTGCGACGCCAGGTTTGAACGCAGCGCCACGGCGCCCAGCACGTCGACGGGCAACAGCCGAAACCCCAGCCCGATCAGCGCACGCGAAATCTCCGGCGCGAAACCCTTGCCCCAGCAGTCGGGATGCAAGGCATAGGCCAGTTCAACGCTGGCCCGCCCCGGCGCAGTGGACACCTTCAACCCCGCGCGGCCCGCGGGCCGGCCCGTGTCGCGGTCTTGCAGCACATACATGCCATAGCCATGCTCGGTCCAGTGGACGATGTTCTGTGCCACGTAGCGCCGGCTGGCCGCCGCATCGCGCGTGCCTCCCATGGACTGCATCAGGTCGGCATTGGCGTGCATTTCGATCATGAACGGCAAATGCGCCTGGGACATCCGGCTGGCGGACAGGCGCAGGGTCTGGAAATCGTCGGGAAACTCGGCGGACGGCATGGGAGTCGGAGGCGATGGCGGACGAAGTTCGGGGACGGGCTGGCCGTCCGGATGACGGACCCGCCGATCATACCGGCCGGCACGGTCTTGCACACTTGCGCCTAACCCTCACCCGCGCTGCAGCCCCACGAGACTCCAAAGGAAAACCGCAGCGTGCTCGCAGAGGCCGGCCAAGGCCGCAGCGGATTCGCCGCGGTCCGCCGCTGCGCCATCGGCGCCTCGCTTATTGCTCGGGATACGCACGCATGGCGGCGGGCTGCTCCGCCACCAGCGCGTCCAGGATACGCTTGCCCACCCGGCCGTCCTGCGGCAGGTTCAGGCGCGCCTGCTCCGCCCGCACGGCATCGCGCGTCTTGCCGCCCGGGATGCCGTCGGCCACCCCGATGTCATGGCCGCGGCCATAAAGCTGCTTCTGCAGTTGCTTGATCTGCGCGCGCGACAGGCCGGGATCGTCCGTCGGCCACGCGGTCACCAGCGCCGGGCCGCCTTGCAGGCGGTTCAGCAGCAGCGACACGGCCAGGCCATAGCGGCGCGACTGGTTGTAGTGCAGGATGGCGTCGAAATTGACCGTGGCCAGGAACACCGGTCCGCGCGCTCCGGTCGGCGCAAACAGGTACGCCTGCTGGTCATTGCCCGAAGGCAGCTTCAACACCGAGCCGTCTCCTTGCTTGACGCCGGCCTGCGCCCATTGGGCGATAGTGCGGCGGTCCTTGGATCCCACGTACTCGGCGTCGGGCTCGGGCGGGATCGCGGCGGCCAGCTCGGCCGGCACGCGCACTTCCACGACGGCGGGCAACCCATGCGTCCACTGGGCGCGGCGCTTGCGCAGATGGTTTGCCGTGGAGGCCAGCGCGTCGGGCAGCGAGTTATAGAGGTCGATGCGGCCGTCGCCATCGCCGTCGGCAGCCAGTTCGTAGAACGAAGTCGGAATGAATTGGGTCATGCCGAACGCGCCGCTCCAGGATCCGACGAACTTGTCGGCGGGCACGGTGCCGTCGCGCAAGAGGCGCACGGACGCGTACGCGTTCTTTTCCCAAAGCGGCTTGTTCTCGGTGCAGGCGCGCGTCAGCCAGGCATTGAGGACATCGGTCTTGCCGACCTGGCGGCCGTAGTTGGTTTCGATGCCGAAGATGGCGACCAGCGTGGCGGGATCAACCTGGTACTGCTGGCTGATGGCGCCAAGCTCCTTGCCGTATTTGGAGAGCACGGCCTTGCCGTCCTGCACGCGCTCGTCGTCGACCGTCTTGGCGATGTAGTCCCACCAGCTTTCGCGGCCCTCGGGCTGGCCCTTGGCCGACGCGACGGTCGTGGGCAGCAGCGTGGCGTTGGCCGTGTACTTGTCCCAGTCGGCGACGGTCAGGCCGTTGGCCGTGGCGCCCTTGCGCAGCTTGTCGATGCAGGCCTTGGTGTCGAGCTCGGTCGGGACGATGACGGTCGGCGCGGCGGCGGCGGCGGGCGCGGCAGACGCAGCAGGTGCAGCCGGAGCAGCGGCAGCAGCAGGCGCGGCAGACGCAGCCGGCGCGGCTGACGCAGCCGGCGCGGCGGCGGGGGCCACAGAAGCGGCGGGTGCCGCAGCGGGCGCGGCATGCGCGGCCGGCGCCGGCGTGTCGTCAAAGCTGCGTTTGGGTTTGAGCACGGGCTGTTGCTGTTCCGGCGCGGGCGTCTGGACACGCGATCCTGTGGCCGATCCGGGCGACTGCGCCTGCGCGGCGTTGGCGGCAGCGGCGGTCAGTGCCGCGGCCAGCAGCACGCGGGAAAGGCTGTCGATTCGAGGACGGGAGAAACTCTGGCGCATGGCTTTCCTGAAAAATCGAAGTCAGCCGGGATCGTACCGCGACCAGCCGCCGAAATCGAACGCGCCCCCCCTGCTAGGCCGCCGCGCCGTGCTGGAATCCCGCCGGTGGCGCGCGCAGCACGCGCCGGCACAGCCACATCGCAATCAGGCTGAAAATCGCAAAGCCGCCCATCTGCCCCAGCATCACGCCCTCGGGCCCGCCCAGGTGCGCGCCCAGCCACACGAAGGGTATGGTGCCCACCGTGGCGCGCAGCCAGCCGATAGCGGTGGAATACGTGGCGTATCCCAGGTTGTTGAACACCGAGATCGCGACGAAGAACAGGCTGTTCAGCGCCCACGCAAAGCTGCCGACGCGGCAGAAGAAGACGATCAGGTCGCGCCCGGGCCCCGTGACCCGGAAGACATCCGGCATCCACGGCGCCAGCACCGCCAGCGCGACAGCCGCCGAGAACCCATACAGCAACGCCCAGCGCGTCGTAAGCGCCACGGTGGCCTTCACGCGGTCCCAGTGGCCGGCCCCCAGGTTCTGCCCGAGGATCGGGCCGATGGCGCCGGGCAGCACGAAGAACAGCGAATAGGCCAGTTGCAGCAGCCGGTCGACCACCGTGGCGCCCGCCAGCACGCTCGGACCGAAGCTGGAATAGGTAGAGACGGTAAAGATGACCGCCGCCGGCGTGGCCAGGGTGGTCAGCGCCGCAGGCAAGGCGATATTGCCGATGGCGCCCAGGTGCTCTCGTAGTTCCCGCGCGGGCGGCCAGGTCACCAGCCGGTGCTTGCCGAACACCAGCCAGGCGCCCAGCACCACGGTGGCGACGCGCCCCACCCCGCCGGCCCAGGCAATGCCCTCCATGCCGCCGTCCAGCACGAAGATGACGATGGGGTCGAGCACGGCGACCGTGCCGGTGCCGGACAGCAGCACCCACATCGACTGCCGCCCCTGGCCGGCCGCGCGCAGCAGATTCGACAGCATCATTCCGATACCCATGACCACCGCGAACGGCGTGGTGATGAGGACATACGACAGCAAATGGTCGCGCACGTCTTCGGCCAGGCCAATGGCGGCGGTGAACGGGCCGATCGCCGCCAGAAACACCGCGCCCGCCGCCACCGCGGCGGCGGCCATCAGGATCAGCGACGCGCCCGCAAGCGTGCGCGCCCGGCCGGCGTCCTGGGCGCCAAGCGCACGCGAGACCAGCGCCGCGCCGCCCACCGTGACGCCGATGCAGACGGACGTGATGGTGAATTGCGTCATGGACCCGAAGCCCACCGCGCCCAATACGGCTTCGTCCTCGAGCGTGCCCAGGTAAAGCAGCGACAGGAACTCCACGGCGAAGACGGCCAGCATGCTGGCCCAGCCGGTCAGGATCATCTCGAGCACGTGCCCGCCGAGCGGGCCGGTCACGAAGCGGGCGTGGGATGCGGGTGCGTTCAAGGCAGGTCTGCCATTGCGCGACGAGGCGTGAGCGGCATTACTGGCGCGGGGCCATTGCGCGGCGTTGTTTGCGTGCCGTTATTGCGCAGCCTGCGGCGCGTCGCGCAATTGCGCCAGGCGCTGCACCGCCAGTTCATAACCCTGGGCCGCGGCGGCCTCGTACCAGCGCAGCGCTTCCTTCATGTCGAAGTGCTCCATGACGAGGCCCTGCATGTATTGGGCGCCCGGCTCGCCGCGTTGCGCGGCGGCCAGCATCGCCCGTTCGGCCATGCCGTCCTGGCGCGGCGATTCGCCATAGATGTGGGCGTTGCCGCCCTCGATGGTGCCGCCCAGCTCGCGCAGCGACGGCGGGGTTTGTATGAACAGCTGGCGCCAGAACATCGCGACCAGCACCACGAATAGCGCAAAAAAGAAGGTCCAGGTGAAAAGCCGTTTGGCGGTCATGTTTTTCTCGGTCTCGGTGAAGGCAGGCTCGCGCCCGCGGAATTCAGGGATTGTTGGTGGCGGGCGCAAACCAGTATTGGAACAAATCGCCGCGATTGGTGTACCAAGGCAGCAGCATTCCAATGCTGTCGGACTCGCGTTGCACCGTCAGCAGCAGCCCGCCCGCGTCCTTGCGCAGAACGGCAACATGACGCCGCACCCCCATGGATTCATGCTGGCGCCAGTCATGCCGCACGCTGATCCATAGCCGGCCCTGCGTGCAACCGGCAGCGCGCCAGATCGTGTTGCCGGGGCGCATGGGCTCGCCGCCCGAGGCCATGGAGCTGGCGCCGTCGTCGTGGACGGCAAGTAGCGCGGCCTCGTGCGCACCTTGCCCATCACGCGTCTCGATCTGCCAACCGCGCGCCTCAGC